>Ga0302324_100009917_pt1 | contig 19813 bp, 20 predicted proteins | sample Palsa_T0_1_FD_201949 | JGI IMG/M metagenome (GOLD analysis project Ga0302324, IMG submission 201949) | Peat permafrost microbial communities from Stordalen Mire near Abisko, Sweden - Palsa_T0_1 | ecosystem: Environmental > Terrestrial > Soil > Palsa > Peat permafrost | place: Sweden: Abisko...
AGGCGATGATTTCGAAAAGATTTTTCGCCTGCGGATTTCCAGATGCGCTGAACATGCGCATGAGCGCCTTGGGCGAGCGGTCGAGGTCGGCACCGAGCTTAACAAAGCCGATCGTTCCGTTGATGTACTTGCGGAGCACCGATTTGCCGGTCTCGACATCGCCGGCGATCATGCAGGCGACGGCTTCCCGCAGCAGCGCGCGGCGGAATCCCTCGCTCTGCTGGAGCTTGCTCTTGACCGTCTCGTTAAAGCTTTTTGTAAGTGGCATCATTGACCTCCCGTTTTCGTGCTTTGTATTCCTTCCAGAGTGCGCGTGCTCTTTCAATGTCCGTCTGCTGGCGTTTCTTTGAGCCGCCACCGAGCAGGATTACCAGTCTCTCGCCGTCCTTGCCGAAGTAGACTCGATATCCGGGACCGAAATCCAGGCGTAGTTCGAAGACGCCTTCACCTTCACCCCTGGCCGCCGAAAAATTTCCGTGTTCGAGCCTGTCAAGTGAGACCGCAACCCGCGCCTGCGTTCCGCCATCAAGACTGTCGAACCATCGCTCAAATGGATTTCGCCCGAGACGGTCGACGTACTGGCGAATCTCGATCACAATTTAATGGTAGCACAAAAGTTACCATCAGACGAAGGGACCTGCGGCCAGCTCTCCTGGGAAAGTGATCCGGCTCCGCTGGATCATTCCGAAGAATGTGCAGGGAGCCGGGGATGCCTTGGGATTTGGGCTGGCGGTGAGACGGTTCAGGAGGGTCTTGGATTACTTGCCTGCCGGCATGGCCATTGGCTGGACGCTGCCGCAATCGGGGCCCTTGTAGATCGAGGTTGCCTGGATGGTTATGTCGATGGGGCGGGAGTTGTTGCCCATCTCCATGGTTCCTGCGATATGAGAGGTAGATTTGGCAGAGCTGTCGGCCTTCCAGGTTACTTCATAAGTGCCGGTGGCGGTCATCTCGCCTGTGCAGCTGATTTTGGCTTTCATGCCGTTGGGCTTGAGATTGACGTCGGTGACCTGGCAATTGCCATGCTGAGGTGTGGGATTGGGACCACCGAACTTGTCGATCATTTCTTGAGTAAGACACATCTGCGTTTTGCGCGGGGCTCCCATGGGGTTGCCGGAAGGCATCTGGGGCGCCTGCATGCCCGGAGGCATGTGAGCTCCAGGGGCCTGCATACCCTGAGGCATCTGGCTGTTTGGAGGCATTTGCGAGCCGGAGGGCTCCTGTGAGCCGGCAGGCGTGGACGTGTCGCCAAAACTCATGTTGGTGGTGACCTCATAGAGGCCGGGCTTGCGGGTGGATTGGGCGTTGGCGGCAAGCCCGGCCAACAGGAACGAACAGCTCAGGGTGAGACAAACTCTTGTCGGACGCATGGATTCTCCTGATGAGAGTGGGACCAGAGTAAACCTAGCCTCCCGGAGATTGTTGAAGGTGGCTTTTTCTTGAGGAAAAAGCCACTTGGCCGTGATGGCTCCGGGGTACATCTACTCTGGTTCCGCTAGATCGCGCGCGGTGTGAACGGGCACAGTTCTTCGCGCCGCTCAACTTTACCGGAGAAACGGCAGGAAGGGGAAGGGAAAATGTATGGGGTCTAAGGTCTCGGGTCTGGAGTCGGGGGTATCGTATCCAGGGTCTCGGGCCGGGGTTGCTGGCCGAGCGCCAAGAGAGCCTTGGTGAGGCGGTTGGCGTCGTGGCGGACGTACGTATCTTCGCGGCCAAAGTCGCCCACAACGCAGCGGACGCCGAGGGCCTCAATCCGGTCGATATCGGGAAGTACAGGCGCAGCGCCTTCCTGCGCGTAGCGGGCGAGGGTTTCAGCAGAGAAGCTGGGAGTGTTGACGACGGCGTAGTCGAAGATGGGCTCGCGGGCGTGCTCGTAGATGCGCTCGATGTGCTCTGAGGCGGTGAGGCCGAGGCTCTCGTTGGCCTCGCTCATGAGGTTGCACACGTAGACGCGGACGCCGCGCGCGGTAGCAATGGCGTGGGGAATGTCGCGAATGAGCAGATTCGTGATCAGCGAGGTGTAGAGTGAGCCGGGACCGATGGTGATGAGGTCGGCGAGTCTGATTGCTTCGATGGTTTCCGGCAGAGGCGCGACGTCTTTCGGCTCCAGCATGAGCTCGTCGATGCGCAGGCGGCTGGCGGTGATGTTGGTTTCGCCGCGCACCTCGGAGCCATCTTCCATGCGGGCAATCAGGGTGGTGTTGGTGGTGGTGATGGGGTAGACGCGGCCTCGGGTGGCGAGGACCTTTGAGGTGAGCTGAATGGCTTGGCCGAAGTCGCCGGTGATCTCAGTGAGGGCGGCAACGAAGAGGTTGCCAAAATTGTGCCCTTTGAGCGAGTCGCCCTGGCGGAAGCGATGGTTGAAGAGCCGCGACAACAGGTCTTCTTCTGCGCTGAGGGCGACCATGCAGTTGCGCAGGTCGCCGGGGGGCAGCATGTTGAAGTGCTTGCGCAGGCGGCCTGAGGAACCGCCATCGTCGGTGACGGAGACAACGGCAGCGAGATCGGAAATGGGAGCTAAAGCGGCGTGCGGGCCGGCGAGAGCGACGTGCTCGCGGAGACCGTGCAGGAGGGTGGAGAGGCCGGTGCCTCCACCGAGGGCCACGACGCGCAGACCTTCCGGGTGGGCAGGGACGGCGTGATGGTTCGACGATGGCAGGCAGTCTTCTTGCGTCTGGTTCTGGCCTAATGCGGCTGAAGCATTCACGTTTGGGGGACCTTACGAGACTTCAGGATACCGCAAATCGAGGATCAAGGTATTTCAGGATAGAGCAGTTCGGTGAAACGAGGGTCATCAACCATGCTCTGGAAGTCGTTGTCGGCCCGAGCCTGGAGGCGATTTTTGGGATTCAGCTCGATGGCGCGAGCGAGGTTGTTGAGACAATCCTGGGCGCGGCCGGTGATGGAGTCGAGGACGGCGAGGCCGTAGAAAGCGTAGTCAATATCAGGATGGCTGGAGAGAATGGTTTGGAATTGCTCGCGGGCTTCGTCGTAATAGCCTGTGTTGAGCTGGGAGATAGCGTAGTCGTAGTGCTCTTCCGGCGTGGCGAAGGAGAGGTTGTGCTTCTCCATTTGGCGCCGGCAGGTGACGATGTAGACTTTGCAGCGTTCGATGATCTCCATTGGTGCGTTGGGTAGAAGCTTCTCGAAAGCTGCGGCGGCCTTTTCGTACTTCCCCTGCTGCAGCAGTTGAACCGCAGCCTGGTACTGCTGGAAGGCAGGACTATTGGCCGCATGCGACTGGGCGCCAGATTTGGCGGGAGTGGGAGGAGTTTTTTTGCGGCCTGCAGCCGTCGGTCTGGCCTCTTGCGTCATGAGTTTTGCCACGAGCGCGCATTCCGGAACAAGGGGCGGTGCCGGAAGCCCGGCGACAGAAACCCCGGTTCGGGAAGAAACGTTGCTCAGGCCCCTGTTATACGCAGAACCCGGAAATCCGTCAATGGCTAAGAGCACAGGTGAATGAGGCGGGAGGGTTATAGGAAAAGGGATCATGCTGGGCGATTGCGATAGATGGCGGGGTTGAGGGCGGGGTCGTTGTACATCTTCAACTGGTAGTAGAGCTTGAAACGGCGCGAGCCTGAGAGGGTGGACTGCCAGAGGTCATCCAGGCAAGCGGCAAGGTCGTCGCGCTGTTGCTCAAGAATCGCTAATCGCTCGCGATTGCGCTCTGCGTGGCCCGCCGGAACGGCTTCGGGCTCGGAGCAGCGGTCGACTTCTTCGCGGGTGTGAAAGATCTTGAGCGCGAGAATGGAGAGGCGGTCGATCATCAGGCCTGGCGACTCGGAGTGGAGCGGAGCATCGGGATTGGGGAGGCCGCGGGTACCGAGCCACGCAAGCAGGATGCCGTCGATTTCTTCGGCGAGGTCGTTGCGCCGTTGGTTGGTTGAATCTACGCGGCGCTTGACGGCGGCGAGAGCCGCATCGGAAGCGCCGGGGACGCGGGCTTCATCTTCAATGTGCCAGAGATCGAAGTTGGCGCGATGTTGATGAGTGACGAAGGCAACCCACACACCCGATGTGGTAGCGAGAGGCGGGTTGAGCAGAGCTGGATCTGGTGGGGCTGGGTCGACGTGCCATTGGCGAGTGAGGCGATCCTGAAGTTCGACGATTTTGAAAGCGGAGAGAATGATTGGCCTGACCTTTGCTGGATTGCGGGACCTTTGCTGAATTGCGGGCATTGGGTGGAGCTGGTCGAGCGAACGCCCGTAGCTTCCGCCTGCAGGCACTATGGTAGAACTATGCTCACCCGCGCGCCAAACGGGGCGGTCGGGCTATCGGCAATCAGGGTCGGCGAGGCTCAGTCGATCCGGCGAATAAACGGTGTGATCGTCTCCCGCCCATTTCGTCGAAGCGGCGACCGAAATGGAAGGGGCACGGGGGTATTGAATGCCTGACAAGATCGAACGGTTTCTCTGTATTGCAAGCTACGAAAAAGGGCAGGACTTTCTGCGGCAGTTGGCGGAGCTGGGGGTGCGGCCGACGCTGCTGACCGTGGATAAACTGCGCGATGCGGCGTGGCCGAGAGAAGCGCTCGAAGACCTTGCCACGATGCCGGAGGGTCTGACGCGCGAGCAGATTCTGAACACGGTTTGCTGGATGGAGCGAGGGCGGCGGTTCGACCGTGTGGTTGCGCTGGACGAGTTCGACATCGAGACGGCGGCACAGATCCGCGAGCACACGCGAACTCCGGGGATGGGCCAAACGAGATCGGCCTATTACCGCGACAAGCTGGCCATGCGCATGAGCGCGCGCGATAACGGATTTCTGGTCCCGGAATTTTGCCGCGTGCTGAACTACGAAGAGCTGCGCGAGTACATGGAGAGAGTACCTGCCCCATGGCTGCTCAAGCCGCGTTCCGAAGCTTCGGCATTGGGAATACGGAAGATTGAAGAGCCTGAGCAACTGTGGAGAGCCCTGGACGAGTTGGGCGACCGGCAGAGCTATTTCCTGCTCGAGCAGTTTGTTCCAGGCGATATTTTCCATGTGGATTCAGTTGTAAGCGAGAGCCGGGTTGTGTTTGCTGCAGTTCACCAGTATGGGCGGCCGCCGATGCAGGTGATGCATGAGGGCGGCGTGTTTACCACGCGAACGGTGGAGCGGGGCAGCCAGGACTGGGTGGATCTGACCTGTCTGAATGCGCGCCTGGCACCCGCGCTCGGAATGATCCGCGGAGTTACTCATGCGGAGTACATTCGTGCGCACGCAGACGGTCGTTTCTACTTTCTTGAGATTGCGGCGCGCGTGGGCGGAGCGTTCATCTCGGATCTGGTGGAGGCGTCGACGGGAATCAACCTGTGGCGCGAGTGGGCAAAGCTGGAGGTTTGCGCGGTGCGCGGGCAAGAGTACAAGGTCGCGCCGACGCGGGCTGAATATGCAGGGAGCGTGTTGTGCCTGGCGAAGACGGCAGAGCCGGACACCACGGGGTTCGATGCGCCGGAGATCGTGCTGCGTATGAAGAAGCATCACCACGCGGGTCTGATTGTGCGGTCGCCGAAGTCGGCGCGGGTGCAGGAGCTAGTGGAACAGTACAGCGAAGAGTTTGCGCGGCGGTTCCTCGCATCGATGCCCGCGCCGGATAAGCCGACGGCGTAGGTCGGGTGTGGCTCTGGGGTATAGGGTATCGGGTGTCGGGTGTCGGCAGGTGGCCCACCCTAACCAGAATGAACCAGAATGAGGGTGCCCCGTCCTAGCTTGCTAGGGCGGGAGGCAAACAAACTCCATCAGCGTCACAGAAAGAAATCGTTTCCTGTGTTAGTCTTCCGCGATGCCCTGGGGACTACGCAGATTTCATCAAAGCGAGCAGCTGCATTTCGTTACTTTCAGCTGCTACGGCCGCCAGCCGAAATTAGCGAGCGGTCGGGCGCGGTCGCTCCTTGAATGGTCTCTTGAGCAGACCCGCCGTTCCTACGGCCTCTGTGTTCTCGGGTACGTCGTCATGCCCGAACACGTGCACCTGCTGCTGACCGAACCGGAGACGAAGGCCCTGTCGACCGCGCTGCAGGCTCTCAAGCAGTCAGTGTCTCGCTCGCTGGCCTTGCGGGCGACGGAGCCGTTCTGGCAGGCAAGATACTACGACTTCAATGTCTGGAGCGAAGAGAAGCGGACCGAGAAGCTGCGGTATATGCACCGCAATCCGGTTGTCCGCGACTTAGTCGAGAAGCCCGAGGACTGGCTGTGGTCGAGCTTTCGACACTATGCAACAGGCAAAGAAGGCAACGTCGAGATCGACTCGGAATGGACGGCGTGGAAGCGCGAACAGTCGGGAGTGCGGCCCGTGGTTGCCACCGGTGCCATCCTCCACTTCCCGCCCTAGCCAAGCTAGGACGGGGCACCCACACTCTGGAACTTTCCGCCCTAGCGACGACATTAGGACGGGGCGCCCTTATCAAGGGGGACAAACTTCCGCAGCGCTTAGATAAAAAATAGTCCCTTGACAGCATACCGATTGGTTGGTACGTTTCATACCAACTGGTTGGTACATCAATGACGACGACAATGGAAGCAAGGGAAACACGGCACGAATCGAAGACAAAACTGCTGGAAGCGGCGCTCAAGGTGATCCGGGCCAAGGGGTATACGGCTACGCGGGTGGAGGACGTCTGCGAAGCGGCGGGGCTGACCAAGGGCAGCTTCTTTCACCACTTCGAGAGCAAGGAGGCGCTGGCGCTGGCGGCGTCGGACTACTGGATCGAGGGGACGGGCGCGCTGTTTGCGGCTGCGCCATATCACCAGCCGGCAGACCCGGTGGAGCGGTTGCTGGCTTATGTGGATTTCCGCAAAGCGCTGCTGATGGGCGAGCTGCCGGAGTTTACCTGCCTGTCGGGAACCATGGTGCAGGAGGTTTACGACACGCACCCGGCGCTTCGTGAGGCGTGCAACAGGAGCATCAGCGGCCACGCGGCGACGCTGGTCCCGGACATTGAAGAGGCGATGCGGCTGCGCGGGATCAAGGTCGACTGGACTGCGGAGAGCCTCGCGCTTTATACGCAGGCAACGGTCCAGGGAGCATTCGTTCTGGCCAAGGCGCAGCACGGCGCAGCGATTGCGGGCCAGTGCATCGACCATCTGCGCCGATACCTGGAGCTGCTGTTCAAGCAGCCCCATTCGCAAGAAGCCTTGCCCCAGTGAGGTCAACATCCCATCGAATCGAACCCGAAATCAGGAGAGAAAAAATGATTGCAAAGATATTCAAAACGACGGTTCTCGCGGCTTCAATGCTGCTCGTCGGGCTAGCTGTTCCCGGGCTTGCGCAGACCCAGGAGACTAAGGCTCCTTACCCGGCGATGGCTCCGCTAGACCAGTACCTCATGCCCGATCGCGACGCTGAGATCGCGCTGGCAAGAAGCGCTGCTCCTCCGGCGCTCTCGAGCGACGCGAATGTGCTGGTGCTCGAAAAGGACGGCTACCATACCGCGGTTGAAGGTAAGAATGGCTTTGTCTGCGTGGTGGAGCGGGGATGGATGTCGCCGCTGGACAGCACGGATTTCTGGAATCCAAAATTGCGCGGGCCGGTCTGCTATAACCCGCCGGCTGTGCGCTCCATCCTGCCCTACACGATTCTGAGAACAAAGCTGATTTTGAGCGGGCTCACGAAAGACCAGATGGTGGAGAACATCCGGTCATCCATCGCGGCAAGCCTTCTGCCGGTGCCGGAAGCAGGAGCGATGTCGTACATGATGTCGAAAAACCAATATCTCGGCGATGAGGGGGGACACTGGCATCCGCATCTTATGTTTCATCTTCCTCGCATGGGCGCGGCAAGCTGGGGAGCGAACCTCGACGGCTCACCAGTGGTGCTCGATACGGATCACCAGGGCTGGCTGGAGCCGGAAACCATCTTCATGGTGCCTGTCGACCATTGGTCCGACGGAAGCCCGGCGATGACCCATGATGCCGCAGCGCACCAACAATGAGACGCCTGGCCATCGACCCGAAATCAGCCGCGCCTCGCTTGCGGATCTGACGGGAACGGCTACACCAATTCAGGGAAGGCTTCACCCATGGTGGAGCTTTCCAAATAACTTCAGCAACCAAGGAGGATCGACTATGACACGGATCGTAATGTCGCGGCGGCATCTGCTCGGAGCAGGAGCCTGCGCACTGACTGGAACATTGAGCTTACCGGAATTGGCCAGTGCCGGCGCATTGAGCGAGCAGAACGCAGCCAACGAGGAACTCGTCCGTAAGTGGTACGGGGCGTGGGGAAATAACGACCTGGCCACTTTCAATCTGCTGCTCGCGGATGACTTCACTTTTTCGAGCGCGGCCGGGGACGACCATATCAGCAAGAGCAGATTCAAAACGCAATGCTGGGACACGCAGGTTGCATTCATTGGGAGTTTTGACCTGGAGCGGATCACTACTGGCGCGGACGACGCTTTTGTGAAGTATCTCTGCCGCACCAAAAACGGCAAATCGTTCCGCAACGTGGAGTATTTGCGCATCAAGAACGGAAAGTTGGAATCGATTGAGTGTTATTTCGGTGCGCAATCCAGCTTTCCATCCGCAGTGAGCGGTGGGTTCTGATTTTACGGAGGGATTGAAACCGGCGATTCTGCAACTTCAAGGGAGAGAATCATGAACCTCACCGAGAGTGGCGACATTGTTCAGTGGCCGCAGACTCATTACGTGTTTGTGGAGAAGACAGGGCCGATTCCGAAGATTGCGCCGGAGGCATGGCAGACGGCGATTAGCCTGGTCCCGCAGCTCGCAGAGAAAAGCGAGATCGCCTGGAGGATGAGCCTCTACAAAATGAACCCAGATACGTATCGAGCGGGGTTTGTGGTGGCAGAGAAACCGAAGAAGCTGCCCGAGGGGCTCAAGTACGAGCTCTTCGGGGGCGGCAAGTACAGCCGGTTTGTGCTGACGGGCCCTTACTCTGACCTGCCGGCGGCGACGAAGCGGGTGTTTGAGATTGTGGCGCAGAGAGGCATTGTGGTCAGGGGCGACTTTTGCATTGAGAGTTATGTTAGCGATCCGCGGACGACGGCGGAGCAGGAGCTGATCACGGAGATATTGATTCCGACGGCGTAGCGTCCTCGGCAGATTTTTTGAAAGCTCAATCCCCCAGGGAGTTTTCGCTATGTCGACGGCAATCAGTGCAATTCAGTCTTCTCTCTTGCGCGTGCCGGGCGCGCAGCTCTACTACGAGGTGCAGGGAACGGGTCCCGTGTTGCTGATGATTCCGGGCGGCCCAACCGACGCGGGAATCTTTTCCGCAGTTGCAAAGTTTCTTGCAGACCGTTTTACCGTGGTTCGCTATGACCCGCGTGGCAACTCGCGCAGTGTTTTCGATGGGCCGCCTGTGGAGCAGGATATGGATGTGCATGGCGACGATGCTGCGCGGTTGCTTGAAGCGCTGGGCAGCGAACCGGCGCTCGCTCTGGGCAGCAGCGGGGGCGCGCAGATTGGCCTGAACCTGGCGGTCCGGCACGCGCGGCGCGTGAAGACCCTGGTGGCGCACGAGCCGCCGTGCATGGCGCTGCTGCCGGACGCGAAGGAACAATTTGCGTTCAACGAAGATGTCTACAACACCTATCTGAGCGAAGGCGTTAAGGCAGCGATGACTAAGTTCATGGCGGGCGCGGGAATTGGCGGGCCGCCGACGGACCGGAAAGAGCCTCCATCTCCCGAGGCGGAAGAGGCATTTGGCCGTGTGCAGGGAAACATCGACTACTTTCTTGCCCACGGATTGAGACCTATTGGCTTCTACGAGCCCGATGTTGCCGCTCTTCGCGCCGGCCCCGTGCGAATCGTGGTTGGCATCGGCGAGAATTCGGCGGGGAGCCTGCCGTTCCGCTGTGCTTTGGCTTTGGCCGAGCGGCTGGGACTGGAGCCCGCAAAATTTCCAGGCGGTCACGGAGGTTACAACGAGAACCCCGCAAGCTTTGCGGAGAAGCTGCACCAGGTATTCTCCGCCGCGTAAATATCAACTGATCTGCGCGGTCGCGCAGACTCCAACCCCCGAGGAGGTTTCCCATGACGACAGCTACATTAAGCGTTCCCGTATCGGTAGATGAGGCGGCAATCCTTGCCCTCCTCGATGCGCGCCACCAGGCGCACCACGACAAGGACGGCGCGGCTGTCGCGGCTGGATACACAGCGGATGCTGCGGTCTTCAGCCTCGCGCCGCCGCTCGCCTACCGCGGAGTCGACGTCACGGAGAAACAGGATTGGCTCGACAGCTGGGAGGGCCCGGTAGAGATTGAGTCGCGCGATTTCAAGCTGACGGTGAGCGGAGATTTCGCGTTTGGCCACGGGTTTTTGCGGATGAGCGGGACAAAAAAGGGAGCGGAAGCGAAGGTCGATTTCTGGATGCGATCGACGCTGGCCTTTGAGCGCGAGGGAGACGGCTGGAAGATTGTGCACGATCACGTCTCGGTGCCGTTTTACATGGATGGGAGCCTGCGGCCGGCGTTCGATCTGCAGCCGTAAATTCTGAGCCTGAGGCCGCGTAGGGAGGTCAACCATGTCGCGTGGGTCTGCAATTCGAACCGGATTGGCCAGAGCTATAACTATCGCAGCCCTGGCCGGTAGTGGCATCGTATCTGGCCAATCCGCTCGAGTTCAGGAAATGAGGCAGACGCCACAGCGAGCCGACGCCTTGGTTGCGCAGCTTGGCGCGGGTTTTTCATCTGGACGTGCGCGCGTGAACGGAATCACGCTGTACTATGTGCGCGGAGGATCCGGGCCGGCCCTCATCCTGATACACGGGTTTCCTGAGGATTGGTACGAGTTCCACCGAGTTATGCCGATCCTGGCCAGGCGATTCACGGTAATAGCCGTCGACCTGCGCGGAGTTGGATTGTCAGACGCCACTGCCGGTGGTTACGACGCAGCTAATCTCGCTGAAGATATTCGACAGCTTGCTGTGCAATTAGAGCTCGATCGCCCTTACATTGTCGGTCATGACATAGGTGCGATGGTCGCCTATGCGTTTGCGCGGAGTTATCCCCAGTTAGCTCGTGGAGCGATGATTATCGATGCTCCGCTGGCCGGAATCGGACCCTGGCAGGAGATCAAGGCCGATCCCATGGTCTGGCATGTCTATTTCCATCAGGTTCCGGGCCTGGCCGAGAAACTGGTTGCCGGTCGCCAGGCAACTTACTTTGGCTACTTCCTCAATCCAGCCATCTTCAGCGATGCGGAGTTAGCACACTACGCGGCCTCCTATGGGGACGCCGACCATTTGCGCGCAGCCTTCGAGTTCTATCGCGCATTCCCTGCCGACGAGGTCTTCGACCAGACCCACAACAGTCCGACAGATCTGCCACTGGTATTGGCTGCCGGTGAAACTTCACCCCTCAACAAGTTCGTCCCGCGACTTGCCGAGGCGATGCGTGAACATGGCTGTGAAAACGTGAAGACGGATGTGGTTTTGAACAGCTCGCATTACGTGGCAGATCAGCAACCTGAGGCAGTGGCCGCAATGATTGAACGTTATGCTCAGTAGGCGGTTGGGAGCCAGCAGGGGAGACATCAACGCAATGGTTCAAAGGCCCTGATGCACCGGCTGCCCCTGCGCCTGCTCTAGAATGATTTCGGGAGCGAGCGTGGACAAGTTGAGTGAGTTTCCGCATCGGCGATGGAATCCGCTGCGGCAGTCGTGGGTCCTGGTGTCGCCGCACCGAACACAACGGCCCTGGCAGGGCGAGATGGGGCAGAAGGCAGCGCCATCTGGAGTGTCCTACGATGCGGATTGCTACTTGTGCCCGGGAAACAAACGGGCGGGTGGCGCGGTGAATCCGGCGTATAGCGGTGTGTTTGCCTTTGTAAACGATTACGCCGCACTCTTGCCGGAATCACCGGCTCCTGAGCGTCATAGCGAGTGGCCGCTGCTGAAGGCGGAGGCAGCGCGAGGGCTCTGCCGAGTGCTGTGCTATCACCCGGACCATTCGCTGACGCTGGCGCGCATGACGCGGACGGAGATACGGCCGGTAGTGGATGCGTGGGCGGAGCAATACGAAGAGTTGGAGAGCCACGAGTGGATCAAGCATGTGCAGATCTTCGAAAACCGCGGGGCGATGATGGGGGCGAGCAATCCGCATCCGCATGGGCAGATCTGGGCAACGGGATTTGTGCCGGATGAGCCGGCAACGGAAACGCAGGCGCAGCGCGAACACCTGGCGCTGACCGGCCATTGCCTGCTTTGTGCGTACCTGGAAACGGAGCGGGCGCGAGGGGAGCGGATTGTCTTTGAGAACGCTCATTTTGCGGCGGTTGTGCCGTGGTGGGCGGTTTGGCCGTTTGAAGTGCTCCTATTGAGCAAAAGACATGCACGGGCTCTTCCGGAGTTTACTTCTGATGAGCGGGATGGGCTAGCCGAGGCGCTGAAGCGGCTGACGACGCGGTACGACAACCTGTTCGAAACGAGTTTTCCGTACACGATGGGGTTTCACCAGGCGCCGACAGATGGAGGCGAGCATGAGGAGTGGCACTTCCATGCGCACTTCTATCCGCCGTTGCTGAGGTCGGCGACGGTGCGGAAGTTCATGGTTGGATTTGAGATGCTAGGGATGCCGCAGAGGGACATTACGCCTGAGGGCGCGGCGGAACGCCTGCGGGCTTGCTCAGAGGAACACTTCTGGCCGAGGGATTAGTCCTCGTCTTCAGCGTAGAGCGCGGCCCCGAGAACAGTTCCGAGAACAATTTCGACCAAGGCTCCGAGAGTCGTGAAAATGGTGAGTGGGCGGTCGAAGAGCCTGAGCACACCCATGAATTCGAAGTTCGGGATCGCGCTGGTGAGGAGCCACGCAGCCAGTCCTGCGTAGATGGCGGTGAGCGGTCCGGCGCCAAAGCGCGGGCGGATTCCCACATAGATCCAGATGGCGATCAAACCCCCCAGAAGACCGGCCAGGTTGAACCCGACCCACTCGATGAGAGAGAACTGTGAATGGCCTAGGAGAATCATTCCATCGGCCCATCTTTCGGCGAGCAGGACGCCATCGACGAGGTAGCCCAATGCGTCAGACACGAGTCCGGCAACGAGGCCGGCGAGAATCAGACGGCCGATGTTGATCCTGCCCATAACGCCTCCTGACGGAACTTGCGCAGTATAGCAAAGGCATTGCACGCAGCAAGTGAGTCGAGTGTGCGAGTGAGTGAATGGGCTCGCCTGGATTTCTCGCAGGGAGCCCAAAACCGTAGCGCCGGCGTCCTCGCCGGCTGTCCGGAGGGTCTCCAGACCCTCCGAGCCCTCGCCAGACCTCGAATTCCTCCTCGGAGAGCCGCGTGTGAGAAATGTGAACTAGGCGGAAGCGGAGCCGGTGTAGCGGATATCGACTACGGTCCAGTCGTCTTCGGCTTCGTTCGAGGCCTGGAAGCGGGCGACGTGGTCGAGCATCTGGTCTAGATCGTTGAGGTGGACGATGGCGTCGAAGCCGGCTTCGCCGAACATGACGCCTTGCGGGTTGCGCGCTTCGGTGATGCCGTCGGTGGTGAGCACGATGCGCTCGCCGGGCGCGAGGCGGTACTGGACAGATGCGTAGGTTGCGCCGGTGATGAGACCGACGATGAGGTTGCCGTCTTCAAGGTGGCGTGGGCCTGAGGTAGTGACGTGGACGGGGGCGACATGGCCGCAATTGACAAACTCGACGAGGCCATCCGGGAAAAGCTTGAGGAGGATCATGGTGGCGTACTTGTCGACCTGGCGATCGCAGAGGAAGCGATTGACGAGGTCGGCAATTTCGGCGAGTGGTTTGCCAGTGAGCATGAGGGCGTGGATGATGCCCTGCAGCGTGGCGGCGACGATGGAGGCAGGCACGCCTTTTCCGCTAACGTCGGCGAGAGCGACGCCGAGGCAATCGTCGAGAGCGATTGCTGTGTAGAAATCGCCGCCAATGGCGAGGCAGGGGACTGTCTTTGCCTGCAGGTGGGCATAGGCAAGGCGAGGCAGGTCGATGGCCATCAGGCCGGCATGGATTCGGGCAGCCACGGCAAGCTCTTCAGCGGCGAGGCGGGACTTCATCTCGGCCTCTGCAAGCAGCGCGTTGTGAAGCAGCGTTGCGGCCTCGGTCGCGATGGTATCGAGGACCTCGTGATCGACTTCGGTAAGGTGTCCGGCGCCAATCTGGCTGTCGAGATAGAGCAGGCCGAGCAACCGGCTGGGCTCGTCGGCAGAAATGCGCTTGCGCAGCGGGATGCAATAGATGGAGCGGATGGAGTTGGCCATCACGCTGGCCCAGGCGCCGGCGCCCTTGGAGTTGCCGCCGAGAGTGTCGGAGACGGAGAACTTTGACTCGCTCTCGATGGCCTTTCGCATCGCGCTGCGCGAGATGGTTGAGTCTTCGGCGACGGTAGTTCCATCGGCGCGCAGGCCCAGCGCGAGGCGCATGTCGTTGCCTTCGCGCAGGAAGACGAAGCCTCGTTCGACGCCGGTGAGCTGAAGTGAGAGCTGAAGCAGGGCGTGGAAGGTGTCCGTAATGGCGCCGCCGGCATTGAGCTGGCGGGCGGCATTGAGCAGGAAGCTGAGCTGCTCCATCTCGCGGGCGGCGGGGCGACTGGCCTGCGAGGGGCTGACAAAGACGGAGAATGCACTGAGCAGACCGCCGGCCAGCGACGACTGAATGGGGTCCTCTTCGGAGCTGAGCAGGAATCGGACTTTGAAGGCAGCGGGGGAGCCAAACTGCAACGAGTCGCCATGCTTGAGCAGGGCGCGAGTGATGCGCGTGCCGTTGAGAAATGTGCCGTGTGAGCTGCCGCGGTCGACGACGACGTAGCTGCCGTTATTGCGCTCGACGACGGCGTGTTGGCGGGAGACGAAGCCGTCGGGGAGGACCAGGTCCTGGTCCGGAGAGCGGCCGATGTTGAGGACGTCGCGATCAAGCGAGACCGTGCGCTCTCCGCCTGGATCGGAGAAGACAAGACGGGGCGCATTGCCGGCAAGAGCCATCGGGGCAATCGTATCTCATTCGGATTAGCGGGCGGACGATGAATTTGCCGGGTGCGAAACGGCGCGAAAGTTGAACGGAAACGAGAGCGGAATTCCTTTTATTGTCAAGCAATTGACACGGTGAATTTGTATGACTCAAAAGGGTTACATGTGAGCGGAGAATTGAGACGCTGCATACGAAAAGTGACTATAATCACATGGGACGGAAAAGGCCGTAAGTCTCATCTGGTGGGACAACGGTTCGATAGAGATTACTCGGAAGGGATCCCGCCACATGGCGACAGGCAATTTGGCCCTGGGGGAAGAACAAAGGGCAATGAGCACGCGCGAACGCGTGGTAAACGACTTCAGCATTATCGTAGCAACGGTGAACGGGTCCGGCTCGCAATCCGCCAACAGCGTGCTGCTGAAAAGCATCTTCGGGATGGGGGTTCCTGTCAGTGGCAAGAACCTTTTCCCGTCGAACATCGCCGGCCTTCCTACCTGGTACACCATCAGAGCCAGCAAAGACGGATACGTAGCGCGGAAACGGGACGCTGAAGTTCTGGTGTCGATCAATCCTGAGACTGCGAAGCAGGATGCGTTGGATTTGCCCACGGGTGGCGTGGCGATCTACGAAGAGAGCCTGAACCTGAAGCAGTATCGCGACGACGTGGTGTTTTACCCGGTTCCCTTCGACAAGATAACCGCAGGCATCTGCCCAGAGGCCAAGCTGCGCAAGCTGGTCAAGAACATGGTGTACGTCGGGGCGGTGGCGCAGATTCTTGCCATTGACCTCTCTGTGGTTGAAACCGGACTGCGCAAGCAATTCGCGAAAAAGCCAAAGGTCTTTGAGCTGAACTTCGGCGCGGTGAAGGCCGGGTACGACTATGTGGCAGAGAAGTTCACCAAGCAGGACCCCTACTTCATTGAGCGGATGGACGCGACTAAGGGCAAGATCATCATCGACGGCAACGCGGCGTGCGGCATGGGCGCGGTGTTTGCAGGCGTAACGGTGGTGGCGTGGTATCCGATCACACCCTCAACTTCAGTGGTGGAAGCAACGACCGACCTGCTGAAGAAGTTTCGCGTGACGCCGGAAGGCAAAGCGACGTTTGCAGTGGTGCAGGCCGAGGATGAACTGGCGGCGATCGGGATGGTGCTGGGCGCGGGTTGGGCCGGTGCGCGATCGATGACCGCTACATCGGGGCCGGGCATTTCGCTGATGGCGGAGTTTGCCGGCCTGGGGTACTATGCCGAGATTCCGGGCGTGATCTTCGATGTGCAACGGACCGGACCTTCGACGGGCATGCCGACAAGAACCTCGCAGGCCGATCTGTTGAGCGTTGCGTTTCTTTCGCACGGCGACACGAAACATGTTGTCCTGCTGCCGGGTTCGGTGAGGGAGTGCTTCGAATTTGGTGGAGCGGCTTTCGACCTTGCGGAGCGGATGCAGACGCCGGTATTTGTGTTGAGCGACCTTGACCTGGGAATGAACAACTGGATGTCGGACCCGTTTGAATATCCCACCAAGCCGCTGGACCGCGGAAAGGTTTTGACTGCCGAAGATCTGAACCGGCTGGGTGGATTTGCGCGCTACCGGGATGTGGATGGCGATGCGATCGGCTGGCGGACGCTTCCCGGTACGCGGCATCCCAAGGCGGCGTACTTCACACGCGGCTCGGGGCACAACGATGCTGCGGGCTATACGGAAAAGCCGGATGAATACGTTGAAGTGATGGAGCGGCTCTCGCGGAAGTTTGAGAACGCGCGGAAGATGGTTCCGGGCCCGGTGACGGTGAAGAACGGGAGTTCGAAGATCGGGATTCTGGCTTATGGCAGTTCGGACTTTGCCATTCGCGAGGGCCTGGATCTGATCAAGAAGCAATATGGGCACGATGTGGATTACATGCGCATCCGCGCCTATCCGTTCGCGCACGAGATTCACGACTTTGTGGCCCAGCACCAGCGGGTCTACGTGGTGGAACAGAACCGCGATGCGCAGCTCGAAAGCCTGCTCAAGCTCGATCTGCCGGCCGAAGAGGTCGTGAAGCTGCGCAGCATTCTGCACTACAACGGATTGCCCCTGGACGCACAGTCCGTTGTCGAAGTGTTCGCGACCAATGAGGGGTTCAGCGCTATCTCTCCCACGCATGTTGAGGACGTGGAAGCGCACGCCGGGGCGGTTGCGTCATGAAATCGCGATTCGAATCAGTTGGCACGGACAGAGAGCAGAAGGGAACAGATTAAATGGCTACTGCGGCACCAGCACCAAAATTGAATCACATTGGCCTTCCGGTTCTTGAATACCGCGGCGGCAAAACAACGCTCTGCGCAGGCTGCGGCCACAACGCGATCTCTGAGCGCATTATTGACGCGATGTACCAGATGGGCGTGGAGCCGGAACGGGTGATGAAGATGAGCGGCATCGGCTGCTCGTCGAAGAGCCCGGCATACTTCATGAGCCGCTCACACAGCTTCAACAGCGTGCACGGACGCATGCCGTCGGTTTCGACAGGGGCCATCATGGCCAACCATACGATGACCATGCTGGGCGTCTCCGGCGATGGCGATACGGCATCCATCGGCATGGGACAGTTTGTTCATTTGCTGCGCCGAAACCTGCCCATGATCTACATCATCGAAGACAACGGCGTGTATGGACTGACCAAGGGCCAGTTCTCAGCCACGGCCGACCTGGGCTCGAAGCTGAAGACCGGCGTGATCAACGATCTGCCGGCCATCGACACCTGCGCTCTGGCGATTCAACTGGGCGCGACTTTTGTGGGGCGGTCTTTCAGCGGAGACAAGAAGCAACTGCTGTCGATGTTGAAGGCAGCGATTGCGCACCAGGGAACGGTGATGCTCGATGTGATCAGCCCATGCGTGACGTTCAACGATCACGAGGGTTCGACAAAGAGCTACAAGTTTATGCAGGACAATGACGAGCCCATCAACGAAGTGGACTTTGTGGCCAGCTTCGACGAGATCGAAGTGGATTACAACTCGGGTGAGGTGTACGAAGTGGAGATGCACGACGGGTCGAGCTTGCGGTTGAAGAAGCTGCAGGAGGACTACGATCCGACCGACAAGGCGAACGCAGTGAGGACACTGATGGAGGCACACTCGAACAACGAGGTGCTGACGGGAGTGTTCTACATCGATACGCAGAAGCCGACGTTCATCGACCTGCTGAACCTGGTGGACGAGCCGCTGGGGCAGTTGCCGGAAAGCTTGACGCGGCCGCCTAAGTCCGCGCTGGATGGGCTGATGTCCAGCCTGCAGCAATAAGACTCCGCTGGAACAGCGATAAGACCCCGCTCGAAGAGACAAGAAAACCCCGCCACGCGCGGGGTTTTCTTTCGCCTGTTGCGCGGATGCTGGTCGCGCGGAACTTGGGTTAGCTTGGATTTCTCACAGGAGCCCAAAACCGTAGCGCCGGCGTCCTCGCCGGCTGTCCGGAGGGTCTCCAGACCCTCCGAACCCCCGCCAGACCTCGAATTCCTCCTCGGAGAGCCGCGTGTTAGAAATGCGAATTAGCGGGCAATTAGTTTGCCGATCATGAAGCCCACGATGAGCGCGATGAGGAGGCCGCTGGCAGCGGTCAGGGCGAGGCCGAGCAGCGCCTCAATCGCGGATTGGCCAGAATGCCCGGAGAATTCGCGCGTTTCGACGAGAGCTTTGTGAGTGCGGCGAAAGGCCAACCAAAGGTTAAGGAGAAAAAGGAAGGGCAGCGGGAGAAGCAGAATGAGGGGCCAGTAGCTGCGGGGCCCGAAGGTGAGGAACCTGATGAGGATGATTGCCATGAGGAACGCGACGAAAATGAAACAGGTGCGCGTCCAGTTGTAATAGCGTTCGACCAGTGGCTTCTCAGGCATTTTTTCTTTTCAGGTTTCGTGGAGATTCCGCAGCCCAAAAGCCTTACATCCCATGGCCACGGGAGAGTTCAGGGAGATATTGAAAGCATATTCCGTGAATACGCAATTCGGGATGGAAGAGTTCCGATCGGGGCGGATCAGTGGACACAACCCGGCACTGCGCGCGAAGTTGCAGACTCGGGCCGCCGCAGAACAGCAGGTTGGTCAGGCTGCTCTCGAAGGCGCTCGCCCTGGTTGGACCCACGGTCTACAGATGGGGGTGGATTTCCGACGTTTGCCCGACGGGAAAGTGCACCTTTTTTCGTGCAAAATGGCATTTTTCCGAGTCTTGGCCTGTTTTTAACTGCCTTGTTTTCTTTTGGTTGGAGCGTGTCGTCCTATAAGTTCTTTGTTTTCAGCGCGCGTAAATCGAAGGCCCAAATCTGCGGTCTGAGGGCGGCCGGTCGCGGTCTTTTTAACCGCGGCGCATGGCAAAATAGGACCCTTGCCCGGCTGTTTCGTATTCACAGATGGATTGTGCGTCGAGAGACGGAGATTCTACGCAAAGGGCTCTTGGCAGAGCATGAAGCGGGCACGAAGATCTGCGGTCTCTGAGGGCCAGGAGGCGCACAGGACGGCCGGCGAGGACGCCGGCGCTACCCGTTTTCGGCGAGCGGTGAAAAACGCAGCGCTAGTGGGCGGCGGGCGCGGCGGCTGGGGTGATGCGGACGCCCAGCGCATTGAGCTTGGAGCGGGCCTGGGCGGCTTCAGGGGTCTGCGGGTGGCGCTGAATGAGCAGGCGCAGCTCGTGAATGCCGGCGTCTTTCTTGTTGAGAGCGAGCAGGGCGAGACCCTTGCGCAACTGCGCGGCCGGGGCTTTGGGGCTGCCCGGGAAGCCTTCGAGCACTGCGTTGTAGGCTTTGACGGCGTCGGGGTAGTTCTGCTGGCGGTAGGCGATTTCGCCCAGGTAGAACTGCGCGGTGCCCGCCATGTCGTCCATTGGGTAGTAGTGAATTACGTCCTGGAATTCACCGGCGGCGACGTCATAGTGGGCGGAGTTGTAGTCACGTACGCCGGCCTGGAAAGT
>Ga0302324_100009926_pt1 | contig 19801 bp, 17 predicted proteins | sample Palsa_T0_1_FD_201949 | JGI IMG/M metagenome (GOLD analysis project Ga0302324, IMG submission 201949) | Peat permafrost microbial communities from Stordalen Mire near Abisko, Sweden - Palsa_T0_1 | ecosystem: Environmental > Terrestrial > Soil > Palsa > Peat permafrost | place: Sweden: Abisko...
GGATGATCGATTTCTGGCGTTCTGGATCGACGAGTCCCGGCAGTTTCGTTGAAGCCCACAGAAGGACAACCCGATTGATCGTGGACTGTGTCGCATATCCGCGGTCTAGGTACTCACCTAACGTGCGGAGTTTATCCTGGATGTCGGGGGTTGAGCGATAGTTCTCGGGAGCGGTGCCGACGGCGATCGCCGCAAGGGCGGCGCCGTAATATTGCGAGTCCTTCGCCTCCCAGGGTTCCATGCCGAATTCAAGCCAGGGCCAAGCACCCCTTTTGTCGCCCTTGGTTTCCTCGAGCGCCCACATGTTGGTGAATGCCGCCCGCGTAGTGTCGCTCAAGTGTCCAGCCTGAGCGTCATAGCTGGCCAGGATCAGCGCATTGAGGACGGCTTCGGTGCCGCGAGACTGGGCCGGCTTGTCGCCGTCGTAGCCTTGACCATCGTAGAACGGGCCAACTTCGTTCCAGAGGCGCACACGCTTCGTAACATTGTCCAGAAGTTTCCGTTCGCCGACTGATGGAGCTTCTTCGGCCAGTACCTTGCGAAGGACAGGCCGTGAGAGAGCGTAAGGCACGGCCGTGTGACAAGAAATGCAGAAAGTGTCGTGATCGCGGGCAGCCGGTGGCCATTCCATCCACGTGGTTTCTCTCTGATCGAGGTAGACGGCCGCCACCTTCGGATCCCAGGAGGCGGCTTGTGTCTTTTGGCTGTGTGAGCACCCAGTGAGGACTGCTGCGGCGAAGCACGCCAGGACGCAGCCTCGCCAGATGCAAACTTTCACGGAAATGGTTGCGGTTTTCACCTTCGGCCGGCACCCCTTGGGCTGCTCAGGCAATGAGAAAATCTCTCATGATGGGAGATGAAAGAAGCTCAAGCCAGCAGCTGTTCGAAACTCAGGCCAAGGCGGTAACATCACGGGTGCTAAGCGTTGGCTGAGGCTCCATTGGCGGTGGCATCTCAAACACAGCTCCAGAGCCACCGCAAACCCTTATTTTACAGGTTCTTCAAGGCAACCTCAACCAATTTTGGCGTTTTCGATGAATGCTCGAGGCTTTTGAGCATGTTCATGTTGAGGAGTATATTGGACTGGTGAGGGCCACCCGGTCCAAAGCAAAGCCGAAGCTGTTTCACATTCTCCTGGATCTTGCGGTTCAGGCGGTTCGGCGCAAGAATGGTTCCTTCCTTCGCCGCAATCATCCTACCCATCCCCACTATTTCACCAAGGGAACCGTCCTGCAGACTATGACCGATGTCGGATGCAAAATCGTCGATGATTTCTATACTTCACGATGCATCGCGCTGGGGGACCGGCTCCACAAGATCGCAAGCATTCCGAGACCACCCTGCTTTCTTGGCGGATCTAGCCTGAGGGTACTGGCTGAATAGACCATGCTCTTGCGAGGAATCTGTGCTTTTGTTCTATCTGGCATCCTGGTGGCGGGCCTGTGGCCATTTCATGCTCCCAGGAATGAAGTGAGTTGGCTGACGGACAGAAACGGCCTTTTCTTTGGCAAGTACGGCAGCATCGTGAGCGCAGGCAGTTTCAAAGCCGACCCGGCGCAGGCGAATGGCTCTCGCAGTCTTGAGATCTTGCTGGAACCGACGCGGGTCGACTCCTCAGGCACGATTCTAGCGTTTTACTGGCCTGAGCATCATATCGTCCCGTTTTCGCTGCATCAATCTCTCGGCGATCTAGTGCTCCAGCGCCCAAGCGACGACCCGTTGCAGCATCCCGGAGAAGTCAGGGTTTACGTCGACGATGTTTTCAGTCAGCAGAAGCTGGTGCTGGTCACAATTAGTTCAAGTGAAGCAGGAACAACGGTCTATGCCGATGGCGCGGTCGTAAAGAGGACCGGAAACTTCAAGCTTTCAAGTCAGGATCTGACTGGTACACTCATCGTCGGAAATTCTCCAGTGAGGAGGGAGGACTGGTCCGGACAACTGGCGGGACTTGCCGTCTACGACCGCGAACTGACCAAAGACGAGGTCGCCGAGCATTACGAAAACTGGACCAAAGGCAAGCGGGCAAACCTCGCAGGGAGCGAGGCTGCGCTGGCGCTCTATCTCTTCAATGAAGGGAATGGGAGCGTGGTCCATGATCAGGTATCCCCAGCCACTGACCTCCTGATTCCAGAACGTTTCTTCGTATTCGGTCAACTGTTTCTGGAACGACCCTGGGATGAATTTCGCAACGACCAGGACTATTGGAAGAACAACGGAATCAACGTATTCGGCTTTATTCCGCTCGGGTTTTTCTTCTACGCGTACTTTTCTTCCGTGCGAAGGACCAAACGCGCGCTGGCGATCACGATCGCGTTCGGATTCGCGATCAGTTTGACCATCGAAGTCCTGCAGGCATGGCTTCCAACCAGAGACTCCGGAATGACCGACCTCATTACCAATACGCTCGGAACTGTTCTGGGAGCGATTCTGTGCCTCTTGATCGCGAAACTTCATTGGTTCACCCGAGCTGGTGTCCTGACCCCTCCTCCATCGGGAGAAAGGAAGAAAGGTTCGTCAATTCGTTGAGTCGCCTGCCGGACTGTGCAGGACCACCCTACCCTCCAAACACCGCACTGGCTCAGTTCACTTCGTGGTTTGGTCACGACTCCAGCACGGTTCGGCTGAGGACGTGGCAAACTCACGTTGCCCGGTTTGGACAGAATTGCTGGAAGAGGACACACGGCAGGTTGTCTTCGAACCCCTTCGGAGGATCACTACTCCGATGGCCGTATGGGCGCTAAAGCCTATAGGACCAAAAAAACACACTGCCTCCGGCAAGCGCGCAGGCGCCACTCAAGTCAGTGACGGGGATCACACGACAAAACTCGCCAAAATGGTGTGCTGGCAAGCGTCAGAGCGATGGATCTGGGGTGCTTCGAGGGCAGGGAGCTTTGGCCGCACACCTGATCCGGGCGGGGAATGATGTCGCTGAAAGTCTATTAATACAATTGACATACTTGTAATACTGCTGTAATATATCTGTAGCTAGAGTATCTGCCTGCGTCAGTAAGGTCCCTCCCTCCCCTCGCTGGTGGTTGCGTTTCGGTCAGTCCTAACGCCTGGGTTCTAGAGGCCTGGTTGTGGAAGGTCTCTTGTGGAACGACGATTTGTACTGAATCCAAAGCACTTGCGAGCGAAACATGGGAAAGCTGATATTAGTCAGACCTGGACACACCGGCCTCAACCAGCCCGGATCTGACGAAAGGCCGAGAGCTTGGCTGGATGTGCCTCTCGACCAACAAGGATTGCCGCTTATCCGGTCGAAGCCATTTACTGTTCGGACCTACGTAGGGCACCCGCGCGATCGGACGCGAAGGCGTCCAGCGAAACGCCTCCGGCCCTTGTATACGGCACAGATCTCATTACAAACGAGGGAGCGCATGCCGGTTGACACCGTGTGACCCTTAGGCAGCAAACTCCTCGAGGAAAACCATGCGTCAAGCCTTTCATGCAGCGATCAAAATCGGCCGCAAGATAATCGGCCGGCAACCAGCCGGGCGGAACGTTACCGTGTTCCCCGACGACGTATTTATCACTTCCTTCCCCAGATCGGGAAACAATTGGATACGCTTTCTGATCGGAAATCTGATCTGGCAAGATGGTTCGCTCACATTTAACAACCAGGGGACCCGCATTCCTGAGCTTTACGCGACCTCCGACCAGGCAATGCGACATCTTCCCAGGCCCCGTATTCTCAGGGGCCACGAAGCTTTTGAACCACGCTATCGGCATGTGATTTACATCGTGCGGGATCCCAGAGATGTTGCAGTTTCTAAGTACCATTACAACCTTGCCACGGGCAGGCATCCCAAAGGCTATCCGATCGAAGATTTCATACCGCGTTTCATCGCCGGTGAGTTCGAGAGCCATTTTGGGACGTGGGCAGAACACGTGATGAGTTGGCTTAGCACGCGGCAAAATCACCCTGGATTTCTGCTGGTGCGCTATGAGGACCTGCAGCGCGAGCCCAGAGCCGAACTCGCCCGCATCGCCTCGTTTCTGAACCGATGTTCGTTCCGGCAAATTGACGCAAGCCCACAGCAACTGGAGCGCACCATTCAATTGAGCAGCCCGGAACAAATGCGCTCGCTCGAAAGGCAGCAGGGCCGTCGTTGGCTACGTTTGCGAAAAGAACGCGAGATCAAGGGTTACGTGGCGGTGCGAGCAGGGGTCAGCGGTGGCTGGAAGTCTGTTTTGCCGCAAGAATCCGTGGCTCAGATCGAGTCTGCTTGGGGACCTGTCATGTCGCAGCTCTCCTATCCTCTTCATCTGGGCGCTGACGATCCAGAGGCGCGTGTGCCTACCCCTGACGTCACCAACCTCTGAACTATACCCGCGCACCATCCCTGCCAATCCGATCCCGCCTGGTCCCGAGATTGGAACCACCCCATTCCCCCACCCCGCTAACGACGCCGAGCCGCCAGGCTCTACCAAGGCACCTCGATCAGCGTCGGTCCTTCCCCGTTCCAATCCCGCCCTTAGCGCCTTCCCGAATGCCTCCCGCGAACGAACCCGGATGCCGGGCACTCCCATTCCCTTCGCCGATTGGCACGGCGCATTGACTGCTGAGGATGGTTCCTGGGACCGGCGCGTCAGGAACGAGTATCAGGGCGTATTTGTTCCCTTCGGGGATGGCTCTCCTGCCGATGAACCGATGCGTTTTCTTTTGTAGGTCTGTCCTGGAATCCAACGAGTAAGGATGTCTACGGACGGATGGTTGGCGTAGTCGTGGGAGCGACGGCTCTCTTCTGATCTGCGACGACGGTGGAAAATCACCTGGCGGGTCTCTTCAGGAGAATGATCCCGCGCGCCCCCTGCCGTCGACCGATCACCCACCACCCGCCGAAGGGGAGGACGGTACGAATGGGAAAGAAGCTTCCCGGAATGAGCTAATTCTTCACTTCATTGGCGCTCGTCCAAACTTTGGAAAGGCAGCCATGGTGCTGCGCGCTGCGAGACAGCGGGGGATCCGGCAGACATTGGTTGACACCGGCCAGCACTATGACCGGAACGCGTCGGACATTTTCCCCGAACTGAACTGGAAATTCCGAAACTGGACGTGGGTAGCGGAAGACCGCAAGGTCTCCCCGCGAATAGATGAGACCGCAAACCCCCCGCCGGTTACGCACAGCAGGGGGTCGCAGGGCAGAACTTCACGTCCGCATCTTACTCGTCACTTCACCACCGCCGTCAGGCCGGTCGGAGGCTCCGGGGTCGGGGTCGGGCCCGTGCTGCCGGAATATGGGTACGCACCCGCATCCCACGTTCCAGTGGAGGATCTCTGCAGGCAGCCGCTTCCACAGCTACCGCTCGGCCCGAACGTCTCCGGCGCGCCAGTATCGAGCGCGGTAATTCCCAGGGAAGTCAGATCCGGCCCGAACTGGTGAGCCAGGGAAGAGGTGCTCGAGATGAGGTAGCTGCCGTTAAGGCCCGGGTTCGCAATTGAGGAGTTGGCGTCCTGACCGGAGGCGCTCTGCCACTCGGCAAAGGTAGAATACGTCGTCCCGTTCCAATCCCAGCCAATTGGTCCGCCGCTGTTGTAGTAGATGTTATGGTTCGCGGTCAGATTGCTGCCCGAATCATTGATGGCGTTCGAGATGGGTTGCCCGATGTTCTGGCAGATGTTGTTTTCGACGGTGAAAGTATTAGATCCTGGCTGGTCCAAAGGACCGTTTAGCGACAGGCACACGCTTGGTGTGTTGACGCTGTTGAGCATGGTGTTGTTGTAGATTTGGTCGGTGTGATAGCAGCCGTGCTCGAAAATGAAGCCATCGCCGCCAACCCAGGTTCCGGTTTGCACGAACACATTGTTAAAAATTTGCGCCGTCAGCGTGCTGTTGGCGTTGCAACCGACTACTCCGTCAGTTAGTTCCACATAGGCACTTGTGTCCCGCACATTGGAACTCGTGAAGAAATTGTTGTAGATTTCCAAGTTCTTGATGTTGTCGCTCGCGCCGGTGCCGCTCTGCTGGAAGAAGTCAAAGCAGGTAATGTGCGCGCTTGAGCCTGCCCAACCAATGCCCAGAACACAGGAGTTATCGTGGATGAGAGCGTTTGTGTCGGTGTGGGATGCGTTGTCACCGTCAACGTAGACGATGCAGCCTCCAGTCGTCCCGATACCGGAGATAGGAGTCGTACCAGTGCAGAAGTTATTGGAGATTACGTTTCCAGAGCTGTCGCCGAATCCACTCCCCAACTGCACGTGAATGCCTTTCTCCATCCAGTCGAGTGTCAGGCCATGGAGATAGATATGATCGGCTCCATCCGTTAGAATCCCGGCACTAGTTACGTTTGTGTCGTTGCCAGAGTGGACGTAGATCGGCCCGATCTGTCCGTTTCGTATTTCTGTGTGAGGCATACCACCGCCACCGCCGCTAATACCTACCGCATTGACTTGTGTGCCTAGGCTGCTTCCGTTGTTCGGGCAGGTGACGGCTGGGACGTTCGCGCCCAGGTCAAGCACCAGGTAAGACTGCCCGTTGACAACGAAGGCCCCGCCCGTGGAGCAGAGTGAGAGAAGCGCACCTGATTGCCACTGGATAGTAATCGGATTCCCGGAAGTGCCGCCGCCCTGCGCGGTCATCTGCGTGGTGATCGTTCCGCACAAGTTGACCGTTGCGCCCGGGCCAATCTTTCCCGCTCCCGTACCCCAGTTCCCGCCGGTGTTGAAGAATGAGACCGCTAACGCATTGTCACAACTTGAACCTGAGCCGGAACCGCTGGCTTGTTGGGCGACATAATAAGTGCCGTTATCTGCCTTGGCCAAGACGCTGCTCCAACCAATCAGCAGCAGCAACAAGGCGAGGGTTACAAAGTGGAAGGAAAAGACGGCGGAAGAGCGTGATGACAACAGGGGGGTTCGCATAAGGCCCAATTATAGAAAGTGGCCCGGGACGAGCATAGATACCAACAGTACATCCGCCCCATTGGACCGTCACGGTCAAGGCCCCTCACCGAAGTTTGCTGCGATATCAAACCGCGGCCCCAATGGGCGAATTGGGCCGAAAACCCAGCACTTGAACGCGTGGACTGATTCGAGATGGCCTTCTGACCGAGGTGTGCTGACCGGGGTCCAATAGGGGAATAGTTAGTACCTACAGAACCTTCATCGTCCTGACGCCGATAAGCCGAATCTCTCCGCAGTACTCTAGGATTGCGACTTTGGTAGCGCGCTCTCCTGGCGTCCCCCCGCATCCTATGAATAGAAGGCACATCTGATTCGCGGTTGCTGTCGAAAACCCCGAGCTGGGAAAGCAACAGCACCAGCACCGCGGACCGGAATAAGGCGACCTGAACGATACGCGCGCACGATCCCTGCCCATCCGATCCCGCGCGGTCCCGATAGATTGGAACCACCCAATTCACCCACTCCCGCTAACGACGCCGAGCCGCCAGGCTCTTACAAAGGCACCTCGATCAGCGTTGGCCCTTCCCCGCCCAATCCCGCCCTTAGCGCCTTCCCGAATGCATCGAGCGAACGAACCCGGATGCCGGGCACTCCCATTCCCTTCGCCAACTGCACCCAATCGAGATCGGGACGCCCGATCTCGAACATGTCCAAGGCCCGGGCCCCCGGATTGCCCACTCCCAGATAAGAAAACTCACGCTTGAGGACTGCATAGGCACGGTTAGCGAAGACCACCGTCGTGACGTTCAGGCCTTCGCGCGCCATCGTCCACAACGCCTGTAGTGTGTACATGCCACTGCCATCGGCGCTCAGGCACAAAACCTTCCGGCTGGGGCAGGCCACTGCGGCGCCTACGGCCAGAGGCAAGGCGATCCCGATCGAGCCTCCGGTGTTCGCCAGCCAGTCGTGTGGCGGAGCTCCTTTGGTCGCGCCCATCAGTCCACGGCCTGAGGTCATGGATTCATCCACCACAATGGCGTCTTCGGGCAGAAGCGCTCCGACTGCTACGGCCAGTCCCGGCAGCGTGATTTCCCCGCTTGGCATCGCTAGCTTCTCCGCTTTCTCCGCTGCTAGCTCTTCGCCACGGACCGACAAGGCTTCTGCGAGCGCTCCGAGCGCGCCAACATAATCCTCGCCAGGTCTCGCCAGTGTATGGATCTCACACTCCGGCGACGTGAATTCACTGCGCTTTCCGGGATAGGCGAAATACGCGATTGGGGCCTGAGCGCCTACCAGAATCAACTGACGAAATTCCTTAAACTGCTCCATTCCTTGTTCGAGGACGTACTGCACACGATCGACCTTCGGAATCCCTGAGCCTCGTTCGAGACGAGTGATGGGATAAGGAGCCAGGAGTTTGGCCCCTGTCGCCGCAGCGATGCGTCCGGCGGCAACGAGTCCGTGGCCATACAGCCCATTGCCCGCAAGCAGGATCGCGGTTCGCAAGCCGGATCGAAGCATGGCGGCTGCCTGTTCGATCGTTGCCGTGGTAGGAAACCGAGGCCTGGGTAAAGCGGGGAGATCAGCAACTGTTCCGTCCTCGCTCCAGGCGACGTCGGCAGGCACGATCAGCGTGGCAATCTGGCCCGGCGCAGTACGGGCGGCGATGATCGCCTCAGCTGCGTCTCGGCCTACTGCGGATGAAGAGGGAGATGTCCGCAACCATTTGGAATAGGGTCTCGCGATGGCTTCGATGTCGGAAGTCAGCGGCGTATCGTGTCGCAAATGATAGGTGGCGTGCTGGCCGACGAGGTTCACCATCGGCACCTGGGCCCGGCTTGCATTGTGCAGGTTCGCGAGACCATTGGCGAAACCGGGGCCGAGATGCAAAAGAGTGCATGCCGGTTTTCCAGCCATGCGCGCATAGCCGTCAGCTGCTCCGCTGACAACGCCTTCGAACAAACCGAGTACGCAGCGCATCCCCGGCAAGTGGTCCAGCGCCGCAACCAGGTTTATTTCCGAAGTGCCAGGATTCGTGAAGCAAGTGTCAACCCCGCCGGCAATCAACGTCCGGATTAAGCTCTCTGCCCCGTTCATGGTTCGCTCATTTCCTGTCGACTCACTTCTTCCACATAACGAGAAAGCAGTGCGGCCAGGCTCTTAAAGTGCGTGACGACCATTCCTAGATGATCGCCGGGCACAATCTCGACCTCAAGTTCCGCTGCCAGCTTTTTCCAAATGGCGGTGGGATCACTTGGGAGGTAAGAGTTTGTCTCCGGTCTCACGTATTTTATTTTGCCTCGATAAAACCGGGGCCGATAACGTTTCATGGCCACGAGATCACTTTGCCTAACGCGCCGAGTTGTCTCGGCGAACGACAGGCGGGACGGTTTTGGGGCAAGCGTGCCGCGGCTGTGGGCGTCAGCGATGTGCATTCGACGTTGAATCCCTTGCACGAGGTATGCAAATGCCGTCCGCATGGGCATTTTTTTCATGTTGGAAAAGTGGCGCCCTATCCGTTTTGCAGTAAGCCATAAGCGCTGGTCCGGCGAGAAGTAGCGTGGATGCGGGTAGGTATCCACCAGTACCAGCAGCGCGGGGTGTTTCCCGCACTCCCACAGGCGTTGTGCCATTTCGAGAGCTACCAGACCGCCGAACGAGTAACCGATCAGGATGCAAGAACCTTGGGGTTCTAGCGCACTGAGCGCGTCGAGATAGAAGGCGGCCATATCCTCAACGCTGGTCAATGGTTCCTCCATTCCATCAACCCCTTTGGCCTGAATCCCATAGATCGGATGTCCGGTGCCAATGTGCTTGGCGAGTGCGGAGAAATTCGCACGGCCGCCCAACCCATGTCCGAGGAGAATCGGCGGCTTTGCGCTGCCCGCCTTGAGTTGAACGAAAGGCGGGAACTGCGGTAGAGTGGGCTGCTCCAACAGGGCCGCCAGGCTCGCGATCGTCGGCGCGTGGCAAATCGTCGCGCTCGGCAGCTCCCGGCCAAACACCTGCGCGATCTCGGCAAATAAGCTGTCCGCCAGTGCATCCTTGCCGTTGAGATCAAAAAAATTATCTTTCGGGCCAATGGGCGACCGATGCAGCACGCGCTGCCAAATCTGGGTGAGTACCTCGACCGTCGCGGGGGTGGGTGTCACAGCCCACCCGCACACAGCACAGCCCTACCGCGCATCCGGCCGCGCGCCACTAAGAATGAACCGACCAACCTAGACTCCAGGTTACTTGAGACTTCGCTGCTCATGAATGCGCGAATGCCCAGTAGAGTTCTCTGGCCTTGGTGTAGAGCGGGCCGAATTGCAGCGGACGGTCGCCGATCTTTGTCACCGGAACTACTTTGGAATAATTTCCGGTCGAGAAGATCTCGTCTGCCTTCTCAAAGTCCTGGTAACTTAAGGTCTTCTCGACGACGCCGACGCCGCTCTGGCGAAGCAACCCGATCACTCGCTGGCGGGTGATGCCGGCGAGAAATGTCCCATTCGGAACGGGAGTAAAAACCACACCGTCCTTGGCCATGAAGATGTTGGAGGTGGCGAGCTCAGCAACATTGCCCAGCATGTCGCAAACGATGGCGTTGTCGAAGGCGCGCGCGTGGGCTTCGAAAAGCGCACGGGCATTGTTGGGATAGAGACATCCCGCTTTGGCGTCGACGGGCATGCTCTCGAACGTCGGCCGGCGATAGGGAGACAAGGTAACCGAGAAGCCCTTGGGCGTGCGCATGGGAGCTTCGTAGATCGAGAGACACCACTTCGTAGATTCTGGGTCGTGCGCTTGCACCCATGGTCCTTCGTTTTCCGCCCAATACATCGGTCGAATATAAAGCGCGGCATCTTTGTCGAACCGCTTGATTCCCTCACGCGCTAGTCCGATCCAGGTTTCGGTGGAGACGGTTGGCTTGAGGAAGAGCTTCTTCGCCGAGTCCTTGACCCGCGCGCAATGTAGGTCGAGATCGGGCGTAACCCCTTCGAAGGCACGCGCCCCGTCGAACACAATGGAACAAAGCCACGCGGCATGCGTGCGCGGACCCATGATCGGCACGTTGCCCTCATGCCAGTCTCCCTCGAAGTAGGTCCAGGTTTTAGACCAACCACTCCCGATTGCCATTCAACCTCCTCGCGGGCGGCAATCGTTGACCTGTCTTGACGCCGCCGGCATCGTCGCAGCCGTGTTGAGATCGATCCCGCAGATTTTAAGACTCCGCTGCAAAATCGAATATGTTACGTAGAGTCTACAACGAAGCGAGCCGCCAGGAGGAAGTCACTTGGCGGGCGCGGCATAACCAAAGATCGCTTTGAGCTCAAGGAATTCTTCGAGCCCGGCCTCGCCCCACTCCCGGCCGTTGCCGGACTGTTTGTAACCTCCAAAACAACCTCCGAAATCGACCCGGGCGCCGTTGATATGAACATTGCCCGACCGGATTCGCTTCGCTACCAGGCGGGCGTGCTCGAGATTTGCTGATGTTACGAAACCCGACAACCCGTAGATCGTGTCGTTCGCAATTCGGACGGCATCATTTTCGTCCTCGTAAGGGATGATGCAGAGAACGGGGCCGAAAATCTCCTCGCGCGCGATGGTCATATCATTGCGCACATCGGCAAATACAGTCGGTTTCACGTAATAGCCTCTAGGGAAGTCCTGCGGAAGGCCCGGACCGCCCGCTATCAATTTTGCTCCCTCTTCGATACCGCTGTGGATGAGGCGCTGCACTTTGTCGAACTGGGCCTTGCTGGCCAGCGGCCCGATACTGGTGGCGTCTAGGAATGGATCACCAACTTTCGTGGCCTCGGAGGCTTGCTTTGCCGCCACTACCACTTCGGCCATCTTGGAGCGGGGAACAAGCATTCGGGTTGGCGCATTGCAAGATTGTCCGCTGTTGCGGAAACATTCCTGCACGCCCTGCTTGACGGCCTTCTCGAAGTCGGCATCGTCCAGAATGATGTTGGCCGATTTGCCGCCAAGTTCCTGAGTAACCCTTTTCACCGTAGGAGCCGCGGCCAAGGCCACGGCGACGCCGCCTCGAGTCGATCCTGTGAACGAGACCATGGCCACGTCCGGGTGGGAAGCGATTGCCGCTCCCACCGTGGGCCCATCGCCGTTCACCAGGTTGAAAACGCCGGGCGGCAGGCCAGCTTCATCGAGAATCTGTGCAAACAAATAAGCGGAGAGAGGGGCCATCTCGCTGGGCTTGAGGACCATCGTGCACCCGACCGCCAGCGCGGGCGCTACCTTGCAAACGATCTGATTCATGGGCCAGTTCCATGGAGTGATGAGCCCGCAAACGCCGACTGGCTCTTTTCGCATCAGAGTCGAACCCTTGAGTTCTTCGAACTTGAAGTGCCCCAGCACCTTCAGGGTCTCTGAGAGGTGCGCCAGTCCTGCCGGAGCCTGCGCCTTTCGCGAGAGGGAAATGGGGGCGCCCATTTCCAGGGAAATAGCCTCTGCCATCTCTTCCATCTTTGCTTTGTAGACCTCAATGATCCGTTCGAGCAACGCCGACCGCTCGCCAACGGTAGTCTCCGAATAGGACTCAAAGGCCCTTGCGGCCGAGGCCACCGCCCGGTCAACGTCGGCCACCGAGCCAAGGGAGATCCTAGCGATGGCTTCTTCGTTGGCAGGGTTGATGACCTGGAAGTCGCGGTCTTTGATTGGACTGCCCCACTTCCCATCAATGTAGAACTGGCGACAGTCCTTCATGTGTTCCTCCGCGTGTCGAGGGATGGATCTCTTATTTCCCTTCCCTATGGTACCAAGGCCGCGTTCCATACGCGGCGTGTCGGCGAGGACGGCAATGATCGCGATTCCGAAAAACGGGGACAGGGCCTGTTGGTAACGGCCAAAATGCTACGGATTGCAGCCAGCCTCGAGTGCGCGCGCCCAAGGAAGCGGCGCCCCAGCTTGGTCTCCCAAGGAATTAAGCCCAAGAGTTGACAACCGGGTGTAAAATGCCCGCTGGTTATCGATTGCACCTAGTTTGGGGCAGTCCTCAACCGTCCCGTCGACAATACCAGGGGGTAGCATCATGGATCGATCTGCTCGGCTGCATTTAAGCGGAAGGGTTACTTATTACGTAGGATGGATCGCGTTGTTTTGTGGGGGGCTGGTGCATCTGAACATGGGCACGGTCCTATTCACGTCGATCAGACTGACGCAGCGGAATCTGCTTGAGGTCAGTCTTGTTAGCTTCCTCATCTGCATAGCGTCGGAGGTTCGCGCGCTGGCCTCGACCGAAAAAGAGCTCCCCAGCGTTGTAAAGAAAGCGGCTTAAGCGTCATCTGCGCTACGATCCTCTCGGCAACCGCTGCGCTTCTCGCGAGGTCTTTGATCAGCTTGGGGTTAAGGACTTCGCCGGCATGGCGCAAGGGACCGCGGAGAAGATTTCCGGCTGCCTGAGCAGAGGAGAACGCGAAACTGCAGTGAGGGTACTCAAAGTGCGGGGTTGGGTGGTGAGACGCTCGAGGGAATTAAGTCCAAGAATTGACAACCGGGTGTAAAATACCGCCTGGTTGACGATTGCACCTAGTTTGGGGCAGTCCTACCGTCCCGTCGAGAAAAGGGGTAGCACCATGGATCGATCTGCGCGGCTGCGTTTAATCGGAAGGGTTACTTATTACGTAGGATGGATCGCGTTGCTCTGTGGGGGGCTGATCCATGTGAACCTCGCTACTGCCTTCTTCCTGTCGATCGGCCTGACGAAGCGGAATCTGTTCGAAACCAGTCTTGTTTGCTTCGTCATCTGTATGGCGTCGGAGGTTCGCGCCCTCGCCTCGACCGAAAAAGAGCTCCCCAGCGTTGTAAAAAGGCAAGCGGCTGCATAGTCGACCCGCCGACCCAATCGTCACGAGCTGCGACGCCTTCCGACCACCAAGCTGAAGTGCCCGGCGTAGTCCGCGCCGGAATTGTCTGCGCACCGAATTCAGCGTTCATAACTCGAATTTGGGGCTTGCGCCAGCCAAGAATCGATCGCGACGATCTCACGCCTAAATGGTTGGGGTGGCCCATTTTCCACCTGGCGACATGGTTTCGCGCCTATCTCCAATCATCCGTTTGATGTCATCGCCACGGTCTTCATGTTCTATGCTGCACCGTTTCGCATACGAGCCTTTCCAAAGTCTTGGAACCGACGTTTTTCTTGAAGGAGGTTGGGCAGTGTTAAGGTGAAAGGGACGCTACTTGATAACCATGCCAAGCCGGGTTAGAGAGGACATTGTGCCGGATCCCACGAGCCGGGAATCGCTTCCCAGATTGTCGCCGATTTTATTTTTTTCTCTTCTCGTCGCAACCTCTCTGGCCATTTGGTGGGGTCCGCTCACGTCCTCGTTCGCCCTGGCGCTCAACGACCAACAATACACGCACATACTGCTGATTCTTCCCATTAGCGCGGCCTTGATTATTCTCGATTGGAGGCCGCTCGATTGGAAACCGCCCCAACCAACCGCCGGATTGAGGGTTCGCATCGGTTCGGTCCTGCTGGTCCTGGCTGTTTTGGCGACTGTTATGGTGAGATGGAGATTGGTAGCGCTGCCCTCCGATGTGCAACTTTCGGCAAACATGCTGGCCTTAGTAGTGTGGTGGATCGCTGCTTTTATTCTTTGTTTCGGCACTGGTGCCTTCAGGCACGCCCTGTTTCCTCTTTGTTTCCTGCTCTGGGTCGTTCCTTTTCCTGACTTCTTGTTGAACCCGATCGTAACCCTGTTGCAGCAAGGCTCTGCATCAGCCGCTCATTTGCTCTTCCTGGCGGCGGGCATCCCGGTGGTGCAACATGGCACGCTGGTGCACATTCCAGGCCTGACTCTCGAGGTTGCTCCGGAGTGCAGCAGCATCCGTTCGAGCTTGATACTACTGGTCACAACCATGGTTCTGGCGCAGTTGCTCTTGCGTTCCTTCTGGCGAACGGTCTTGGTCGTCGCCGTGGTTTTCCCTCTTTCTGTCGCCAAGAATGGGCTGCGGATCTTTGTCCTGGGGGTGCTCGCCACCCGCGTCGACCCCAGCTTCCTGACTGGAAGACTCCATCGCCAGGGTGGGATCATTTTTCTTCTCCTCGCCTTGGCGGCTATATTCTCGCTGCTTTGGATGGTGCGCCGCGGTGAGCAGGAAAAACCGGGAATCGGATAAAAAAGCTTATCGATCCCGATCAAAGCAGCGGGCGCAGATTCTTCCGAGTAGCCGTGCTGCTGGGGATGGTCGGCATGGTAAGCAATCAAGAGGAAGCAAGCCCCGAGTCTCGAAGATGCCAGGGCGGTGCTGCTGACCGGAAACGGCTCCTCGGGCACCGGAATCGCCTCCCATCCCTCCGCCGACAGTCATGGCAGGGCGACCCGCATCCGCACTCTGTGACCCTGTTTTGCTTCCCGCCTTGGTCACTATCTTGACGACGTGCGTCTCGTGGTGAGCTCCATGCGGGAACCGCCGCATTCCTGAAGCGGTTATGGGACGACTACCTCCAGAGGGGTCGAGCGGGGGCTCTCCTGTCCGCTGGAACTCACCGACGTGGCCGCATAGTAGTAAGTCTGGCCGGAGACGACCGTGCCATCGGTGTACGTGGTGGCTGTGTCCATGGGGGAATTGATCTTGGCGTATGTGCCGTTTGCAGCGACGCTGCGATAAACGTTGTAGCCGGCCGCGCCAGAGCTTTGATTCCAGAAAAGGTTGACGCTGAACGGCGTCACCGTGCCGGAGCCGGCCAGAGACGCAAGCGCCTGTGAGTCGGAGGCATTGCTGTCAAAAGTGAGCGAGCCAGTCACCGACCCGCTGCTTTGTGGCGTAAAGGCCACGTTAAGGGACAGGCTCTGGCCCGAGGCGATCGTCATCGGGAAAGACGCGCCCTGCAGGACAAATTGGGAACTGCTGCTGCTGGCGGAAGATACGATGACACTTGCGCCGGAGGCGCTGATGGTCATCGGCAGCGTCTGTGTTGTTCCTTTCGGCACACTGCCGAAGTTAACGAGCGTTGGAGCGAGGGTCAAATAGCCAACGCCGGGGACGGGGGTGGTTCCTCCTCCCGTGCCCGTGAGGGGCACGGTCAGCCCAACACCCGAAACAAACAAGCTGCCTCCGACGGTTCCGGCCGAGCGCGGGGCGAAGCTAACGTTCAACGTAGCGCTCTGTCCTGCGTTCAGAGTCAAAGGGAATGAGGCGCCGCTCACCGAGAATCCGCTACCCGTTGTCTGGGCGGACCCGAGAGTTACCTGCCGGGAACGATCGTTCGTGAGCACGACAGGCAGGGTGGAACTTTTTCCTATCGCTACTTCGCCAAATGGCACGGTAGAAGGACTGGCGGTCAGGGACTTGCTCGTCACGCCGCCCCCCCGGACGTCCAGCACAACGCTAGCGTTCGCGGCGTCGCTCGAAAATTCGATCGTTCCGGTCGTCAATCCCGACGTGGGTGTAAAGCTTACATTCAAATCGACACTCTGTCCGGCAGGCAGGACCAGCGGCATGCCCGAGAGGGAGACAGTGAATTGGGAGCTACTCGGCGTAATTGCCGAGAGCGTCACACTCGTCTGTCCGTTATTCGTCAGGCTAACCAGCAAAGTTTCGGTCTGACCGACAACCACCCAGCCAAACGCAAGGTCCGCGGGTGAACACGTGAGTTGTGGAGTAGTCGCGCCGGCGCTCACGGGAAACATGCCGAGGAGCGTGATCGCTATCCCGATGGTTAGAATGTGGACGGTGCGCAGCTGAAGAGATGAGATGATGGGTTGGGGGCGTCGCATAACATTTATTTTGAAGGTTGCGCCGCGAGAGGGCTAGATTCCGATGGTACAGGACCTCCTGTCCAAAAGGACAATCGTTCCAAATTAGGAAGCTGAGTATTTCGCGGTTTCCTGCTGCTGAATAGTGCGAGTAAACGGATGCGCACTAAGCGGGGCATGGGTGCCGACTGTGATTGAGGAAAATGGGCGAACGTGTTAACACCACCGGCCCGGAAAAGGAGAGTAGCCAAAACCGGACCGGCGGCGTTTCCGAAGGGAAGGCGCCCTTCAGAAAGTTGAGTGTCCGTCGAACCTTGCGGTTAGAACCTGTTGGTCCCGCGTCAAACGCCGACGCGGGACCATTTTCGGTTTACGGCAAATAGTAGCGGAATGAAGTGAAGACCATGTTGTCCAGTCCTGAGGGTGACCCTGAAGTTCCTGTCCCTGGGGTGCCAGACCACGTCTCACGCGTCACATAGGAGTACTGCGTGCCGAACTGGAACCTGCCCTTGGGCCCGTTGTAGAAGCGGTACCAGAAGCCGACCGTACCCTCGAGCACCGCTCGTGTGTCGCTGGTGCAATGGGCGAGAGCGCCGGGATCAAATCCGGCGCTGGTTGTGACGCCCGAGGTTGTGCCAGTAGCTGGCAGCGTTTCGGTGTAGCAACCAGCATTGCTGAAGTGGGGAGATCCGTAACCGACGTACCCCGGTTCGATTGGATAGGTAGTAGTAGTAGTAACCCCCCCTGGTGCGGTGGTTACCGTTGTCGTTGTCGTCGGCACCACCAAATAAGGATCGAAGCCATACGTCCGGCCAGCGTACTCCGTTCCGCCGTAAGCGTAGACGTCGAGCTTCTTGCTGTGCCACTCCAGCGTGGCTACACCCTGAAAATTCCTGATCAGATGGACCGTTCCATCGGGATTGATCGAAACATCGGAGAGCTGAGCAGCCCCGTAGCGGCCAATTCCGCTGCCTCCGAAGCCATGCAGGCCGAAAACGATATGCTTGTCGGCGAACATCCAGCGTGCATTGGCACCAAAGCCTCCCCCTTCTTTCGAGGCGTTGTAGGCGCCCGCCACGCTGGGTGCGGTTAAGGTGCTGGAGAGGGCGCAGTCAGGACTCGTGTACTGGTAGCAGGGGAAGACGCGGTCGGTGAAGCGGTCGGCCAGGCCAAAAATCTCGTAATGCCCAAAGCCCGGATCGAAGGCGATCTTGGCGATGAGATCGGGTGAAGGATTGGCCGTGTAATTGGCGGTGGTGTTGTAACTATTGTTGGCGCCCGCCTCGCCGAGCAGATAATTGCCATCGTTTGAGTGCGTGGTGAGCGTGCCTTGCGGGTTTTCTATGGCGAAAGCGACCGACACCGTCTGGCCGAAGTCTTTCGTCAGGCGAAGCCCGTACTGACGCGCGAAACTGAACCCGACGGTATATTGCGGGTCGATGGTCGCGGGACGGGCATCGTTGACTTTGCCAGCGTCGTCGCTGGGGGCAATTCCCACTTTGTTCTCGGTTACCAGGCTCCACATCTGGCCGCCGAGGACTTTCCAGCCATTGGTAAACTTGGCTTGGGCCCAAGCCTGCCGCAGGCGGGGAGCGTAGCTATTGGTCTGGGTGGCGCTGCTCGTGAGACCGGCGCCAAGAAAGTCAGTCGAGATGTAGCCGGAGAGTTCCACATTCTTCAAACGGCCGCCGAAAAAGACCGAAGCCCGCGACTGGCGGGCGGAGCCGAAGAAGTCCGACAGGTCACTCTGCGAGGCCCCGGGCATGGTCAGCGAATTGAAGGGGGTCGTGATATCGGCTCCCAGTTCTCGCGAGCGCCGCACAAACGCGGCTTCCACGAAGCCGCCCGGGGTAATGGTAATACCCTTGAGATGGAGCGAGGCGGGGCTCTCCCACTCATTGCTGACGTTCTTGACCTCTTTCGTCGACTCCTGCAGCGTCATCGCCGTGTTGTTGGTGGTTGTCTTGAGGTCGGTGACATCACTCTTGAGCGCCAGAACCGCCTGCTGGTCTTGGCTGGCCTGTGCCTGGGCGGCGTCCGCTTTTGCGGCTGCGTCGGCGGCAGCCTGCTGCGTCGCTTGATCCTTGCGATGCAACTCGTCCTGCAACGCCTGAATCTGCTGCTCCTGGGAGGCCAGGGCAGATTGCTGTGCAGCAATTGCGTCCTTCAGTGCCTGCACGTCCGCCGCCGTGATGGTGGCAGCCTTGGTCCTCTTAGGTTTGGGCTCCGTGCTGGTTTGTGCCACCAGCGATGTCGCCAGAAACACGATTACACACAACTTCCATGCAGATTTCATTTCACTCTCCTCTTTGGTTTTCGACTGAATGTGAAACAGCTCTCCGATTTGCACGATCCCCAGACTTGTTCCCGGATATAGCACTCACCGGGAGCACAATTCGCGTGTACCACCGGGGGGGGAAACACGTCCGTCGTTTGGCGAACGAGAAGCTCTGTTGTATCAGGTGCAATGTTACGAAACGGTTACGAACGGGTAAATTTATGATGAATGAACCTATAGAAGCGAAGCAAAGACCAGGCGAAATGGTGGCTGCAAAGGGAACGAAACTCTTCACGATTGTCACGACGTTTCAGTCGTGGCTTAGTCTTCGTCAGTAACCTAGTGTTAAGACACTACCCATTCCTGTTGGGCTGGCAGTTATAGTCCCACGAGCATGCTGGCGAGAGGGTGGGACACGCGCGATATAGTGACTCTGCAATTTGGTTTCGAATTCGTGAACGAGCTAGATTTGGACTCGAGCCCTTCGATCGTTTCCCTTCGCGGCTCCGAGATTGGACGGGCAGCTTCAAGGAGGAAGAGACAGATGAAATTGCGAGCTACACCTTATCGGGCCAAGGTGGGTGGTTCTCGGAAGAATCCTGGTGAGGGTCATGACCATCCTGGAGTTTAGCTTCGTGGTCTGGGCTGGTTCACTCATCGCCGGTTTTTTGGGCGCGCTGACCGGACTGGGCGGTGGCGTGGTGCTGGTCCCGATGCTCAGTTTGCTTCTTGGAGTGGACATCCGATACGCAATTGGGGCTTCGTTGGTGTCGGTGATTGCCACTTCCTCGGGAGCGGCGGCAGCCTACGTGAAAGAAGGCTTTTCCAATATGAGGATCGGCATGTTTCTGGAGATCGCCACGACTTTGGGTGCGCTTTTTGGCGCAACCTTGGCAACGCGCGTCTCCAGCCGTGCGATCGGCGTTGTTTTTGGATTGGTGTTAATAGGCTCCGCGTTTCTGTCCCGGAAGC
>Ga0302324_100009928_pt1 | contig 19798 bp, 20 predicted proteins | sample Palsa_T0_1_FD_201949 | JGI IMG/M metagenome (GOLD analysis project Ga0302324, IMG submission 201949) | Peat permafrost microbial communities from Stordalen Mire near Abisko, Sweden - Palsa_T0_1 | ecosystem: Environmental > Terrestrial > Soil > Palsa > Peat permafrost | place: Sweden: Abisko...
CTGAGCGGCGACAATTAGAACTGCCGGATGACGACAATTAAAACTGCCGGTTGAGAGCCTCATCAAAGGTCTGGTTTACGCTGCCCCATCAACAAGGGGGTGGTGTGGTTACAGACGAACAGGTGAAGTTACTCATGTCATTGTTAACGCAGGGTATTGTGCAGGTGACTGCAGCGGCAAAGGCGGGGATGAGCGAGCGTACGGCGCGCAAATACGTGCGCTCTGGTGCGACGCCATCGGCGGCGAAGGCGCCGCACACCTGGCGGACACGGGTGGATCCGTTCGCCGAGGTGTGGCCGCAGATCGAGGCGTTACTGCGCCAAGACGGCGGTCTTCAGGCGAAGACCGTATGGGAGGACCTGAACCGGCAACAAGCCGGGCGGTTCAGCGCTGGGCAGCTGCGCACACTGCAGCGCCGATTTTTGGCGTGGCGGATGAAGGCGGGACCGAACTGCGAGGTGTTCTTTCCGCAAACCCATGTGCCGGGTGAACAAGGACAATCGGATTTTACCGACATGCGTGAGCTCGAGATCGTCATCGCCGGCGAGCCGTTCATGCATCTGCTGTATCACTTTGTGCTGACGTACTCGAATTGGGAGTCGGTGTCGATCTGCCCGAGCGAGAGCTTTGAAGCCTTAAGCGCCGGCATGCAGACGGCGTTTTGGCGCTTGGGCGGAGTACCGATCGAGCATCGCACCGACAATTTGTCGGCGGCAACCCATGAGCTCGCGGAGAGCCGTGGCCGTGACTTCACCGAGCGCTACCGTGAGTTGATTGAACACTACGGTCTGCGTGCTTCGCGCAACTTCCCCGGCAACGCGCACGAGAACGGCGATGTTGAGTCGGCGAACGGCCGCCTGAAGAGCGCGATCGATCAGCGCTTGCGGCTGCGCGGTTCGCGAGCGTTCGCCTCACGGGAAGCATATGAAGGCTTCCTCGAGGGCTGCGTGCAGACGCGTAACGCCACCCGATCCGCGCGGATCGAAGAGGAACGCACTCATCTGCGACCTCTGCCGGCGCGAGCACTGCCGGCCTATCGAGAGTCATACGCGACGGTGTCGCGCGCCAGCGCCGTGCGTGTCCTCAAACACTCCTACTCCGTGTCCTCGCGCTTGATCGGGCACCGACTGCGCGTGCGCTTACACGCCGACATCGTGGAGCTGCATCACCGCGGCGAACGCGTCGCGGTCATGGATCGCATTATCGCCGGCGGCAAACACCGGATCGACTATCGGCACATTATCCACGCGTTGGTGCGCAAGCCCGGTGCGTTCCGCCGCTATGTGTTCCGCGAGGCTTTGTTCCCACACTTGGACTTCCGCCGCGCCTACGATGCGCTGGCGCTCGAGGGAGCCGACCAGGCCGATTTAGACTACGTGCGGATCTTGCATCTGGCGGCGAGCGACGGCGAGGAGTGCGTGCGCACGGTGCTCGCGATGTTGTTGGCCGCTGGGCTGACCCCGACTTATGAGGCAGTGCGCACCGAGGTCCGTGGCGAGCGCCTTCCCGAAGGGCTGCCGTATCTGAACATTACCGCGCCCGATCTCGCCGTTTACGATCGGCTCTTGGGTGCAAGCACCATGGCGGTGTGCGTATGAGCGTCGCGACAATCTCACGCGATGAGACGCTGGAGCTACGCCTGAAGGCGCTGCGCTTGCCCTCGTTCCTCGAGCAATACCTGGACCTTGCCAAGCGTGCAGGCGTCGAAGGCTGGAGTCATGCTCGATATCTCGCCGAACTTGTGAGCCAGGAGGCCAGCGATCGGGCTGATCGGCGCATTACGCGCTTACTGCTCGAAGCGAAGCTGCCGAAGGATAAGTCGGTTGCCACCTTGGACCTGAATCGCTATGGGACGCCGCTACGCGGGCAGATCCGTGAGCTCTTGCGTGGAGAGTTCCTTGCCGGCGCAACCAACGTCTGTCTGATCGGGCGTCCCGGGACTGGAAAATCCCACGTGATGGCGGCACTGGCCCGAGCGTTGATCGAGGCCGGTCATCCGGTTCTGTTCACGCCCGTGGTGAAGCTCGTGGAACGCTTGCTCGATGCGAAGAAGAACCTGCGCCTCGCTCGAGAATTAAAAAAGCTCGATAACTTCGACTGCCTCGCGCTCGATGACATCGGGTACGTCCAGCACGATCGTGCGGAAATGGAAGTACTCTTTGCGCTCTTGGCCGAGCGCTATGAGCGCAAGAGCGTGATGATTACCTCGAACCTCGTGTTCTCCAAATGGGATCAGATCTTCAAAGATCCGATGACGACCGCGGCAGCGATCGATCGGGTCGTGCATCACGCCGTCGTACTCGAGTTCGCAGGTTCAAGCGTTCGAGCAGAAGTTGCCGAGGAACGTGCGCGTGCAGCAATGGCTAAGCGCAACTCTGCGGCCTCGGCGGATGTATGACCAGGACCCTTGTACCAAAAGAAGCCGCCTCCTGGACGCTCCTTTGCGTTCGTCAACCGCAAGCTCTACAGGGAATCTCGGAAAAGGAGCTTCTAACGCCTTCGGCGTCAGGCTCCGTGATGGTGGACCAATGATGAAAGCTCAAGACCGGCAAGAATAATCGCCGCCAGCGGAAGAAGTAATTGACGCCAGCCACAAGCCTCTTCCGCGGGTTGCTTTCCTACCGTCCGCGGGCGGGTAGGGATTCACGGGAGAACTTTCTGACCGAGGCCTTCGCGTATGTGTTGGCGATGGACCCGAAGGTTGCCATCAAGATCATCGAGGCATTTGTTGAGGATCACTTCGAGGTGAATCGGTTGGTGAGCATTTCAACGCAGGTGTCATTGCGCGATGAGACGAGCAGGGGTCTACCGGACATGAAGATTGAGGTGCTGAATCGCGACAACCAGCGGATGCAGGTGTGGATCGAGAACAAGTGGGGCGCGTTTGCTGATCCCGATCAGCTCACGCGCTACCTTGGTTACCTTGATCTGCAAGAGCCTGCGGTCCCAAAGCATCTGGTATTACTCACCCCGCGTCACACGGATGCGAAGGTATGCCCGGCGTCGAAGTCGAACATTGCGCTTACCCACATGAGTTGGTCGAAGATTCATGAAGTCGTCAAGGCGCATCGCGTCCATGCGATTACGAATGAGTTCGAGGCGTTCTTGAGCGAGCAGCAGCTGGTGGTGCAGCCGATCACGCTTGCGGCCGCGCGTGAGCATTACCGCATGTTGAAGGCGAATGAAGACCGCAGGGTGACTCGCCTGCGCGGGAACTTGGAGACGCTGTGCGGCCGGGTGCTCGACGAACTTCCCAGGACAGAGCTCAGTCAGGATGCGTACCTGAGTGTATCCTTCGGTCGGGTTGGGCTATGGATGTTCAGGGAGCGCATCACGATTGGGTTGATGACCGATCCTTACGATCATGCTTCGGCATTCCTAGATGACGCGCGGCCCCTCGATCTGATCGTGCGCGTGGAAGGTCCGTATGAAAAGACGGAAGCCGAGCACGAGCGAGCGAATCTCGCACCGTTGGTGCGGGTGCTTGAGACGGCGGGCTACGCATGTGACCAAGGATCTTGGCGTACAAATAAGCACACGGTGTTGCTCGGGCACTACCGCCAAGGTTTTCGGTTTGATGTGGGGGCGGATGAGCAGGTGCAGTGGGTTCTGGATGTCTTCACCCAGACCCTGTCTGTGATCGAAAGCGATGAGAGTTTGATGAAGCTTCTGCAAAAGGTTCGGCACTACTAACGCGAGATGAGTCAAAGGTGAGGATCGCGTCTTAGACGCGTTTGGCCGAGATGGAGTCCGCCTTCGGTTGTTGTTCGAGTCCTTGTAGCCCGGCATTCAGCTGGGCGAGTTTCGCGCAGGCCATTGAGCCTGAGGTATCGAGCAAGATTAAGCACGGGCAGCAGGGATCGGGGGTCCCCGCAAATGTTGTATTTCCGAATGGAACATATTCATAGTTGATTTCACAGCCACGCTTTTGGTGGGCAGCGAAGGTTTGCTGGCGATCAAGCTACAACGGGCGTAATTGTGTTCGCCTCAAACCAATCAAAGTCTTTGCCCGCCGGGCCGCCGCCTTTAGCCTGATAGTTGATGGTAAGTTCTTCATTTGCGGCAATGGATCTTACAGTCGTGAATATGAGTAACTGGCTTTCCGCATTCACGTGGTAGCGCAAGTTGGCTGGATCGTTGTGGTTATATAGGCTTCCCCAGCCGAGCGCGAAGGCGTGAATATTCGGCGTCCCAACAAAGTATCCCCAGTCGAATACGCGGACTTGGAAATTTTTTGGGAGCTCATCCCACCGGCACGGAATCAATAGAACGGGGCAGCGCTCCACTAGGTCGCCCTCGTTGAACGCGCGGACTGCAAAGACACCCATCCCCTTTGCTGTAGCGGTGTCTTTGATATAGGCGGCAGGCGGAACAAGTGCCAGGGCGTCGTCGCTCATGTGAAGATTTCACTCCGCCGCAATTGCCATGCGGCGTAATCCATTTGGCAGGATATCGCTGTTTGTCTCATCACAATGAATATATTTGCCATAGGATTCATACGGTTATGACATTGCTTCACCGATCGCCCATCGCCGGGCTCCAAAGGCGAGCGACACGACGTCATCAAAGTCTCATTTCGATGCTCCGGAACACAACGTCAGTTTTGCGCCCGACTTTGGTGGCTTGACCTGGGCGACTATTCCCTTCCGGAAGCTGAATGCGATCGGATCTACCGCTGACTGCAAAAAAATATCTACCTGCGCCGCGCCAACGTACAGGCGGCATCCGTGCCCCGCTCACACTTTGTCGGGCCCAAGCATAGATTGCAGTCAAAAGGCTGGAACAAACGCGGCTTTTTTAAGCTCCCTAAGCCGAGCGGAAAGTGGCTTTGTCCCGATCTTCCCGATGAGACTCCTATACAATTGCAGAATAGGCGAGCGCACCCGATGCCCTTGCTGAATCAGCCTATGTATTGCGGCAAAGTTGTCAAGTGCAAACCGTCTAAAGAGATCTTGTTTCGAATACGCTTCAATCATCTCGACCTCATACGTATCCATTTGTGAATAATTGGTCAAGAGGTCGTAACAGAATGTGAGCAGAGACATGAGATTCCCGGCGCTCGCATGTTTGTCCACAATCGGATTTTTGCTATAGCGGACATCATCAACTTCAGCCGCGATAGCGGCGAGTCTTCTTATTACGCATCCATAGCAAGTACCGTCGTGAGTGCCGAATCTTTGGCTTATGCAGGAGTGAGTGTGCCTAAGGCCCGATTTTTGCGGCGAAATAGCTAATACCTCCGCCTTAGTCAAGTTTTCGAACGGGGTTACAATTGCAACCTCTCTTTGTAGAAGAGTCGCTATGACGCTCCTTGCGATGCGAACCACTACGGGATGGGTCGTCATCGTAATTGAATCGAACGGCGAAAATCTCGGCTGATACATTGTCGGCCCGCATTCGGTTACCAGAAGCGTGTCGGCTCGCAAGACGTTTATCCACGCTGCTGCTCCGACCATATACAGAAAACCTCTCATTTGGGCGTATCCTTGAGCGCCGACACTTGGAACTTTTAGTTCATGTAGATTGATGTTCATCGTAGCGAGAACGGTTTTTTCGATGTCACGAACGATGTGGATGATCCGTCCTTGGTCGGAATGGGCTGCGAAAACACCCGCAACGTTTTTGAACCGTTCCTGAGCCAGGAGAATTCCGGCGTAAGAATCTGCGCCGCCGGAGAATAGGCATACAGTCCGAGCACTTATGAAAGACGGCGCCTCTTTAGGAGTAAGCGATTCCAACTTCGTACTCTTGAGTGCAAGGCGAATGTCTTCAGCGAGAACAAAGACGATTAGGTCGAGTAGCAATCCACGGAGAGCTTTTAAGTCATATCCATAGGTCTTCGGGTGGAAAAGGGGAATCGTAGCACTTTGAATGTTACCACCTGAACGGAAGGTCTTTTCAATATCAAACACAGAGTCCGCCACCGCTAGGGCGTTGGCAGATCGCAAAAATTGCGGCCGAAGAAATATACTGGGTATCACCCCAGGATCAAAATGATAGCATTCAGTAATGGGCCTTCTACTTCTGCGCTTCATGTTTTAGGCGCTTTAATGCGTAGGCGATCGCTTGTTTTTTCAGGGACCTGATACGCTCTTGCGGCACTTCGGCAGGCGAGGTGCCCGTCTCTCGCACGTAAAATTCAGCGGCGTATTTTGCAATTCGCCGAAGTTGGCTTTTAGTAAGGATTCGAGCTTCTTCCTTGAATGAGGCGTACTCTGCTTCGTGCGGTTCCGCTTTGACCATCGCGAGCATGATTTCATAAAAAGTCTCTTCAAAGAGTATTGTCAGTGCGTCATTGGCGGCTTGAACATTCTTTGAATGGCGCTTGGGCATTATTATTTCCTGCCCTTCGCAATAGCCTTTGCTGCAGCCGAGACAATGGCATTTGTTACAATTGGATCATCGGTGAGATGTTCCTCTTTCTTGATTCGACTCCACTCGCGGCGCGCGAGCGTAACTCTCTCCTCATAAGGTAAGTCGCGGCCTGATGCGGCAATTCTTTGAACGAAGTCGGCGAGCTTCGAGACGTAGTAAATTATGTCTACAGTCTTGTTGCTGCTTGCGAGAAGCTTTGCTGAGCTGACAGCTACCGCCTCAGGATTTGCGGCGTGAATTGCCTTGGAGAGCTTCCTGCTTTCAGCCGTAACGCCACGGCCGACTATTTCCCCTATTGATCTTGCGCGACGTCCGCCCACGCTACACCTTCTCCGATAGGGAATTTATCAGCTCACGAAAATAGGATTCCTTAGCGTTCGCGACGGTGATTATCGTAAGGATGGCAAGAAATCCGGACATCGGAATTACCAGAACCAGAAGAAGCGCTCGGACTCGAAAATGCAGCAGAGACACTGCCGCGTGGGAATCTACAAATAGCGATAGGAGGCCCGCCAAAAACAGGACATATGTGAGCGCGACTGAGAGCCTATATTTCCAGGCTGAGAGTGCTTCCAACGCAGTCCATTTCCTATGCCACATCTGAAAAATCTTCAGAACTTCGACCGCTGCAACCGTCTTGACCTTTCCGGAAACTAGTATTTGGGTAAGGGCGGTCAGCTTCACATCGGGTGACCCGGGCTTTACTACCGACAAGAAGGCACGTCGATCTATTTTGGTCGTCGCGAGAAATTTTTCTTCCAACTGCCGGGTATCCCGGTTAATCCCCCTAATCTGGTCACTCCAACCAAGAAGCGCAACGAATAGCGCCAGGCCGCTTCCGAAGAGGAAGAGACTCAACTCGGAAAAGCTATCTGGTGTGCTCGGCTTATTCTCGGGCGCTCCTGATTGTGGATTCTCTCCGGGCTGAGAGGTTGACGGAGCTAAGCAGACTAGTGGTGGGCGGCAATCATGCTCTTCAGCGAGAATGTATGGCTGCGTCCATAGAGAGCTGATACACAGTAAAGTGGCGGACATTACGGAAGGGCGCGACACGCTCACACCTCGAGCAGCTGCGAAAGTAACCAGAAACTTGGTGCCATAGACTCGCGGAGCGCGGCGCTTAATGGCGAATAGGGATTGATTGCAGCCGGGGCTATAATTTGAGTCGATGGGGTGGCGCTAAATGACAGATACCCAAGCGCTATTGGACGCATCTTAGCGCGCCGGGAAGTGACGGCAGTCATGGGATTAAGGGATGAAAAAAAAACGTGGGCTGTGAGAACACTTGCTTCCATGCGGAGGCTCCCGCCGTAGCCCTGCGGCAAGCTCGGCAGCGCGATTATGCCGGAAATGCCGTCGCTACAGGTCCTGAGCGGCAGTTGCACGCTCGCGGGGCGCGTGTTACGGCGTTTGCCAGCGCACTATACAAATAATTGCAGGGGCGCCCGTATTTCTGCACCTAACCCACCTCAAGCGTCGCTTCGAATCCGGCGATTACTGCTGTTGCAATGCAGCAAGCATTAGAAGTAACGCGCGCGACTGCCAGAATAGGTCCTGATTGTTTGGGACGCCTCACCGACTAGGCGGGATCAACCACCCGCATACAGTTTGGCTTGGCTGTAGAACTGCTGCACCCCGGCAAAAAAAGGGAATTCGGTGATGGCCAATTGCGCATGAGGTACGCTTTGGGCGTTGAGAGACTCTTGCGCGATGTTAATCGGGAAGGAGAGCGCCGGCGAACTATAATTTCAACGGCGGAAAAGGGAGTTCGTCGCTGTGTACTCAGATCAATGGTTTGTGGGCCGAGATGGCCGGAAGCTCGGTCCGTATAGTTTCGCGACGCTACGCCAGCTCGCTGAGCGGGGATTGCTTCAGCCGAATGATCTTGTTTGGACCGAAGGTGCGAGTGAATGGGAGCGGGCAGATTCAGTCGAGGGACTGTTTTCATGCAAAGTTGTAGGCTCAACCACCAGCGACGATTCAGCTTGGGCAAATCGAACACGAGAGGTCGCTCCTGAGCACCCTGCGGTGGAAGCCGCTGCACTGGGAGATACGCGCCGGAACTTTCTAATGCGCCATTGGCGGGGCGAACTGTCGCTTCCTGTTGCATATTGGGTCAACGGCGCACTCGTAAGCGGTCTACTCGTGGTTGGCATTACTGGCGGCGCCGCCAGCGAATTCGTACGACATCTTGGCGCGTTAGGGACTGGACTGTGGTTACTTTCCGTTATAACTCTCGTCATCGGCACTGGTATCTGGCAATTAGTTGGCATTTGGCGATCGGCAGAGCGATACCCCGCTCGCGGCGGAAGTGGCAGGTGGGCGACAGTCGCCAAGGCAATGGTTATTCTTGGCGTACTGCGTCTTGCTGCGTTCAGCATGCAGCAGATTCCAAGCTTGCAGCAGTCGATCAAGCTCGTTTACGGAGGCGACTCGACACCGCAATCGGCGATCCATGTCGTCAATCACGCGACCGAGGTTGAGATTGCCGGCGGGCTGTCATTCGGTACCACAGACGCGCTGAAGACTATTCTCGACGCGACGCCGACAATTCGAACAGTTCAGCTAAATAATGTCGGCGGCTGGATCTCCGAAGGTGCGCGGCTCGGCGAGCTGATTCAGGAGCACGGACTCTTTACTTTTACGGCGCGCGAATGCGTCAGCGCATGCCTGCTTGCGTTCATGGGTGGAAAGGAGCGCTACCTTGGCTCCAAGGGACGCCTGGGTTTTCACGAAGCTTCCGTCGATGGTGTCGGCGGAGAGGTCGCCGAGGAAGGAAACAAGCAGTTCCGTAAGCTGTTCGAGTCAAAGGGGATCCCATCAGAGTTCATCAGCCGAGCGATCTCCACACCGGCTTCGAGTATGTGGTATCCGACGAACCCAGAGCTTTTGGACGGGCATGTCGTCACCGCCATCGTTGATGACCGCGATTACGGAATGACCGGCATCAATGAATGGCGTGATCGTCAGAAACTCGAAGCTGACTTCGCCGGAGCGCCCTTCTTCGCCGCGTTGCGACGTGCTGAGCCAGAGATCTATCAACGTCTTTTAGTTTCGTATATTGCAGGTGTCCAGGGCGGTGTTTCGGAGGCGGAGATGGCCGGTAAAATTCGCTCCGCCGTCACGAACGAGATTTTACCGAAGTACCTGCGAGCCGGGCCAAACGAAGTTCTGATCGCATACTGGCAGTCACAAATTGCCGAGGCGCGAGAGTTGCGCGCTATCAAAGTGACCTATTGCGCAGAATTCTTCAATCCCTCATCGTCAGCCGAAGCGAGCAAATTGACTTCGATGTTATCGAAGGAGGTTGGCGCAGCAGATGTCCAGAGCCTCATTAGCCTCCTGGATCAGACAAGCGAGCATCCTGCTCAGGTTCCACCAGAGGCGGCGGTCCTCAATGCATTGAAAATAGTTGCACGTCGCGCGGACCTTCGTGTTTCCGGTGCAGTTAATGTCATATCAGATCCGAAACAGTCTATGCACGACGACCCCAAAAAATTGTGCGATGCTGCACTCGCATTTTATGAATCAGTCGTCGCGCTACCAATGGACCAAGGCGGTCCGCTCCTGAGGTATCTCGCGGCCCAGAGTTGAGATCGTTGGCGTTTCTATTTTGGCGCACCGCTTCGCCCATTGGGGTCGCCAGCGGCAAAAGGGGAATCAATAAGATGTTCTGCCCGGAATGTGGTACGCAGACAGCAGATGCGCAGAAATTCTGCAGAAAGTGTGGCTCGGCGCTCTCGCCGTTGACAAGGCCTACTCTCCCTCAGTCGCCGCCGCCTTTGCCACGCGAGGGCCGACAGGTGCCAACGCCACCTCCGTTGCCGCCAAGGCCCACGGAAAATGCATCGACACCGGTCGCCGCGGACGTGTATGCGCCGTTCGGCCGACGCGCCGTGGCGTTCATCATCGACTATATACTTTTGGCCTGCGCGGTTGGTGTCGCAGCGGCGCTGCTTGTCCCTAAGGAAAATAACGGGGATACACAGTGGCTGCCTGTGATAGTGATTTGCGCCATCGTTTTGTTCTATAAAGCTGGCCTTGAGAGTTCCAAGTGGCAGGCAACGCTAGGCAAACTCGCGCTCGGTATAAAGGTTACGTCCCAAGTTGGCGAGCGCATTGGATTCATGCACGCAAGTGGGCGCTTAGTCTGCCAGTTGCTAAACTCATTGACCCTTAACATAGGATACTTTGTCGCCGCATTCACAAAACGTAGACAAGCGCTACACGACATTATTGCGGGCACGCTGGTGGTCCGCGCACGATGTAGTCCAGCCGAGATTGCACTGGCGCCGCCAGCGCGCCCTGGCGACGGCGCAGCTATCGTGATTGTCGTGGTCCTAGGAGGTGTTGTTTTGGTCGGTATTTTGGCGGCGATCGCAATCCCCGCCTACCAGAACTACATCATTCGTGTACAGATTTCAGAGGGGCTGGGGCTAGCAACTGCTTTCGAGACTGAAGTCAAAGAATTTTATGAGACTACCGGGACCTTCCCAGTCAGCGCTTCCGCCACAGGCAGCGACACAACAATATTGATGCCTCATGCGTCATCCGGGAAGTACGTCAGCGACATCACTGTCGATCGTAACGGCAATATTGCAATTACGTATAACGGTCCTCTTGCGAACCCAAAAATAAGAGGTTTGGTGTTGTATCTGCAGCCTGGCACAGATGCACAAGGCGACGTGGCTTGGATTTGCGGCACTGCAAATATTCCGAGCGGCGTGACGCTCTCACGCGCCGCGACAACCACAGTTCCTGCACAGTATTTGCCCTCATCATGTCACCCGTAGGCTTGGGCGGTCGATTGTCAGCCAGGACGCGAGAAGCTCACGGTTCAAGGAACAGAGGAGCTGCGTACATATCTACCTCCGCACGGCTGCAGCGATGGCGGGATATACGCGCGATGCGGCGATCCTCAGGCATGGCGCCGCAGGCTAGGGCCGAGCGCCGAAAGCACCCATGCAGTGCCACGAGCGTCGGAGTACTGTACAGGCATTCGTAGCGGACGACGCACCACGCGATGCCCCTAGTAAAATGTCCGGACTGCGGCAACGAGATCTCGCCGAGCGCTCCGAGGTGCCGGCATTGCGGCAGGCCACAATCGTCTGCTATCGCCGCAGAATCCGCAGCGCCGACGGCTGGAGTCAAGAAAAAGGCATCCCCCGCGGTAGTAGCGGTGGCCGTAGGAGGAATCGTCTGGCTCTTTTTTCATGCTGCAAATAGAACTCTGGACGTCGCATCAGCTCCCACTCTTGAGCGTGGACCCAAGCAAGATAAATTCTGCAGTGTAGTCCAGAGCTTTAGTCGCGATTATCGAGAGGCGGAGAAGTCAGGAGCAAACGAAGCCGGCATGTCACAGCTCCGATACGACAGGAAACAATCACTCAGCTCGATTATGAATGCCGGACAGGTAGCTGGCTGGACAGGTGTAGTGAAGAACGTAACTACGGATCGTGACGGAACAGGACGATTAGCGGTACAGCTATCGTGTGGGTCGGAGATGCGCTCTGAAGTCGAGTTATATAGCGAACAGGGTATTGCCCAAGGAACCGCGCTCTATTCGATACTTATTGGTCTTGCAGCGGGGCGCAAAATCGTCGTTGCGGGGAACTTTGAGATGGCAAGAGACGGCATCGATTATGTCGGTGAGAGGAGCCTGACGGAGGCTGGCAGCATGACAAATCCAGAATTTAATTTTGCCTTTGAAAGTATTTCGCCGGCAACGGATCAAGATGGCTCTACGGCCCAAGAGTCTGCGTCGGCATCCGCAGAGCCTGCAACGCGGACAGGCGCGCCCGTGGACGCTTCGACACCCGCGCCAGAAGAGGCTCCGTCTTCATCGCTCCAAACAAATTCCGAAAAGCTTAGATTTAGGACCATGATTCGGCAACAGAACATGAAGTGCGAATCGGTACGTGGGGTCAAGACGGCCGATACGGGCCAAGATGTGGTGACCTGCCAAGATCACGGTGACGAATTCGTCTATAAGATTCTAGCGAGCGTCAATGGCCCTGTTATCGCCATGATCGATTACCACAGCGGCGTTGGCTCGTCGACGGCCGCGGTCGGTGCACCGCTTGCATCTGAGAACCGAGCGCACTCGACTAATTTTGCTGATGCTGAAATGCTTTTAGAAAAGGCTTTCGATGCTCAATTTCAAGTGGCACCCGTGCCGGTGCGATTGGAAGGACCACGCGCGCTGGAGACTCCAGATTTAGTCAATCTCGGCGACTATTTGTGGCCAGTGTCAACAAAAATGGCAGGAAAGATCGTCGCCGAGATCAGAGCGCAGAGCTTGCCATGCGGTTCGGTGTCTAGCATTCAGCCTGTATTGGGAGACGATCGGGCCTATTTCGATCTCAGAGGATGGTCCGTAATATGCTCGGCTGGCACGTATTTTTATCATCTCACCGTAGACACTAAAGGCCAATTCGTTCTTCACGATGTGACGAATAAGACTGTCGCCGAAAGCGAGCGTGAAGAGAGTGAAGGAGATCCGGTCGGTCGTAAAGATGGGACAGACAGGCAAAACGTTACCAACTCAGCGCAAAACCAAGCGGAAAGGCGCGTCTTTGTACAGGCCCCAGTGGATTCCGCAGCCGCTTCGGGCAACAGTTCGTCACCTATTGTGCCGAGGGGCGAGATCATCAAGCCGACTCCAGCGCACGATTTCCCGAATCCGTCGGATTATTATCCGGCGGAGTCCATACGTATGCGTGAAGCAGGCATCCCCGTGGTCCATGTGTGCGTGGGACCCGACGGCGAAGCCTCCGACGAGCCTGCGATCGTGACAAGCTCAGGCAGCGCCCGGCTCGATGCGGGAGCACTCCTGCTAGCAAAGGCGGGGCACTACAACCCGGGCACTGAAGACGGTAAGCCAGTGACTGCGTGTATCAATATGTCGGTAAAATTTCAGCTGAGAAATTGACCACAAATCGGTTGTCGCGCCCAAAGCGGCACGATTCTGCGCAACGAGATTGAGAAAAGCGGGCTTCGAAGTTCCGGCAAACAGGAAACTGCAGCGAGAATATCGATCCCCGAACCTGACAACAAAGGTAAGTCAGTGTGCAGCATGGAATCGACTGAGACGTCGGACACTGGAATAGTCCGCCGATGCTCAGGCGCCGTCGGATATGCAAAGCGTCAGCAGCGCGGGCCGCGAATGTTCTTCCATGAGCAATGATGCCTACAAACTTGCGCGCCGCCGTCTGTGTCGTACGGTGGTTGGAGCCAGTGCCTCTAGCATTGAGCTCGGCAATCGCGTTATGAAACAAAGAAGCATAAGAACCACACCAATCTTATGAGAAACCTATTCGACCAGTACAGCCATCCTGAGAATCGGCTTACGCACGCGCTGCTCTCGTGTCTGTCGCGCGACCGCCGCCTATTACAGCGATTCATTTCTTGCGCGGGCGAGGCGCATTCAGCCGAAAAGCTTGAAGTATTCGAACAGTCGCTCCCAGGAGAGACGATTGATCTTTCGGAGGACGATGCTGAGCGTAGGGGGCTACCCGATGGTTGTATTTCCGACGGCACCGGTTGGGCTTTGTTAATCGAAAGCAAATTCGCCGCCGCAGTTAACTCCGATCAGCTCCAGAGGCATCTCCGAACCGCAGCAAAGCACGGACTGGATAAATGCAAGCTGCTACTGCTCACAGTAGGAGAGGTCCGAGAGCGGCTACCAGCTGGAGTACTTACTCGAAGATGGTCTGATGTATATCAATGGCTCGTCCAGGAGCGTAGTCGATCGCCATGGGCGCGGATTGCCGCCGCATATCTTGAAGTTGCGGAGATGCGAGGGGTAGAACAAGAGTATTTGAAGGAGGGGACATTGACGACTTTCACCGGCATTCCATTTGGTAAGGAAGATCCCTACACGTACCCACAAGCAAAGCGGCTGCTGGGATTGTTGATGGGCGAGCTGCGTAAAGATTCCCGATTGCGCCGACAATTGGGCACGGACCCCAGCAGCAAAGGAAGGGGCGCGATCACCGGACGCACTGGGCAAGCCGTTTGGGACTTCCTGAGTCTCAAGTCGGGGCCAAAAGCATTTACTAAATATCCCCATCTTACGGTAGGCATTGTCAACTCCAGGTTTGAGGCGTATGTAACGATTCCAAACGGCATTCGTGTTAGCCTGCGCAATAAGATGCTCGGCGCTTCCTACGAGGAGTTCGAGCGCATGATCCTAAACGTAACGCGGTTGCTTTGCGTCGCACTTCGCAAGTATCCCGGCGCATCGCCAATGCTCGTCGTGGTTCAGCGAAGGTATATAACGCAGCGGTCCCCGGCTATCCTTGACGGCGTCCTTCGCTTCGATCCGCGGACTGCGGTTGCAGCTGACCGCCGCGTTCGGGGCCGCGTAAAGCATCAACCGCAATGGCTGCGAGCGGTCTACGACCTCCTAGCGAATCGTCGCTCAAACTTGCAGTTTCAAATAGGTGCCGACTTTCCCTACGATCGCTGTAAGGTCGTAGCCTCACCGCAAGTTAAGGATGCGACTGTCAACATCTGGCTCGCTTGCAAACCCCTAGTACACGCAGCGACAGAATAAGAGCGAACTGGCTGAACTGAACGGGTTAGAAGAACCACCGAGATGTACGCTCTGATCAACAAGCACATTCAGGACTTGCTGAATTATCTACATCCTGTTAAGGACATTGATCCCTATATAGACCTGCGCACAAAGCTCCCACACGTTGACGTGTCGACTGACCAAGACTTTCAGAAGATTTATAAGAAATACTGGCAACTCAACGCGGCGCGTCTGAGCGCATCTTGGTGCGCGGTCTACTTCGGCCATCTGGAAACTCTGAAGAATACGCAGCACGTTCCAACAGTTGATGAAATCTCGCGGTTTCTCTTCGGGCACGCTACGAACAACAAAGGCAGGCAGTCGCTGCAGTTTTCATTTAGCACAAAATTCGTGCACATGTTGAACCCGACGCAGCCGGTATACGACAGCTTGATTGCACAGTATTATTTTCTGCCCTCGACTACGAGCAAGAATGAACGGAATGAGAGGGGAGAAGTTGTTTTTCCCGAGCAAAAACTTGCTAATCTGCTCAATTCCTACAGGTTTCTCGAAACTGAGCACAAACGCATATTGAGCAACGGTCTTCTCGAAGCGTCGATTCACTCGTTCCGGCAACATTTTCCTCTTGCGGAAGTTTTTACCGACGAGAAGGTGATCGATACATTGATCTGGCAATTTGTAAGGTTCCTAAGGCGCGGCGCGATCAGAAAAGGCATTGTGGTATACAGTTAAGTACGCCGTCTTTGCCCAGACGATTACCCGCGGTCCTGTTCAATGGAAAAGTGCTACTGAGGGAGGCCGGAGATGCTTAAGGTTACAGGAAAAGGATCGCGCGGTCGGCGCGGCGCGGGACCATTCAAGTATTTCAATCCCGTGCATGGCCATGTCGTTTGGCCTGGAAGGGAAAGGGCGCTGCGCTCGTTCATTCAGACACCCTACGGTGGTATGCGACACAAGTTTCGGAATGCGCACAGCTCTAATAGTGAGGATGCTCTTACGTGGTCTTGCTTTGATACGTTGGCGCAGCTTCCGGAAGAAGCGCGGCGGCAAGCGTTAACTGATATTTGGGAGCTCACGTTCGGTGATCGCAATACGCCGGAGGGCATACTGAGCGGCGCAATCCATGTCGGCAAGCGCTATACGAGAGTTGAGTCGACCGAGGTCGACGCGAGCATCGAGGGCCGGGGCGCAATCGTTTTCGTTGAGGCGAAACTCTATTCAACAATGAGCGCAACAGATCCGGAGAAGCGAAAGCCTCACAATCAAATCGAGCGAAAACTGCGTATTGGGTTGCGCGAGGCCGCACATCGCGGAAGTTCTTTCTACTTTATCTTGCTCGACTTGGCGCCGATTGAAGCGCTCCGAAGTTTAAATCCCGGGGTTTCTCTTGCTGGAGCGATGAGACCTAATGCGACAGGATTTCGTGGGAAATGGACGACCGCTTATTGGTTCGCCCGATATAAGTACGGGTCCCGAGGAAGTCTTGCGCCGCTTCAGAAGCTATTAACCGATGCGGGATTTCCGGAAATGCGAGCGAAGGATGTGGCGGCGAGGATGGGATGGTTGACGTGGGCAGATATCTTTAAATCTGTACTTCAGTCGGTAATCCAAGCGGAGTAGTTTAAGAGCTACAAACGCATATGGTGCTAACCCAGACTCGCCAAGCAACTCCGCGTCAGGGTCCGCGCAAGCGCTGATGCATGTCGCGATCGCGGACTTACCTAGGGGCGGAAGCTCATTGTTGCGTTGCTCGGGGCGGCTATTTCGTCTGAAGTTGGGGGCAATATAAATCTCCGACGCGAACCGCCAACACTGTTCCCGCTGATAAGACTCTCCCCGAGCATCGGCGGCATTTGGGCGACGGCCGCAACGTGGGGCCACAACACGACCAAGCTTCACACTCTCATCAAGCGTGCGGACATTCAGGGCGCTTCGATTCAGGAACGCGCGGCGCAGCTCGTGGCAATCGGCACCCCGGGTCGCGGTCGAGGATGCAAAGATCAACGCGCGGAAGCGGTAAATCGGCCAAGCCCGGAAAGCGATGTCCAATAGAGGAGCTGGGGTGTAAGATGCGCGACGCTGACAACACGGCAGGGCAGGGAAAGCCAAGAGAGGGCGCACTTCGGAAGAGGTGCGCCCTTTTTGCTATAGGCGTGTGGAAAATTTATTCTCTGGCCTTACTACGTTTAAGGTCATTGGCGTCGCAAAAGGGGAGGAAGTATGACGTGGCAAGAAGCGGGAATCGTATTCACTTTTCTATTGGGTGTTTGGAATTTAGCGGCTCACGCGCGCGATGGGAAACGAACTAGCTTCATCAACACGGTGACATCTGAGCGCGTCAAGTGGATTCAGAACACTCGAATGGCCATTGCGGACTTATGTGGGCGAGCCTACTACTGGGTGATGACACAAGAGGAAATTAGTAGAGATGAATCCAACAATGTGAGAAAGGAAATAGATCGACTAACTACGCTCGCCAAGCTTCAATTGAATCCGAATGAGGAGCCCTCCCGACGCTTGATTCAGTTGATCGATAGAATGCCTAATGTCACGCACTCAACTCAGCGGGGGCCAATGAAAAGCCTGATGGATGAAATCACATCAGCTTCGCAAGAGGTATTAAAGGCTGAGTAGGATAAAGTGCGGGAGGAAGCCGTATACGGCGACATCAGACAGAGAAGCCTGTGCGCACGCCGATGGGAGGGGTTTAAGAAAATTCTATCGAAGGCACTGTGCGAATGATGATGCAACGATAAATTCAACGCGGCAGTCTAGCCGGACACTCCCAACGAATCGAAATGTCTGTCTTGCGATCGCCGCGAGCCTTACATACCAAGGTACGGCGCAGGCGGACGCTGCGCAGAGCTCTGAGTACTACGGGGTCAATCTCGACCGTACGGCGGCAAGCGCCGCACGTTATACGCGCGATCTGGCGGCCCTCGGGAGGCATGGTGCCGCAGCATATGGCGTAGTCGGTGACACCGTCCGTGCAGTACTATGCGAGTCTGAGTACTGTATAGGTGGGCCAAAGGGCGCAGTAAGTCGCCTGGGGCCGGAGTCGGGTACAGCCGAGGGGTAGTCAAGGATGAAGCGCGGGTAAAAATGGCTACGTCCGGGATAGTCAAATACGGCGGCGGCTTTCTCGTGGCCTTGTTTGGGATCGGTGTACTACTGGCAATATTTTCCCCCGTCGACCGAGAACATGCGGATGTGCCACAGACAGCAGCGCCAGCCGGTTCAGTAAACAAAGAAGAGGCGAGCCTCAATGCCAGTATCCTGTTTTCCGCAGTTGAGATCAATATTGAAAACGACGACGGTTTTGATTGGACAGATTGCGACCTTGAGATAAATCCGCACGGCGAAGGCGGCTTCTCACGCTCAGTCGAGCGCGTTAAGCAAGGCACAGCGGTTACTCTTTCGCTTGATGAATTTGCAGATTCTGAAGGATTGAAATTTGATCCGTTGAGCCACGCGATTACTAAATTCCATATGTCGTGCGCCACTCCCTCGGGACGCATATCTTACTTCGGTACGCGGCAACCAAAATCTGGTACCAACTGAGCCGGGTCATTAAGCCGCTACGGGTATTGGACAACTAGCACGGAAGGAACATGCACTCTCGGTCGTCTCAGCGCTCGCCTCTGCGCATTGTCTTGTTAGTAGTTGCAGTTCTCGCGATCAGCGGAGCGGTGGGATGGACACGTTGGGCTCTTGCCGCGCATACCGTTGATGAGGCCGTCGAGTGGTTCTTGTACTCCCTGCTGTGGCAGCTCGGTATTCTCTTGGTTGCTGTGTTAACCATTGCTTTGTATAAAGGCATCGGTGCAGCGGTTCGTTCAACTGCCGCGCGGAATATCGCGAAGGGTTTGAAGTCAGTAGCTCGCGGCATCATTCGGCCGTGGCCGCTAGGCATCATCACCTTTATAGTGTCATTCATGGTGCTTGCGAGGCTCCTGCCTGCGACCACTTGCAATGACGGGTGGCACTCCGGGTCAATCGGAAGCAGGGGCGCATGCTCATGGCACGGTGGTGTAGATAACACGTGGGTGATACTCAAAACCCTGATAAGCACCGGGGTTGCGATTGCTGTAGGTAAGTGGCGACGGCGTCGCATAGAAGCAGTTGAGCAACGCGAACGCGAGCGCCGGATGGCTGAGCTTGAAAAGTCGGGCGTCCCTCGGATAGCGCTAGCATATTGCCCCGCGTGCCGGGCCGTGATGCGCCGTCGCCTAGCCGGGAGGGGGCCGAACAAAGGTCGGTACTTCTGGGGTTGTAGCCGATATCCGCGATGTAAAGGGACGCGCGACATTCCAACACCAAAGCCGCAGGTACCGGGGTCAGCGCGCCGAACCTCGTAGATCGTACGGCTGGGTGCTGCCCGGCGCGGCAACAGACCCTGACCCAATCTGACGGCGCCCCGGCGTGCCGTACGGCGGGCTTATGCATACGGCTGGCGACGGAGATGAGTTGCGATATGATTACGCCGCCGACGGTGCGCAGCCGTCATGAACGGGCAGCACCAATGAACACGAGCGCCCGCGCGCCGTCGGCCTTTACGTTGGGCCGCTGGTAAGTTATTGATTCTCAGGCCGCTAGAGCGAGTCGGTGAGTACGTAATCCTACCCCCGCTACCACTCGTCCCGAGCACATCGGTAACGTTTTATACCGACGGTGAGCGTTAAGAAAATTGTCGGTTAATTCCGGATTCGGTAATCAGTTTCTCGGGATTCAGAACGACCAAGCCGACTGGAGTCCAATTACGGCTGTCACGACTCCATCGCTTGGGGTGAGAACGGCGGGCGAGCCGATAAAGCTCGTGGCGGTGAGCGCGCAAACCTCATATGTTCAGATTCGCGGACTGGGCCCGTCGGGTCCGTGAGCTTC
>Ga0302324_100009929_pt1 | contig 19796 bp, 19 predicted proteins | sample Palsa_T0_1_FD_201949 | JGI IMG/M metagenome (GOLD analysis project Ga0302324, IMG submission 201949) | Peat permafrost microbial communities from Stordalen Mire near Abisko, Sweden - Palsa_T0_1 | ecosystem: Environmental > Terrestrial > Soil > Palsa > Peat permafrost | place: Sweden: Abisko...
TGCCTAAAACATGTCACCGGTCACTTGAAAACCAGCCAGTGGTGGTCACTTGAAAACCGGCCACTCTGAGGGCGAAAGGTTCATAGGGTGTGGATGAGGGTGATCAAGGACGGATTTATACAGGCGGTGGATTGTTTTCTCTAAAAGAAGAGGAGGCTGTGGGAGGAATGAGCGGGTCGGCGCCGGCGAGTCGCGGAGCGCGAGGCGGCCATCAGGCCTCCGGGGCGCTGGCCGCGTTTTTGAGCCGGAAGCTTTTACCGGCGAAGGTGACGACGCGGGCGTGGTGGAGGAATCGGTCGAGAATAGCCGCCGCGGTGGGGACGTCGCCGACGAGTTTGCCCCAGTCCTCGAGGGGCCGATTGGAGGTCATGAGCGTGGAGCGGTTCTCATAGCGGCGCATGATGATCTCGAGGAGGTACTCGCCGGCGTGCTTCGGCAGCTCCTTCAGTCCCATGTCGTCGATGATGAGGAGATCGGCCTTGAGATACTGGCGGAGGAGCCGGTCCTTCTGGTTGAGCGCCTCGTCCTGGAGGAGATCGCGCACCAGGTCGAAGATGGAGGTATAGCGGACGAGGAGGTTGCGCTTGATGGCCTCGTAGCCGATCGCCTGGGCGAGATGAGTTTTACCGAGGCCCGGGGGCCCGAGGAAGAGGACATCGGCGTGCTCCTCGATGAAGCGGCAGGTGGCCAGCTCGAAGAGCTCCTTCTTCGGGAGCTTGGCATTAAAGCGCCAGTCGAACTCCTCCAGCGTTTTGAGGGAATTAAAGCGGGCGATATATTTACGCCGCTCCAGATGGCGCTGGAGCCGGACGTTGAGCTCATCCTGGAGGATCAGCTCGAGGAACTCGGCATGGCCGAGCCGGTTGGCGGAGGCCTCCTGGAGGCGAACGGAGAGACTGGCGCCGAGGCCGGAGAGGCGCAGTTGGCGGAGGGTGGTGTCGAGTTGGGTCATGAGGGAAAAGCGACGCGGTAGGCCGTCATCTCGCGGATGATCGGATGGGCCTGCAGGAAACCGAGCTGGACCAGGTTGCCCGGGGTCTTGAGGAGCGTGCGCAGATGCCGCAGCCGGAAGCAGCCGCTCTCTAGCGCGCGCTCCGCGACGCGCTCGAGCTCGCCGACCTGATGCTCCTTGGCCAGGTGCAACAGCCCCTGCAGGGTGCGGATCGCCTCGGGGCTGCGATGCTCATACATCGCCTGCGCCCAGGCGCCGCAGCAGGGCCCGAGGAGGCGGCAGCGGCCGAGAAGATACTCGGCGCCGCGCTCGATCAGGGCCCGCTTGTGCGGATGGATATGCTCCGGATCGGTGGCGAAACGGCCGCGCTCGGCCTTGGCGTGGACGGCGACCTGCTCCATCTTGGGGCTGAAAACCCGCAGCAGGCGGGACTCCGAGCGCACCCACAGCTGGCGGCCGACGTACTCGGGCGGCACCGAATAGTAGGCCCCGCTGAACTCGATATAGCCGTCGCGCTGGACCGAGCGGCGGGCTTCTTCGAAACTGGGAAACAAGCTGTCCGGCAACGGCCGCAGGGCTGGCCGCTCGGCCGTCAGGAATAGCTTGAGGACCTGCTGGCGCACGGTTCCGTGAATCCGGGTGTCGGCAACCGATCGCTCCCAGTGGGCGAGGAAATGGTTTTGCTCGCCCAGGCTCCCGAACTGGCGGCCCCGGCAGGCGTTCTCCTGGGCGTAGTCGACCCCGGCCTCGACCTTGCCCTTGTGCCGGGGCATGGCGGGCTTGGTCGGGGCCAGGATCGTCCCGTAATGGCGGCAGAACTCGACCAGCTTGGGGTTGAGATCCGGATCGAACCAGTCGGCCCGCAGGACGGCGGCCTTCAGGTTATCGACTACCAGGCGGAACGGCACTCCGCCAAAGTGCCTGAAGGCGTTTTCCAGACACCGGATGAATGAGTCGGTCGTCTGGCGCCAGACGACCTCGGTGTAGCCCTTCCGCGAGTGGCTCAGGATGCAGCGGAATAAATGCGGCCGCCGACGACGGCCATCCTCGACGACCCAGGCGCCGCGGCCGAAGTCGGCCTGCAACTCTTCGCCCGGGGCGCACTCCATGCGGCGGAACGGCAGATTACGGCCCGCCGCGCCCCGGCGCACGAATCGCTTCACCGCCTGATATCCGCCGGGAAACCCGTGCTCGCTGACCAGATCCTGATGGATCCTCACCGCTGATAACCCCTGATCCACCGCCGCGTCGATCATCTCCCGCCACGGCTCGCAGCTGCTGCGGCCGCGCGGGGACCCGGTGGTCACTTTGGCCGGTTTTGAAACCGGCTCTCCCTCTGAAAACCCGGTGGTCGGAATGGCTGGTTTTGAATCCGCTTCCCCCTCGGGGGAGCCGGTGGTCACTTTGGCCGGTTTTGGGTTTAGATGCCGGCCCACCCTCTCCCGGTGAATGCCGAGCTCCCGGGCGATCCGCCGGGCGGACCAACCCCTATCTGATAACGTAACTATCGAATGTTGAAGGCTCAAGGTGAGGCGGTTCATAACGCCCTTTTGCGACGATAGTCGCATCGGGCGCAACCCCTCAGAGTGGCCGGTTTTGAAGTGACCTTACCTGGCCGGTTTTAAGTGACCGCTGACAGCCGCAGGAGGTATCAACTACTTACATGCTCTATGAGCCAGAGTCCTGCATTCGATTCCGGCCCGCGCCTCCAATTTTCCTGCAACTTTCGGGCGATGATGGGGGTTATGTCCACAGTGAAGGCAATCAGGTTTTCCGCCTACCTAGTCGCCCTTGTACTCGTTGGTCTGCTCCATGGGCGAGCAGCCGATGCCAATGTTCCGTCCCCAGATAACAAGTTTGCCAATGGGCAAGCGGCGATTTCGGTGATGGTGGTAGGCGTCGCGCATTTCGGCAATCCCGGCCGCGATCTGCACGATGTCCGCGTTGACGATGTCCTTTCTGCCCGACGACAGGCGGAGATTCAAAAGGTGGTTGATGCGTTGGCTCGGTTTAGACCGACAAAAATCCTGGTTGAATGGTCGGCGTCCCAAGCAGCAAAGGAATATGCGGCGTATCGCGCAGGGACATCATCGCCCTCGCGCAATGAGGTGGTACAACTCGGATTCCGCTTGGCCCGCCAAATGGGTTTGCCTGAGGTCGCCGGCGTGGACGTTCCTGGCGACTTTCCGTATGAATCGCTACAACGCTTCGCTGAGGCTCACGGACAAACCGCGCTCTTGGAGAAGACGGATGCCGGTTGGGCTATGCAGATACAAGAGTTGGACCATGTGCTCCAATCGGGGTCCATTCGGGATTTGCTTCGCTTCATCAATTCGCCCCCATGGATCGAGAGAAGTCAGCATCCCTATCGCCTCCTATTAAATATTGGGCAGGGGCCAACTCAACCTGGCGCCGACCTCTTGGCCGCATGGTATCGCAGAAATTTCTACATTTCTGCAAACGTCGTTCAGGCTGTCCACCCAGGGGATCGCGTAATCATATTTTACGGCGCCGGGCACGCGTTCCTACTGCGGCAATTGGTAAGCGAAATGCCCGGTTGGATCCTCGTTGAGGCCAATTCGTACCTGTAACAGCGCGCCAGCCATTATGGCCAATAATAGGGCGATGGCATCAACTCTCAGCAATAAGCCTCACCACCGCTTCGGAAGGTGTAATGACTTGCACGTCCTGCCGGATCGCTAACGGAAAGTGGGAGATATTCCCGGTGACGATCGTTCGGGTAGCCGTGGCGAGGGCGGCCTCGATGAAAACCAAGTCGTCGGGATCGGGCCCAACGAGATCGATGCGCACAGGCGAAACAAGCATTTGGCTTTGAAGGCCGTCCAAAAAGGCTTCGATGCGAAGTGGTTGGATTCTTAGCCTTGGGCGCCGAATGACATCGCGATACTCCGTAAGGATACGTGCGTCATAGGCCAGCTTGATTCGCCCTTCGGTTACAGCATCCAATATCCGGGCGGCGTTGCCCCCGGGAGTGAGGAGGCCCGACACGATGACATTCGTGTCGATCACCCATTCTTTCACCGCCGTTTCCGCGCTGCGCGGACAGCAGCTACTTCGGTGTCGATCTCCTCAGCCGTCAGCGAATCGGTCCCCTCGCGAACGGAATCAGCCCGGATGGCCGCGATGGCTCCAGCCAGCGAAACGCGGTCAAGAAGTTCGAGATCCCGAGCAAAAGTTTCCTCCGAAGTCGGAATCAAAATCGCCCTGGGCTTGCCATTGGAGGTTACCAGCACGCGTCCAGCCTTGGCGACGCTGGCCAGGGCCTTTCCCGGGCTGGCTGAAAGTTCGCGGGAAGCCATCCATTTAGTGGTCATGAGCGCAGTGTCGTGCAAATGTCGTGCATGTCAAGCCAACTCAAATCAGGCAGCCAAGAGAGACGCCAATCGCCTCTCGAGCGACTTTCCATTTCAATTTACCCATGAAGAACTTAGCCGCGACCCTAATCGAAAGACCCTGCCCATAACCGTCAGTGAAACTGTCAGTAAAAGTACTGGAAGGGTTAACCATGGTAGGCCCCAGTTAAGCCGGATTCTCCTTGAACCCCAGAGGGGTCTGCATTTTCTCCCTCTGTCCGAATCGTGGAGTTAAGACCGATTCCGGCCCGCGCCTCCAATTTCTAAGTCTTCGCCTTGCCCTTGCGGCGCACCGGCTCGGTATTTTTTCGCAGGCATTCGGAGAACTCCTCCTCGCTCATGTCCCCCGCAGCTAGGGCCAGCATCACCTCAATGGCTTTCGGTTCGGTCAAAGTCAGCTCATAGCCGTTGAGTCCGAGAAATACGTTTGCACTGACGAAAGCTACGCGTTTGTTGCCATCGTTGAACGGATGCCCTTTGGCAATTCCGTGGGCATAAGCGGCTGCAAGGTCGGGCACGTCACTCTTCTCGTAGTGAAAAAGATTCGGTGCGCGTGCGAGCGCTCCTTCTAATGCATTTGGGTCACGGACTCCGGCCAAGCCGCCATGCTCACGAAGTTGCGCATCGTGGAAGGCCAGAACCTCCTCGCGAGTGAGCCAAATCGGTTCCTTCACTTCGATAGTTCTCGAAGGGTATTGCGGTATTTCTTGGCTACCCGCTGGTAAATCTCCATTGCCTTCGCGAAGTTCGGATCATGGGCGACAACTCGGTAGCCGTCCTGGCCTTCGGTCAGAAAAACAGTATCACCCTCCCGTACGTTAAGACTACCCAGAACATCCTTGGGAATGATAACGCCGACAGAGCTGCCGAATGGACGGAGTTTGAGCGCGTGGGTCATACTTGATTATTACACGAGTTATAACTTGCTTGTCGGGAAGTCAAATCAGATCTGAACGACTGCGGGATCCGCAGTGAGCACTCCTCACTCAAAACCCGACCGCTCTCCTTCATCGAGGCCGCGCGCATCCGCTCCATCTGCGCGTAGGCTTCGCTCGAAGACCTGGATGGCTGCGTTGAGCGCACACGGTGAAATTGCGCCGGAGACGTCATCACTGATGCGCCCAGACTGGCGCAAAATCGGTTTGATTCGAGTCCTGAATATGCCGGTTGGAGGTGAAATCGGGGCCGAAGCCGGCCAGGTAAGCCGGGATTACTAAGCGCCAAATGACGCTGCTATCGACGCCCACGTGCCGCCAACTGTCAGTGAAACTGTCAGTAAAAATAGTGCCAGAGTTAGAAGAGATTGGCGCGAGTTAACGCGGGTTAAAGAGCAAAGGCCGCTAGGCCCGACCGTGAATGCTTCCGGGGCACCGCGCGGGCCCAAGCACTCAACTTGGCCTGCGACTGCGGTGGCTCATCCGGGCGACTCGCAATCGGCCGGGTCGCCGGCCCGGGGGCTGGCAGGTTCCCTTTCAATGCTCATGGCTCTAAGGATATCACGCTTTCTGCCGCATTCGTGGCGTCTGTGGGCTGCCAGGTTTTTCCGCCGTCGCTGGAGCGCGGAATGCCACCGACGTGAACATTGGCGAACAGCACGCTCCCGTTCGAGTTGGCGGCGACCGAGCGAATGCCCAGCGGTGGCCCGAGACGCTGCCCATTCACTATTGTCGATCCGGCAAACCAGGAATCCCGCCCCACGACGTGGTCGAAGCCGTCGATGGGATCGAGCACATCCCTCCCCTCGCTCAGCCGCAAAAGGCGTGCAGCGTCCGTTCCCACGAAGATGGCGTCTCGCGCAGCCAAACAGCAAGACAGCTCGAACTCGCTCGTCGCGATGCTGGACCATTCGCCGGTTGGTGCGCGCCTCAGCAGCGCATGTCGCCCAACAATGGCAAGCACACCGCCGCGCCCATCCGCCGCGAGGCCTCTGACGATCTGGTTCGCAAACTCATGCGCACGCCCGTCGCCGGCGATTGCAAAAAGCCCATCGCCCCACGTTGCCACGAGGATCGTCGATTTCGTCACGGATCAGAGTGTTCAGCGCCGGCAACATGGTGTGAAGCACCGATTTGGCCGGGCTAGTCCGGCCGCGGCGGATTGTGGAGAAACAGCAGCCCCTCACGGGAGCTGCCAATGCTCGTCGAACACCCCTTCGTCAGCGACCGAGGTCGCGGGCGGGCCGTCCGGGGAGGCGAGATTGAGCACGGCGTAGTCGCCGTAGCCCGGCGATCCGCGGGCCGGGACGGAAAGGCCGGAATTGATCACGACGTACCGTTCGGGGTTGAGGGGATTGGGATAGATCATGACCAGCTGGTGGCTGGCGGCGGCGTAGCTTTTGCCGCCGACGATGATCGCATCCTTCGTCCAGTGAATGGGCAGGTGATCGGCAATGCGGGCCAGCAGACGGTTGCTCGCCGGGTCTCCGAAGAGCACGAGATTGTTGGCCGCGATGTCATCGGCCGTCACCGCCGTGTCCTCCTTGGTCCGGGCCTCGCCGCAGTAATCCCGGGCGAAGGCGGCGCGGAATCTCGCCAGTTCCGCCCGGCTTTGGGCGGCGGGGGCGGCGTTGTCCGACGCGCCGGTCGGGGCGACGCAGAGAAAGGAATCGAAGAAGGCGTCGTTGATCGGTCCCTGCAGATTATGCCTTTTCCGGAGACCGGTCGCGGCCGGCCCTTCGGTCCAGTGGCCCGCGGTCCGGACGAGAACGATCTCGGGCTTGGCTGCGACATCGAGCCGGTCCCCATCAATGGAGACCGTGGCGGCTGATGCAGCATCCGCGATCGACAGCCGGGTAAGGTTGGCCGTGCTGATGGTATAGGCGGACCGGGTCGCGTTGCGCTCCGCATCCACGCGGGCCGGGTGAAAATTCTGCTCGAGGCCGTCGAGCGTTATCCAGTAGTCCCGATTGTATCGCGTCGTGTAGGTGACGAAGCGGATATGATCGGGCACCACGCGGCCCCGCTCGAAATCAGCGGCCGTGAACTCATTGATAAGCTTGGCCGTGACTCCCGTGGCGTGGGAGTGACCCTGGCCTGGATTCGCCAGAAAAAGCGTCCGAATGTTCCGGCCGGTAAACACATATTGGCTGGTCCGGTCGATGGTGAAGCCTTCCAGTCCCAGTTGCTGGCGAATGGCGATGGAGGCGCTGAGCTGGGCGTCGTTGGCCCCGGCGTAGGCCACCAGGGGGACGTCAAAGACGTTCACCGCCTGCGGAAGCAGGATCCCATACGTGGCGCTGCCCGCGCGCTGCGCCGGGGTGAGATCGTCCAGGCTGAGCCGATTGCCGATCACGCCGGCATCGATTTCCAATCCGCAAAAAAGGTCCGGTTGATGCAGCCCTATTTGCCAGGAGCCGGCCCCGCCCATGGAGAAGCCGGCGAGATGAATGCGGTTCGGATCGACATTATAGCGCCGGCGGACGGAAGCGATGACCTCGAAGACGTCGGTTTCACCCGGCCAGCGAAAGGAATTGTTGCCGCGCCCGAAAGCCTCGACCCTAATATAGTGGGACCCGCCGCGTTCGGCACCGGCGGCGGCGGCTCCTCCGGCCCCCAACTCGCCTTGCACGGTGCTGGCGGAGCCGCGCCTTCCCCCCTCGTCGCTGCCGCCGACCCAGGTCAGCCCGAGATCGGGTGTATCGTGGCTGCGCCCATGGAGATAAACGTAGAGGGGCGTTGGCTCCGCCGGATTGTACGAGGCCGGAATGCTGAGGTGATAGGGCTGAGGCGTGCCGTCGATCGTCGACCGATAGGCCCGGTTGACCCGGCCCGTGCGCTTCTGCCAGGCCGCCGTTCCCGCCTTGATCTGAGCCGCGCGGCGGAGGCCGTCATCCAGGATTGTCGTGCATTTTCCGATCGCGGCCAGGTTGATGAACCCATCGGGAACTCGCAGGACGTTTTCGACCACCCAACCGTAGGCCTCGGCGTCGACGACCAGGTCGTCGTCCGCCTTGGCGTCCCTCAATGCCTGAATCGCAGCCTTGAATTCGGCGAGCTTGGCCTGGATCGCCGCCCGCTGCTCGGGAGTCGGCGTCACGGGAGCCGGTGGCGGCACGGTGTCGTTGGCTCCCACTTTCGGAGTTCCGGCAAAGGGAAGCTCGTCGGCCGCGCGGGCAGTGGGAAAAACGGCGCCGAGGGCTGCGAGGAGGAGAAGGGATTTCATGGGGTTGGGGGCCGTCCTTTATTTGGTCAGATAGCCGTTCAACCTCAACCACTCCTCCAGGCGGTCCATGAAGTTGTCGGCTCCGCCGCCCCGCTTGCGGAAGCCGTGATGGCCGGTCTGGAAAATATGCAGCTCGGCGGGAATTTTGGCCTTTTGCCAGGCGTTGAATAGCGCGAAAGACCTCTGATATCCTTCCGACAGGTCGTCGGCGGCGACCGCGATAAAAAGGGGAGGTGCGCCGGCGGGCGGAGCATCGCCGCTGGCCTCGGCGGCGTAGATGGCGGCGGCGAAGTCGGGGCGGCCGTCCGGGGCACCCCTGACCGCGCGCATCAGCACCGCTCCGCCGGCCGAAAAGCCGATGATGCCGATGCGATCGGGCCTGATGCCGTAGGCGGCGGCATCCTGACGGATCAGGCGGATCGCCTGCTGGCCGTCAGCGCCGGCCATGGCCCGGACATCCTGGCCGGCCTGAGGACCCGTCTTCGGCAGCGGGGCGGGAGGCCTATCGGCCAGGACGGTTCCGTTGGGCAGCGCGGCCGGGGCCGGAGCCGGGCTGCGGGGTGCGTTGGGGTCGTTATACCGCAACCGGTATTTCAGCACGAAGGCGTCAATGCCCATGGCGTTCAAGCGCTTGGCAATATCCACTCCCTCGTAGGACATCATGAGGTTTCGGAACCCGCCTCCGGGCGCCACGATCATCGCGGTGCCGACCGCCTTGGCTTTATCCGCCGGGTAGTACAGCAGCGTGGGATGGACCACGTTCTGGATGGTGGGATTGGTGGGGGATCCGGCCGGGCGCTCCGACCAGGTCCAATTCTCCGAGCCGGGGGCGGCCCCGGGATAGAGCGCGATCTCCTTGTCCGGCGGAGGCAGCTGCGTTGCGGAAGCGGGCTCGGCAGCCCCAACCGCGGGAGAAGTCGAAGGCGTGTCTGCGCCGGAAGCAAAGGTGGCCGCGGCGAGCAGGGCGAGGAGAGACAGGCGGGGTAATTTCATTGGTATCATGTCTGGGGTAAGCAAGACGCAGGACGGAGGCGTCAGGGTGCGCTTTTCTCCGCAATGCGGTCGCGAGCCCGATCCCTTCGAGGCCCCTACCCGCTAGTCTAAAGGTAGCGCGGGTTGTCCCCAACCCGCCGGTTGCTCCGCCCGCGTTCGAGGTCCGCTCGACGCGTTGAGGGGACAACGCGCCCTCAAGCTTTCCTTGGCCAAACTATACCACTCCCGGGGCATCAGCCCAGATTCTGCGGGCTCCTTTTCGTGGAATCGTTGCGGTCGGTCGTCTTGTAGACCTCGAATTCCCCGTTGCGGGCCGCCACCTCGGTCCGGGCGAGCAGGGCGGCAACTTCATCCGGGCTGAGCGGCTTGAAATTACGCGCCACGTCCAACCCCTGCTGCAGGATCCTCAGCGATTCGCAGCCGGTGATGCACACGCTGACCGGAAGGTTCATGGTGAAATTGAGGCACTCCACCGCGGTCACCGTCTGGCTTCTGAGGATGACGGTGTCGCCGATCGGTTTCATCCCCAATATCCCCATGTCCTTGTCGAGCGCCACGGGGATGACGCGCTGGGTGAAGCTGTTGAAATGGGCGTCCATAACGTTCAGCGGCATCTGCACAGTGTCGAAGGCGAACCCATGCCGGTCGGCGAGCTCGAGCATATGCAGGTGGATCTCCGGGCTCTTGTGGCCGGTGAACCCGATGTAACGGACCTTGCCGGCCTGCCGCGCCTTCACCAAGGCCTCGATCGCGCCCCCGGGAGCGAAGACCCGGTCCGGGTCTTCCATCCGGATCACCTCGTGGATCTGGATCAGGTCGATGTGATCGGTTTGGAGCCGCGCGAGCGATTCATCAAGCTGACGGGAGGCCGACTCCGCGGTGCGGCCGTCGAGCTTGGTCATGACAAAGGCCTTGGCCCGGTATCCGTCGCGGAGCGCGTTGCCCATGCGGATTTCGCTCACGCCCTTGTTGTAATCCCAGCAATTATCGAGGAAGTTCACCCCGCCATCGAGCGCCGTGCGCACGATTTCGATCGCGGTGGACTCCGGCACCGTTGGCTTGCCGATGTGATAGCCGCCAACGCCGAGGAGGGAGACCTTTTCACCGGTGCGGCCGAGGCGGCGGTAGGGCAAGCCCCCGGGCGGGGCCGCGTAGGTGATTTTCTGGCCCAGGGAGGTCACCAGGGCGGCGGCGGTGGCGGTGCGGATAAATTCTCTTCGATTCATCGGGCTCTCGGGTCGGGGAATTTCTTTGCCCAAGGATTGAGAAGTGGCGCGGGCTGGGTGGCGATCCAAAGATGCGAGAGGCCTATCGGGTGCGGCACACCGGTGCGCTCTCCGGGATCATCCGCATCGCGACCTGACCGGCGGCGGTGGCGGCGAGGAGATACCAGGCCGGCGCCATGGGATGTCCCGTGACATGGATCAACCAGGTGACGACGAGCTGGCAAGTCCCGCCAAACAGGGCGATGGCAACCGCGTAAATCGTCCCGAAGGCCCCGCCGCGGATGCGCTTGGGCAGGCTCTCGATCAACGCCGCGTAGCATCCGCCGGTCGCCGTGCCGGAGACGGCGCTTAAGAGACCGATGCCCGCAATCAGCGCCAGCGGGCTTCGGGCTTCGACAATCCACCAGAACACCGGGTACGCGATCAGCAAGGCCGCCAGATTGGGCCGGATCATGACGGGACGCCGGCCGAGGCGGTCCGATAGCCAGCCTCCAAAAAGTATGCCGGCCAGCATCGCCAAACTGCTGACGACGGCGACCGCGAATGCCGGGCCCGAGGCCATATGCAGGGTACCCTGGGCGAAAGTCGTCATGTATTGGATCACATAGGCGTTGATCGTGCTGTAGGCGACGACGACCAGCCCCAGCGCGATGATGCGCCAGCTCTCTCGCGCGGCACCCATGCGGGTCGGCGCCCGCGCAACCGCGGAGGGGGCCGCCTCGGCGACGTGCAAGGTCTCCGGCAGTCTGCGGCGCACCCAAAGCCCGAACGGCACCGTGACGGCGCCGAGCAGAAAGGCGAGGCGCCAGCCATAGGCGTCGAGCGCCGCCGGCCTCAGTATCCGGGATAGGATGTATCCGGCCACGCCGCCCACGCTGGCGGCAATCCACTGGCTCGCCCCCTGCCAGGCGACCATAAAGCCACGCCGGTCCACGGGCGCGGACTCCAGCAGGTAGGCTGTGGTCGGACCCACTTCGCCTCCGAGCGAAAAGCCCATCACCATTCGGGTGACAACGACCAGCACGGGCGCGGCGATTCCAATCATGGAATAGGGTGGGATGAGGGCCATCGCCACAACGGCTCCCCCCATCAGGGTGAAGCTTAGCATCATCGCCGCGCGGCGGCCGACCCGGTCGGAATAGCCGCCTATGATGATGCCGCCAATGGGACGCGTCACGAAGCCGGCGCCAAAGGTCGCCAGCGAGAGCATGAGGCTGCCATAGGCGCTCCGGGACGGAAAGAAGGCGCGCCCGATCTGGATCGCAAAGAAGGTGTACGTGATGAAATCGTAAAATTCGAGCGCGTTGCCGATGGTCGCGGCGGCGATGGCGCCAGACGGCGAAGCGGCGGGGCTTTCCCGGGACTGGTCGCCGCCGATCTGCACTAAGGCCCCACGAAAAACTCCAGCTGATGCCCATCGGGGTCCTCGAAGAAGATCTGCTGGGCCCCGTCGGGCCGGCGGCCGGAGCGGAATTTTACGCCCTTTTCCTTCAGCAGCTTGGCGGCCTCGCCAATGTCGTTCACGCGCATGGCAAAGTGGCCGCCTCGCGTCTCTTCCGTGAAGGGCGCCGGGAGCCGCTCGCCGATCAAGTGCAGCTCCTGGTTGACGCCGATGCGAAACCAGGCGCCAGGAAAGGAAAAGGCCGGCCGGGGCAGGAGCGGAAATCCCAGGGTGTCCCCGTAAAAGCGCGCGCTGGCCTCGACCGAGCTGACATAGATTGCGACGTGATTGAGTTCGGCGATCTGCATCGGGCGAGGCTGGACGATGAGGCCGGATGAGGCCAGCCAAAGTGAAGCTCGTCCGTCCGCCGGGACTGGGCGAAGCTGGATTACCTGCGAGCCACCGCCCGAACCGCCCCGCGGACGGGGTTCATCGCTTGTCCACGATCCCGGCGGCCCACCTTGCCGATCGAGAGCTCCCTTTCATGGCGCGCCGTCTCCCGCATCACGTCGCGCTCGTAGGAGTCGGGCAATCCCGCATCGATGCTTTGCCAGAGAGCCTGGACCAGCGACAATCGATCGGGGAGCGGCAGCGCCATCGCCTCGGCGGTTATCTGTTCGGTCGACATGGGAGCAGAGTGACTATTGCGGCCCCCACTGCCGGGCTGCCGGGACCACGGCGAAGCGATCCTGCCAGGTGGAGCGGGGCGCCGGCAACGCGGTCGCGACCGGGGCCATCAGGAACAGACGCTCCGCGTCGGTTGGGCGCATCGGACCATACCGACGCTCATCCCGTCGTTCCGATTTATTTTTCCAAATTGCGATGATCGCGGCCGCAATCATGAAGCAAACGGTGGAGCAGCCAAACATCGCGCCGAAGAGAAGACGATTCATGCTCCCAAATTATAGCAGGGTGTTGGGAAGATCAGGGGCCCGGCCCAGAAATCCTCCAACCCGCGCCGAACTCGCCGGAATCGCTCCAGGTAATTCCAGTTCGCTGTTATAATTCGGGTGCATGAATCGTCTTCTCGATGGCGCAATGTTCTGCGGCTACATGGCCCTGTTCACCGCCGCAACCGCCACGCTGATCATTTGGCGAAGCCGATCGGCGCGGCAAGATGAGCTACGGTTTGGTCCGCTGCGTGGCAGGCGCAAGGAGCCGATGTTGTCCGCGTCCGCGCTGGGCGGCGATTTCGGCGCAGCGCGTCCGGCCCCGGCCGAGCCCTTCGCCATCACCCGGCCGCTGCGGACGCCCGTGGCGGATTGGTCCGCACGATCAGCCCTGCCTTCGATCGCGAAGGATCTCGAGGAACTCACCGCGGGAACCAGGCGACCGAACCGATTTCGGCCGGTCCCCTTGGAACGATTGCAGATTTGACTCAAGGCCAAGGGGCCAGGCCGCCAGACGTGAACATTTCCAATTTGCCGCGGGGGTGGCAAATGCTCAAGGGACCGGGTAGCGGAAACTCACGTCTGGCGACCTGTCCCCTTCGCGGTTTTCGCGGTTTCCGCGTTGGGGACAACGCGGGCTACCTCGGGCGGGGCTTGAACCCAACCGGCCGCACCGGGTAGCGTCGCCGGACGATGCGAGCCAATCCTGACTCCGGCGCCGCGATTGGCGCCCGGCTGGACCGGCTGCCGATGGCGTGGCCGATTTGGCGGTTGGTGCTCCTGCTTTCGGCCGGGGCATTCTTTGAGATCTACGACCTGTTTCTCACCGCCGATCTTTCGCCCGGACTGGTGCGGGCCGGAATCTTTCGCCCGGAGGGCGCGGTTTTTTGGGGACTCTCCTCTCAGGCGACCTTCGCGGCGGCGACTTTCGGCGGACTTTTTGTCGGGACCATCGCCTTTAGCGCGGTGGCAGACCGTCTCGGGCGGCGGCCGATCTTCACCTTTTCGCTGCTTTGGTACACGGCGGCGACGGCCGCGATGGCCCTGCAATCGACCGCGACCGGAATTTACCTCTGGCGGTTTGTCGCCGGCGTGGGCATCGGAGTCGAATTGGTCACCATCGACGCCTATCTCGCCGAATTCGTGCCAAAGCGGGCTCGAACCCGGGCCTTCGCCTGCAACGCGGCCGTGCAGTTCCTCGGCGTGCCCGCGGCGGCTTTTCTCGCCTGGATCCTGGTGCCGCGTTCGCCGGGAGGCATCGACGGCTGGCGCTGGGTGGCGCTAATTTCGGCGGTGGGGGCGGCGGTGGTCTGGGCGATCCGATCGCGGGTGCCGGAGTCGCCGCGCTGGTTGGCCGAACATGGCCGGGACGCGGAAGCGGACCAGATCGTGGGAGACCTGGAGGCGGCAGTAGGAATGGGCTCCGGGGCGACCGGGCCCGCGGCCGAACCCCGATCGGAGGATCCGGCACCCCGCCGGTTGGGCCGCGTGATCGGCATGCTCGTCGTCTTCCAGTTCTTTCAGACCATTGGATTTTATGGCTTTGGAAACTGGCTCCCCACCCTGCTGGCCGCGGGCGGCGCATCGGTGATCCATAGCCTGCAGTATTCCTTCGCCATCGCGCTCGCCTATCCGGCGGGACCGCTGCTCTGCCTTCTGTTCGCCGACCGCTTCGAGCCAAAGTGGCAGATCGTCGTCGCCGCGCTCGGCGTGGCGGGTTTTGGACTGCTGTTCGCGGAGCAGACCGGATCGGCCGGCATCATCTTCTGCGGCATCCTGGTCACGTTCGCCAATTGCGCGATGAGCTACGCCTACCACGCCTACCAGACCGAACTCTTCCCCACGCGCATCCGGGTGCGCGCCGTGGGATTTTGCTACTCCTGGAGCCGCCTCTCCACCGTATTCTCGAGCTTCATGATCGCATTTTTCCTCGCGCGCTTCGGACGGACTGGCGTGTTCGCCTTCATCGCCGCCAGCATGGCCGTGGTGGCCCTGGTCATCGGCGTCCTGGGTCCCCGCACGCGCGGCCGCAGCCTGGAAGAGACCGCCGCCGGACCCGGGGCTCCCGCCCGGGGATTCCGATGAGGAACGTCCTGGTCACGGGCTTTGAGGCGTTTGCGGGAGACGCCGTCAATCCCTCGGCCGAAGTGGCTCGGGCGCTGGATGGCCGTGTCATCGAGGGCCGGCGCGTCGTCGCCGCGGTCCTGCCGTGTGTCTTTGACGCCTGTGCCGTGGAATTGAACCGGCTCCAGCGGAGGCATCGGCCGGAGCTCATACTCTGCCTGGGAATGGCCCGCGGCCGCGCGGGCATCACCGTGGAGCGCATCGCGATAAATCTGGATGACGCGCGCATTCCCGACAACGCGGGCGGGCGCCGCATCGATCGGCCGGTTGTGCGCGGCGGGCCCGCGGGGTACTGGTCAACCCTTCCGGTAAAGGCGATCGTCGCGGCCCTGCGGAGGCGAGGCATTGCCGCCGGGGCTTCGGAGACGGCCGGAACGTTTGTCTGCAATCATCTCTTTTATCACCTCATGCACGGATTGGCCCGCCACCGCGGCGTGCGCGGCGGCTTCATCCATGTGCCTCCGCTGCCCGTCCAAGCCGGGAAAGTTCAGCCGAGCCTTCCGCTGGCCCGGATGATCCAAGCGGCCGCGATCGCCATCGCGGTGACGGCGAAGTCAGGGTGAGCGGGCCAGGATCCGCGCCAGCGGCGCCTGAATGGCCTGCGCCCAGATCTCGTAGCCCTTGGCGCTGGGGTGGAGAAAATCGGGCATGATGTCCTTCTCGAGCATCCCGTCAGCCGACAGGAACTTGGCGCCAATATCGAGGTAGCGCACATGGTCGCCATCGTCCAGAGCTGCGATCGCCCGATTGATCTCCGCGACCTGCAGCCGGACGGGATCCGCCGGCGCATGCGACCGCGGAAACACCGCCAGGAGCAGAATCTTCGCGTCCGGCAGCTTCTGCCGCAGGTCGCTCACGACCGCCTTCACCCCTTCCGCCGCCTGCGCCGGCGTGTTTCGCGGAGTGATGCCGTCCCGCTCAAAGCCGACGTTATTGGTCCCGATCATCAAGACCACGGCTTTGGGTTTCAGTCCATCGATCTCGCCATGATCGAGCCGCCAGAGGACGTGCTGCGTGCGATCTCCGCTGATCCCTAGGTCAGCGGCATGGAGGCCTCCGTAATATTTGTCCCAGATCGCCTTGCCCCGGGTGCGCCAAAAGTCGGTGATCGAATCTCCGACGAAGAGAAGGTCCACGCCGCCCTTTTTCGCGTCGGCCGCGAATTGCTCATGGCGCTTGAGCCAGCCGCCTCCATCGCGCCAAAGGGGGGTGACCGCTGACTGGGCGGTCGAGGCCAGATGGACCTCGCTGCTGCTCACCGCCCGCCAAACGCCGTTTTCGCGCACGAGCGTGTCCGTGGATGCGTTAATTTCCCCGAATTTCTCCTCCGCACCTCCGGCGACCACGAGGCGCCCGGTGACGACGGCGGTGTTTCCGGTGATGCGGACCGAAGCCTCATGCAGGCTCATCTCGCTGAAATGCATTTTGCCGCCCTGGGCCTCGGCCAGCTCGTCCGCCCGGGTATGCACGGTCCCGTCGTCCTCGGTGAAGACGTACTTGTCCGCTTCCATTGCCGCCAGCTTGGCGGCGTCGCCGACGACGTAGGCCTGGTTCCAGGCGTACTCGGCATCCCAGACGGCGCGCTCGTCGGCCGGCATCGGCGTCTGGGCCCGTGCGGCGGCATACACAATTCCGAGCCCGAGACAAATGAGCGGGGTTGGTTTCATTCGGCCATGATTCTTGCCCGGATTCGCCGCCCAAAGACAAACCCAAATGGGCTAGGGCAACGCAAAAGCCACGTAAATCCCGCCGGTGCTTCCCCTGAATTGACTGCCGCCTCCCTCTCCTCCCGCCGCGATGAGCACATATTGCCTTCCGTTCACCACGTAGGTCGCGGGAGTGGCCGTGCCGGGGAGCGGCAATTCGGCCGACCAGAGCAGCTGGCCCGTCTGGCTGTCGAACGCGCGGATCATCCGATCGAAGGCAGTGGCGGCAATGAAGACGATGCCGCCGCCGGTCACCAGGGGTCCTCCGTAGTTTAGTGTGCCGGTATTGCCCAAGCCCTTGGCCGCCAGCTCCGGATAATATCCCAAGGGGACCTTCCACAGGTATTTCCCCGTATTCATATCGATCGCATTGAGCGTGCCCCACGGGGGCACGATCGCGGGATATCCCTCAGGATCGGCGAACCAGCCCTTGTTTGATTTATAGAGCGATCCGGCCATCGGGTCGGGCTCGCTGTCGGCCTCGGCAAACATCGCGGTCCTCTGCGCGCCGCCGGCCGCCTCGTTTGGCGCCGCCGGAGCCTTCAGGTATCCGATCAGGGCCTTGAGCCGGTTCTCATCGATATCGCTGAACGGCGGCATCCGGCGCCTCCCCTGGTGGACGATATCCCCGATCTGTTGATCTGTCAGTCGCTGGCCGACTCCCACCAGACCGGGCATGTCCGGCGGAGCACCGGCCCGGCTCAGGCCGTGACAGGCGCTGCACCGCTGCTGGTAGACGCGCTCCCCCGCGCTGGCCGGCCGACGGGGAAGAGAAAGCCCATAGACTCGCGGCGTTTCATTTCCGTTCACGTACAAGACGCCGTTTGTCGGATCGACCGCCGGGCCGCCCCACTCCCCTCCGCCGTTCGCGCCCGGAAGAGCGGCCACCAGCTTGTCCAGGCGCGGGGGGTCGAATTGCCCTCCTTCTCCGCCGGCAAAGGTCCTGAATCTATTCACCGCCCAGGCATGGGCCTCCGGTGTCCGGGTGGTCAGCATATCCTCGGTCACTCCCTGGCGCGTGAAGGGCAGAGGCAGGATCGGAAGCGGCTGGGTGGGAGAGGTCACTTCGCCCGGCACCGTGCTGGCGGGATAGCGCGATTCCACAATCGGAAAGAGAGGCCGGCCGGTCGACCGGTCGAAGAGGAAGACGTAGCCCGACTTGGTTGTCTGGGCCACCGCATCGACGCGCCGGCCGCCGCTGGTCACCGTCAACAGCACGGGCGGCGCCGGAAAGTCCCGGTCCCACAGGTCATGGTGCACGCCCTGAAAGTGCCAGAGGCGTTTCCCGGTCGCCGCATCGAGGGCCAGCAGGGTGTCGGAAAATAGGTCGTCCCCCACCCGGTCGGCCCCGTACCAGTCGGTCACCGCCGAACCGGTCGGCGCATACACGATGCCGCGGCGGGCATCGACGACCATGCCGGCCCAATTGTTGGCGGCGCCCGCGCTCGCCCAGGCGCCCGGCGGCCAGGTCTCATAGCCGAATTCACCGGGATGCGGAATCGTGTGAAAGGTCCAACGCAGCGCCCCGGTGCGCACGTCGTAGGCTCGAATATCCCCCGGCGGCGCGGGATGATCTTCCGGCTCCATCCCTCCGACAATGAGGAGGTCCCGGTAGATGACGCCCGGGCTGGTCATCATGATCGACTGTTGACGATAGTCGCGGCCCAGATCCTTGCGCAGATCGATGCGTCCCCCCTCGCCAAATTCCTTGATGGGCTTTCCGTCGCCCGCGTCGAGGGCGTAGACGAAATTGTTGGCCGCGGAGAAAATGCGGCGTTGACGGCCGTCCGTCCAGGTGGCGACGCCCCGGACCGGCCCCACCCCGGGGACGCCGGAATCGAACTTCCAGAGCAGCTGGCCCGAGACGGCGTCGAGCGCGACGACTTTGCGGGTGGGCGTGTTGGCATAGACCACACCGGCAATGACCAGCGGGTTTGCCTCCAGGCCGCCCTCCTCCCCGGTATCGTATTTCCATGCGACGCGCAGCCCGGCCACGTTCTGGCGATTGATTTGGGCGAGGGGAGAATAGTGATCGCCGTTCGCATCCCCGTTGACGACCGGCCAATCGCGCGACTCCGGAGGCTGGGCCCGGGCGGCCGCCCCGGCCCAGGCCAACATCCAGGCCGGCGCTGCCAGGACGGAAAAAACGACCTTGGAGGTAAACTGGGATCCCATCAGCGGAAGTTTGCCGAGGCCGGGTTTGTAGTCGAGACTCGCCCGCGGCGCCTCAGGAAGAGCATCCTTGAAGGCCGCGCTGCGTCTTTTCCTCATCCCCTCACCTCCCATGACTCCTCTCTCCTCCCCGCGGTTTCTTCGCGCCGCCTGCGTCTCCTTCCTGATCCCCCTCGCCGCGGCGGCCGCCGTCCCTCCCGCCGGCCCGGAGGGCGCCGCCGGCTATAACGTGCGGGCCTTCGGCGCGACCGGCGATGGCAAGACGCTGGATACGGACGCCATCAATCGGGCCATCGAGGCGGCGGCAGCCGCCGGGGGCGGCACCGTGGAATTCCCGGCCGGCTCCTATCTCAGTTTTTCGATCCGGTTGAGGAGCCACATCACCCTTCATCTCCAATCGGGCTGCCGGATCGTGGCGGCCAAGGCCGCGGCTGGTTTCGGCGACTACGATCCGGCCGAGCCGAATCCCTGGGGAGACCAGTGGCAGTACCAGGACTTCGGGCACAGCCATTTCCACAACAGCCTCATCTGGGGTGAAAACCTGGAGGACATCGCCATCACCGGGCCGGGCCTGATCTTCGGCCAGGGCCTCTCCCGGTCCAACGGATTCCGCCCGGGGCGCTCCGGCGCCAGCGCCGCCGGTCCCAACAACACGCCCACACCCGGCGACACCGCCAACCAGGTGCCCGGCCGGACCCCGGCCGCGGGCGTCTCCCTTCCTCCGGCGGATCGCAGCGGCAATAAATACATCGCCCTG
>Ga0302324_100009932_pt1 | contig 19792 bp, 16 predicted proteins | sample Palsa_T0_1_FD_201949 | JGI IMG/M metagenome (GOLD analysis project Ga0302324, IMG submission 201949) | Peat permafrost microbial communities from Stordalen Mire near Abisko, Sweden - Palsa_T0_1 | ecosystem: Environmental > Terrestrial > Soil > Palsa > Peat permafrost | place: Sweden: Abisko...
GCGGCTTTCGTGGCCTGTGCTGTGGACTAACTCATGAAAGAGGGTGCTGTAGTAGTGGGCTGCATCCACAAAGCGGGAACGTGCGGGCATGTGTACGGAGTCGGTGCGCGGTCGATAGTAGGCGCGATATTCGGTGGGGCTGGTCAGATGGAGAGCGGGGCGGCTCTCCCATCCGGTCACGATGGCTTCGCAGGTTTCGTCCTCGTCGATCTCCGGCGCGTTAGTGGGCTGCACAATCTCCGGCAGAGTGAGGCCGTCGCACTGCTCGACGTTGAAGACGGTGTAATGACAGAGAACGAAGGGGGTGCGCTCGTCTTCGTCCGTCTTTGTGTCGTCCTTCGCGGCGTGGGGAAGCTGCTTGAAAAAGACGATGGGCGTTCCGCGTTCGCCTCTGCGGACGCTGCCTTTTAGCTCCTGCGCCTGTTTGAAGGTGAGCCAGAATGGAGAACCGAAGTCGCTCGACCAAAGCAAGAGAATGTTGATGCCTCGGTATGGCTTGCCCGTGTAGAAGTTGCGCGGGAAAGGGCCGCCCGTAAATTGCGGTGTGTTCCACGGCTTCTCCCACGGAATCACCCCGGCTTTGAGGCTGGAAATGATGCGGTCGGTAACGGTCTGATAGATACTCGTCCTGTTGCTGTTGCTTGTTTTCTTCATGGTGTTACTCCCCTCGCGGTTGCTGTTGCTTTTTGCTTGTCCGCTCGCAAAGCGGCGGCATGGGACATGCCGGACGCCCAAGTGGCGAACGCGGGGGTAGCAAACGGAAAGGCCTTCGAGCGGAGCTTTTTGGGGGGACCGCGCGCAGCGTGGGGGAGCCAAAACCCGGAGGGCGAATGGCCTTGCAGAGCGCGGGGGGCAGCGCCCCCTAGAAACGTTTGGCTTCCTTATTCAGCGTGCGTAGCACGCAAACTTATTGGGGAGGGCGTTGCGGGAAGGAACGGCCCGCTGAGGAGGGTATCGGAAGACGCGCATGCGGCTGGAGATAGGGAGGAGTGGAACTCTTCCCAGCAGAAACTAAGGGACTATCCTTGTAATGAACGAAGTAGCTTTTCGGCTTAATAATGAGGAACGACCGATGTACTGCCCCTATTGCGGAATCGACCACGACGACGCGACGACGATCCGTTCTGTTGAACACATCGTGCCTTACGGCATCGGTGGCAGCGATAACCTCACGATTTTGACCTGCGACAAATCCAACAACGACCTGGGGTCCACAGTGGACGCGCCGTTTATGGAATCCTTTGCGGTGCGGGCCAAACGGTTCTTTCTCAGCCTGGAAAGCAACAAAGGAAATGCTCCGACGCTCGATCTAGGAGGAATCGGTTGGATCGACGGCAAAGAAGTTCCGATCTCGTACATCATCTCCGGCGATACGAAAGAACTGAAGATTGGGAAGCCCAGCGTCGTCAAGACACCGAACGGTGATGGAACCGAGCATTGGGCGGTCTCGGGAGACCCTGCACAGGCACGGCAGATTTTGGAGGGGAAACTGCGCAAGCAGATGGCTCTCGGAAAGAACGTGATCCTGGAAGACGGTACACCGCTCCGGTTAGAAGACCTCGACCGAATTTTTGCGGAACGGACGAAGACGATTGTGAATCCGTCGGTGCTGAAAACAACCCAGCACGACTATCTGGAATTCGCTCGTTTCTTCAGCAAACTGGCTCTTGCGATGGGACACTTCCATCTTGGAGAGTCCTTCAGCCGGTCCGCGACCGGCGACCGGTTGCGGAAGAATATGAATGCCGAGGCGATGGAGGAAGTGACTCCCTACGGACACATCTGGCCCGAGACAGAGCCCGTGCAAGGTGCATTGAACATGATCGCGAAGGAAGACCATCACACTCTGGTCATCATGGACGGCGAGGTGCCGACGCTGCTTGTCAGCCTATTTGGGGAGATAGGCGCGTTGATTCCACTGGGCGAGGCACCTGTTGGCCGCTTGCCGACATTCTCAGACAGAGGAATGGTATGGCGCATTGGGCTGCCATCGCGGGTCCTACGCAGGCTAACGATTCTGGAGATGATCGAGGAAAGGCTGGCGCCGCTGCGGCAACCAATCCGCGAATAGCTAGATAGGATTGGCCAACGAAGTGTAGTTCTTAAGCACTTGAGGCTGCCCACCCTCATCAAGCGTCAACTTGGCTTCGAGACTTGTCCTAACGCCAAAGCATGCATTGAAGTTTGAGCCATCCTCGAAGTCGATGGAAATCTCGGGGCCATCTCTACCGTCTTCAAACAAGGTGACCGCCCGGACGACTTTCCCGGCAAGGTCTTTACATTCGATCATCGGCACCCTCCGCAGCCAATCGAAAACAACTTAGCACAGGGCGTTAGCGCCTGGATGCACCGGAGAATATCACACTCATCGTGTGTAGACTCATAGTGGTCTACGACCAAGCATTAGGGAGTGCCCAAAGCTTCCCCTAAGTCGCTCTTCGGAAAAGCCATACGCGCGTTGCGTGAGGAGCGCGGGTACTCCCAGGAAGAGCTGGCGGAGCGCGCCGGTCTTCATCGGAACTATGTAGGCGGTGTCGAACGGGGCGAACGCAATGTGGCGCTGGAGAACATTGTGAAGCTTGCCTCCGCGCTCTCTGTGCGGACTCGCGATCTCTTCGACTCATTGCCCTAATGAGGCTTTCAGAGAATGTGCGGCAGGTGCTCTTTGATCAATTGATCGAGGATGGCCTTGAGTACGGTGATTGTCATAGGAGCACCAGCCGACAGAGCTTTCGCCTTTGCCTTCTCCCACCGCGTCGGCTCACGAGAAGAATCAATAAACTCATGGCCAGCATGCGTGATTCGCAGTATCATGGCGGCCTCATTACCAAGAGTGCGCCCGTCCACATATCCGGCATCGATCAAGAGCTGAATATGCTCCACGACATCCGTTATTGAATGATCCAGCAATGGCTTGGCCGCCCACCGGGTTCCAGCCGGACACTCTTCGGCTTGCAGCAAGATTTCCCGGATCAAATCCATATCTCTTTTCATGTACGTGATGATATTTGATCGGCGAAGCGATGCTGCGGCCATGCGCCTGCCAGGTAGCGGATGCGATCAGTCCGCGATATTTCCAGTGCGCCGAACGTGCACCGGCAGGATTATTGTTATCTTGTGAGCGAATGTATCTATTGCCGATGTGATTTGCCGGCGGTTGTTCCGAAGGAGCACGTCATCCCGCAGAAGTTTGGTGTATTCAAGCCTGACCTGACGCTGACCTGTGTATGCAAGGGCTGCAATCATTACTTTGGATCGAACCTGGAATGGCCGATGCTGATCGAGAGCGTCGAGGGCATGCGCAGGCTGCAGTTCGGCTTCAAGGGAAAGGTTGGCGGGATTCGCACCAAGGGTGTTGAGCCAGTGATCGGTGAAGGAGACGATTGGAAAGGCGCTCGCACGTCGCTTCGCACCGATGAAAAGGGCAATGAGCATACGGTCATCCTTCCGCAAGTTGGTGCCAGACGCAGCCAGGAGGATGGCTTTGAATGGTGCCTCGAACAGGATTTGACTATCGACTGGGCCAGCAAGTTCCCAAAGGGGAGTGAATTCCGCATCGTCGGCGGGGAAAACGAGGCAGACTCAGCCCGGCTGATGAAGAAGTGGATTTCTGTATGCCCGACATTCGTCTATGGCGGCAAGATGGAGCGACTGTTCAGTGAGGACGGCCGGGTGCTGATACACCTGGATCACCAGACCACCCCAACGACGGTCAGGGGCCTTTGCAAGATCGCCTTCAATTACATGGCGCTGGTCAAAGGACCTGAATTTGCGCTGTCCCCTTCGTTTGACAGCATGCGGGCTTTCATTCGCTACGACGTGGGAGGTGCCGAAGGCAAAGCGTTTGTGAAACAAAAAGACATTATCGCCCAGGAGATCATTCGCGGCGAACGCTGGACCGACGCTCACGTCCTCACCATTGAGGGACGCCCGAACGACGGCGTAGTGGAGGTACAGGTGGCGCTCTTCAACAGCATTCCGTACCGAATTCCGTTGGGTAGAGACTACGGCGGCGAGTGGTTCGCAAAAGGTCATCATTTCGATACAGAGGATAGAAGGGTTTCCGAACTGCGCGTCCAGATCGCCGATCCGAATTTCGACCCATCATCCTTGGCTTAACGCAATATCATCGTCACATGACAGCGATCATTGGCTTCAACTGCCACGACAGCATTTTGATGATGGCGGACACTGAAGAGTCTACGACCCAGGGCAAATCATCGTGCGACAAGCTCTACCACTTCGCTTCGCCATCTGGATACGTTCTGACCGGCGGAGCTGGCGACGCCCATCTCATCGATTGTGCGAATCAGCGATTACGAAAGTTCTTTACTGCCGGACTGCCAGGAACGCTGCCCAATGATCCGGTGACCCCTCAGCTAGTTCTTGATGGCCTGAGTATATTTGCGCAGCAACTATTCACGGAGACCACGGAGACTTACCACAGTGTGGGACTTGACCCGCTGCATGAGTTTGAACTGCTGATCGCGGTGAACATATTGAAAAAGGGCACCTTCCTTTTCAAGCTCTTCCTAAACGAGGTTCTATGGATCGATCCTCCTAACCACAAGGTCATTGGATCTGGAGAGCTGGTGATCCATCCTATGCTTCGAGATTTTCAAGTAGTGCCTCAGAAAGAGACGGCCCTGTTCTGCGGAACCAGGATGATGTACCGTGCCAAGAACACCGTTCCGGGAGTGAGTGGGAAGACAGATGCCGTCGCCCTTCTCAATAATGGATCGCTTTTGTTCTACGGGACAGCCAATACGGCTCTGATCGAAAGCCACGTCGCCAATTTCGAGGAATACATCGACAAATTCGTGTACACGTCGGTTTCAAATGTCTCGAAGGAATTCGCCAAGATTGACGAGAACTGTGAGAAATCCTTTCAAGAAGTTCCAGCAATCCTCAAACAATATCGGGATGAATATAAAAAACTGCTTGACGATCCGATCCTGTGACATTTGGCCTGGATGGACAAGTGTTCATGCGGCGGCTTGAGCGTTGGGCGCTTTACTTCGCGAGATCCGGTCAATTACTGATGATCCAAGAAGCAACCGCTGCGCCTCCACGCAAAACGTAGTCAAGGCTGAAAGCCATTAAGTCACTGAGGTGATCGTCGATTTGAGATTTCGAGATACCTGGCTGGACGCCATATACAGCAAACTGCAAAAGATTAGCCGGTGTCTCCATGAGCAGTGTTACCGTTTCGGCCAGACTACCGATAAGGAAGCTCGAAGGACGAACATGTCGTCCCGGATTCACCCTGTGTTCAATATGGTTGGCAAGGATTTGAGCATCACAATAGGCGACGGATTTGAGAATCTGACAGGTGACTTCATATACATCGTTCACTCGTCCGCCGCTAGGTTCCCCCCCAGCACCTTTGCAGTGGTATAAAGATATCTTCAAACTATCTCCATCTGCTCTTGTAAGGGCGATAAAATCCGCAGCCTCGCCGCTACGGTGGTCATAGATCAACGCCACTATGGCATCTTGTTGCTGTAGCCTATTGGAAAGAAATTGGTGAACTGTGGCACGATCCCCAGAAGCATCTGTGTCAAATTCGACATTGATCGCGCAATCCGTCCAATCAATGGCCTCCGAATCGGCGTCGGCAAGTCGAGTGGCAACTGTTCTCGGTGGAGGATTGGAATTCATGCCCTGGAAGGAAGACTTGTCGGCACCGAAGAAGGCCGGCGGATTCAACGATAGCCAAGTTGGCATATCGATCCAATCATCGTGATGGGACATCACTTCACATTCCCACCCGGCGCCGTCCGCTCGAATCAACTGCCCGCCTGCGAGCGAGAAAATAAACGGCAGGCGATCTACCCCGCTTTCTATAGAGAATGAGAGTTCCTGTCCATGAACTACGAAGGAACTAATTTCCATATCCGTGATCTGGTGGAACTGCCAAGTAGGATCATCAGTGCGGCGATACCGAACCCGAGGGGCATGTCGATAGGCCGTCTTATGCCAACCTGCTCCTATCACTGTTGCAGGTAATGCACGCAGAGTACGGGAGTGCTGTACAAGATCAAGCTGCGAAGCTGCTATACCTTCCGTTCCGTTGAGTCTTCCATTAAGCTTCGAAATCCAGTCAAGATATTCCGAAACGGTAAGACGTTGATTACTCCATATGCGCGAGCTGCTGCTCGCCCCAATTGTTTCGCGTTCTTCTCCGTCAGTGCCACTTCCAAAAAAGTGCCCTTGAACGAAAGATCGCCCATCTCCTGCAGTCACAGCTCGTTCTGCGCGTGGTCCGGTTAGCACTCGATAAGATTCTGCTTGAGTATTGATGGCAGTGTTCTTGAGACCCACGTTGTAAAACTTCAGGTCTGTAAGGCCTGCTGTGGCACGCCTAGTGGATTCATAGCTAATTGGCCTATGTTGATTCTTGCAAACTGTCTGCATCAAATCGATGTAGAGGCGATCAGTTCGACGCGTAGAACCGATAAAACATAAATTCGTAGCAGTGTTGTAGGCAAGCAGGAAAATGTCGTGTCTCACATTAATCAAAACGTCGGATGTTGCCCAGTTGGGTGGCTCATTGTCGACGGTTAAGAGAAGCGTTATCAAACCATTTTCCGACATCCACTGTTTAGCCATCTTCAATTTTCGGCCTATCACGGGACCGAACAGATCGAAGTCCGGCGCGGCACTGCACTCGAAAATACGAGTATGCGCATATAGCTCTAATGAAAGCGGAGAGACGGAATCATAATCGGATTCGACTTGAATCTTCGTCTTCAAGACTTCGAGAATCCCACGATCTACGGTACCGTCTGCAAGTGCCTCCCGCGCAGCTTCATCAATCAGATTGGCGATGTCTACACCTTCTTCAAAGAGCTTGGATGTCGCATCGCGAAGACGGCTCTCTGAAGCTATAAGAGTGGCGTCGCCGGTCGATACATCGTTGGTTCGAGCGAAGCGACCGATAAACTGTATCGTGGGCACGAGAGACCTGTGCGGCGCATGAAGAGCAGCTATTTTGAGCTTCGGGAAATCGTATCCTTCACCGAACATATCGACACAGACGATCCCATCAAGTCCTCCAGCGAGGAGAGCATCTTCAACTTCGTCTTGCCGTTTCTTGGACGTCTGACTGTCGACAGCAGCCACCCTCACCCCTTCCGCGATATATAAATCCACTAATCGGCGAGCAGACTTTATCGATGCTGCTCTCGCAAATAACCTGTGGTCAAAGCCGGCATCTCGGTCTTCGCGAAGCTGCGCAACAGCGGTCTGGACAATTGACCGATCAATTTCGTCTTCGTCATGATCGTTCTGGACGACTGCGGAGCGAAATCGAACTCTGCCAAATGCACTTTCACGAGACGCCTTTGATACCGGATACGAATAGGCCAACCGGCCAGGGATCACCTTCTTGTCGCGACGGAATGGAGTCGCTGTGAGGAAGACAAACCGAGCACCGACATAGTGCTTTATATATGCTGCCCAAGTTTCGGCAGGTGCATGATGCGCCTCATCGAAAATCACCAAATCGAATAGATCTTGAGGGCTCTGAGGAAGGTTTAACGGCGATGTACTGGCAGGTGTCGATACAACTACGTCATTGTCAATTAGCGCATTCCATTCTTCTGTTGATATGGGGCGCCCTTTCTGGCTTTTCACGAGAGGGTTCGCGAGTTCGGGGTTGACCAGGCGCAACTTTCTTAGCGTAGACAAAGATGCAAAGTGCGCAGCGGTCTGACGACGGAGTACGTCCGACGGCTCCACTACGAGAACGCGAGCAGCGCCCAGGATAAAAGGAAGAGCCATCATAACGGCTGTCTTGCCATACCCCGTGGGAAGCGAAAGGATTGCCGGCTCTTCATAGACCGAGAAATGAGATACGGCCGCATGTAACGCTCCGAGCTGTCCGGGACGAAATCCCGAGTTTGGAGTTCCAAGTGGCCGCAGCGCCATGTCCGTGTTGTGATCTAAAAAAAAGGTAGGCATATTTGTTTATCTCAGAGAAGCATTCAATATCTGGATCTAATCCGATCTTCCAGCCAAGTAGCAAGACGCCCGCGCAATTGGCGGTCGAGCACAGGTACCTTTTCGGGATCAGCGAACTCTGGGATACGGTCCATATTGCGGCGCACATCGTACCACTTAGCTGGTACACCGGCCATGAGTTCTGCGTGCCCTTCAGGATCAGCGGCAGGATCGAATATGTATTGGAGGCCAAGATCGTCGTAACGCTTAAGATTATGGGGATCCCGGTCCTTCTGGAAGAAAACAGAGGGAATGAGATGATCTGTGTTGAAGTAACCAGCGTAATGATTGGGCGAGTTGTTCGCAAATTCTGAGGTCGGTCTAAGGGGCGTCGGATCGTTCGGTTCTCTTGGAACCAACATGGTCGCCGGGCAATGAGAGTATTTCATCTTTCCGTCCGATGGCTTTTTGCAGGCATTTGAAATGGTGCGCATGGCCTGTTCCAGAGCGGATGCACAAGCCGTTTGGTCGAGCTGTGCTTTTTTTGTTCGCGCATACACGAAGTGGCCGAGTGCGTTGGACGTAATCATGACTCCACCGGGAGTTCGGTGATCGTGCCACCATCGCCCATCACCTTGCGCGCAAAATACATTTGGAAGCGTTGAAAACTTTAACACCGTATTGTCCGGTCGCCGGAGAAACACATACTCGCGCTCAGTGTGATATGTGTCATCTGGGACCGGAATCTGCATGTACAACTCAAGGAGACGGCGGGAAATCTCCTTCAGTGCTGAGTTCGGCTCCCTAGTTACGAGATGCCTGCTGGTCAATAGAATTACAAAGGATGATGCGAGTCCTTCGAGAGCGAGACGCTTCCAGACCTGCCTATGGTCTTGGAGCGTTTCCATCACGTCCGCGTCTCCGCGTGCCATACGCAATATTTCGTGTTCTTCCAAGAGACAGATGTAGACGTTCTTGTTTGTTGCGGCGGTCTTTCCGAACACGCACGGTTGATTTTTTTCAAGCCAACCTCGGTACGCTCGTATCTTGGCCTGCCGATCATATTTGGAGTTGAAAAGAATGGCGTGAACCGCTTCCATATCTGGAGAGAATGCATGTCGTGATCGAAGCGCGTCCGCTGGCTGGTGTAACCGGCTCTGTAAAAGGAGTTCAGAAAGATGCATTTGTGTCGTTGGCATAAAGAGTTCCTCTATCGGTCCAGCCATTCAGCATAAGCAGGAATATTGATCGTGCGCACGAGGGCGCCGTTTCCATTAAGTTCGCCTTCTTCTGGAGAGGATTTGTTTATAAAGAGGGATGCCATACATCTTCTCTTCCAGTTTCTTCCAGGCGATCCGGCCAAGTGAATTCTGTGCCGCGATTCCCAAGAACTCGGCTCTCTTCGCCAAGCCGGTATAGCTCAGCGTTGTTCGCGTGTCGCGCTTCAAAGCGACGATTTGTTCGGGCGTACATGACCCCATCGTTACCCCAAGGCCAACCAGATCGTCTCGAAACATTTGTTCCGGGTAGATCAGTTCAGCGGCAAAAATTTCTGCTCCAATCTCAATCTCCGCAGACTGATTGGAAGGGTCGCACAGTGCAACGATGTCACCTCGGTCGACGAGATGATGTTTGAGCTCGTGGCCCATCGTAAAAATCATAGGATCGTCTGGTAGCCCTTTCGCTAGCATCACGGACGGTCCCTGTTCATCGTTGAAATAGGCTCCTCGGAGCTTTTTCATTTTGTACGGCCACAAGTCGATTTGAATTCCCTGGTGCTTGTAAATGCGCCGCATGTCACTTTTGAGAACGCGAGGGGTCTGGAGACCATATTGGTCCCGGATCTGTACTGCGAGAAGCCGCATCTGTCGGTAATATTCAGAGCGAGTCAATCAGGTTCTCTTTCTTGGTTTGGTCCCTTTCTGCAGACTGCGCGCCCTGCGAAATTCAGCGTAGCGCTGCAGTTCCTCTAAATCGTCCTGGTGAAGGGACTCGGCTGCGCGTAGCAGCGCATCGACCCGTTGACTCTTGGAATCTTGCTCCTCTACATGCGGGAAAAATTTGACGATGGAGACGCCGAAGAACCTGGAGAGACGCTCCAGGTCCGCAAGAGTCGGCTCATAGGTCCCTGTTTCCCAACGGGAGATTGTGTTGGTCGCCACTTTCAGCTCCGCGGCCAGGTCCTCCTGCGATATGCCCTGCTCGCCATAGGACTTCCTGAAATCCCTGATACGCGTTCCTACGTAAGTTCGAACGGTGTCGTTCGACATTGCACCTCCCCGAGCACACATCCCGTTATGGGATGTCTATATCCTGATACGGTTGACACGCAGTACGGCCCGTGCTGTACTACAACAGGATAGTAAATCAACAGATTCAGGATATCCAAGTATCAGCCGATAGACATTCACGCGAGGGGCCAGCATGAAAAGGAAGCGGATTGAATTTGAGGCCCATAAGACAGTGAAGAGGCCGACGAAGGTGGCGTTCGAGACAAAGAGCGGACAGGAAATCAGTTTCAAAGCCAAAAAGCCGACCAAGGTTCCTGTGCGCGTTTCATTTCTCGCGAAGCGCGCCGACTAAGTATAGCGGCTCGATTGAAGCAGGCGGAACGCTCAAGATCGGCTATGGGGGAGGAATCGAGAATGCAGGGGCTAGCGGAACGAACGGAAGCACTTGACGTATTACTCTTCGATGTCTGCGACAATTTGCAGTTATCGGCCACCCAGCATAAGAAGGCGGAAGATCGCTACCACTCGATTGCTCGCGTGATCAGCGGCCCCACTAGCCCCTTCTCGGTTTGGGACACAAATTTGTACTCCCAGGGGTCGATGCGCCTCCGCACGACGGTAAAGCCAATCGAGACGCCGCATGATCTTGATCTGGTCTGCGAGTTCGATGTCTCCCACGAAGACGTGAGGCCGATGAAGCTGTTGAGCGATATGTTCACACTCTTCAGTGATCATGGGGTCTACGGCGGTATGGTTACAAAGAAAAACCGCTGCATTCGGATCGAATACAAGGATGAATTTTGGCTGGACATTTTGCCGGCGTGTCGAGATGACTACAACGGAGGCACCTGTATCCAAGTACCGGATCGGGACATCGGTCATTGGAAGCCCAGCAATCCTATCGCTTTTGCGGGGTGGTTTAAGGAAGCATCTCGCCGCATAGTGGTGCAGTTCAGTGACTCTCTGCGCAAAGTCATCGTCGCTGAGGCAACTGTCGAGCCGCTGCCGGCGTTGCAGGCAACCGAGGAAAAAACGATGCTGCAACTCATCGTTCAGCTGCTCAAGCGGTGGCGAGATGTTCACTATGCCAACTCTGAGTACCCACCAATTTCGATTGTTCTCACGACACTCGCAGGCGATCTTTACAGCGGAGAGCAGTCCATTTCGCTGGGCCTGTTGGAGGTTCTGGAAGGCATCGTGAGGCGGTTGGATGCAGCCCATACCAAGGGCCAGAGGCTGCGTGTACCGAATCCCGTACACCTTGAGGAAGATTTCAGCGAGCGATGGGATTCTTGCCCTGGAGCTTATCTGGCCTTCAATGACGGCATTCGCCGGTTTGCTTCAGCTTGGCGGGAGGTATGCGATTCGCGAAACAATCCAGGCAAACTCGCCAAAGGCGTCTTCGGAGAAGTAATCGACGAGGCCATTCTGCTCGAAGCTCGGGCGATGCAAGCCGACCGTGGCAGTTCACTGCTCGGTATTGCGTCTTCAGGACGCATCGTGCCAGTGGCAGCGGCAGTCACACCGATGATCCGCAACACGAACCATGGGAAATGCTAGGCTGCGACAAACCCGGCTACAGCTTTCCGCCGCGCAGCAGATCGGCCGAATGCAATTGAAGTATCCCGCTCTCGGGTTGACATTAAGTCGGAACCGTATCACTTGGACCGGAGATTGGTGGCCTCACGCGCTGAGCGACACCTATAGAATTCGAGTGACCTATGTGATAGGAAGACGCCCTGTGATCGGCGTGCTAAGCCCTCAGCTTCGTTTAGCTGCAGGCAAGGAACGTCTGCCGCATACATATCCAGAGGGGCAGCAAGACATTTGCGTGCATCGCCCGGAGGAATGGACCCCAGGTAGTTATATTGCGGACACCATCATGCCCTGGATATCGCAATGGTTGAGGTTTTATGAAGTCTGGGAACAAACGGGAAGCTGGGAAGGCGAAGGCACACATCCTGAAGCCGAATCCCACAAGCGAAAGTGAGCTGAAGGCAGTTAAGAGCGCTAGACGCTACGATGGTCCCACGCTGAAGTTGCTGTGGGGGCGATCCGCGGGTCGTTGCGCGCTCCCGGATTGTCGCATCGAGCTGTTCGTGACTGAACCCGGATACGATCCAGTCTGCATTATTGGCGAAATGGGGCACGTTATTGGATCGAGCGATGCGGGGCCGAGGCCAGACTCTGGCAAAGTGCTTAGTGAACGAGACAGGTACGAAAACCTGATTCTCCTTTGCCGCAATTGCCATCGAAAGATCGATGTGCTCGCGGAGCAGTATCCCACTGAGCGCCTACAACGAATCAAAGCAGACCATGAAGCGTGGGTTCGGACAGCGTTACCAGAGCGTGGGGCGAGCAACGTTCGCTGGAAAGTCTTACGTCTGCAGGGTGACTTTCCGTTCGACGCGACCACTATTGGAGCGGCGCTGTCGCCGGATCAGCTCATGGATGAAGTGACAGTCAGCGTATCCCCAAGCCGCAACGCCTGGTCAATCATCCACGGCGAACTCCGCGACGCGATCGAGAGCATCGCTCGGAACCAAGATGCTGTGGCGGGCCGCCTTGCGGTTTTCCCTCTTGCTCCGGTCTCAGCGTGTATCTTCACCGGCTACCTTCTGACCAACCGTATCAACGTCCGCGCGTTTCAATATCACCGAGATCAAGCTACTTGGATTTGGCCGAGATCCGAGGTATTGCCAACAACACCCACATTCCGACAAACAGCTAGTGCGACGTCCCGGAATGCGGAGGTCTTGTTCTTATTTCAACTCACGGCCCCCATTGACGCGTCGGCACTCAACGAAACCCTGAACGGCGGTTGTGCGGTGTACGAATGTATCGTGCCAGATCCCTCAACGTCCTGGCTGAAGAGCAAAAGTCAGCTCGATGAACTGGCTCGGAAAGCTCGTGAGATGTTCGAGACCGCCTCTGCCAGCTTCCCCCGCTCGACCCAGTGGCACATTCTTTACGCGGGACCTGCGCCGGGTGCTGTTGTCATTGGCCAACAGCTCAATCCGACAATGGTGCCTTTGGTGCAGCTCTACGAATTTCAGTTTCCGGCACACGTTGCGAGCATCACGATCGGCCGGGAGGATTCTCCGCTCGCTCGCTGGGGTGTTAAGAGAAACTCTACGGGTATTTAGAGAGAAATCCCCGTTGTTAACCTCTCTGTTCTGTCAGAGGGCTCTGAGGCGATGGTGTGAGATCCACTGCGGCTGTTCTAGAGACTTTCTACTCTTCTACCGCGCGAGCAAGGAGGGTGGGCTTGGACCAGTCGGGCGGAAATGGTTGATGCATGTTCTCGAGGAAGCTCATCCTCTATCGCGGATAGTGCGTTCTTACAAGCTGACAGATGCCCAATCGATTTATAGGTCTAAAATCCCATTTCGGCAAGAAAAGGCGATGGACGATTTCTCCAGTGGCTCGTGTCTGTCAAGAAAGTGAGTAAGCGTTTTGCTCTCGTTGCGCCAACGTATACGACTCGTCGACTTTCGTCGTAAATGGCCTGACGTTCATCTTCATCCGTAACGTCGTCAATCGAAAAATGCGGAAAGCGGCCGTCATGGGCCTCGATTAACGCCACAGCATCGAACTCTCTTCCTTTAGCTTTATGTACAGTCAGCAACTGGATGCAATTCTCTGGACGAGCAAAAATGCCTAGCTCTTCTACAGTCAATTCGTCGCCACCGGCCCGATTCAAAATGTCCTCGACCATCTGTTTTGCAGAAAGCCGAAAGCTATTTGCTGCCGCTTCCGTCAAAATGTCGGCCTCGACAAGTACATCGGCCATCAGATCCCCAGCTTGTTGAATCCACTCAGATGCATAATTGGAGTCTTCTCTGGCACTCGCAGCTACCGCTAAGAGCTTGCAAATCGCAACTCTTCCGGCAAAATTGAAAATTGTTTGAGGTGTGTGGTTCGTCAGGTCTGCGGCTAAGCAAAACACTGCGCGTTGTACTGCCGTTCCTAATCTTGCGTCATGGTATTCAAGGAAGCCCCCTACGGCTTCCATCAACTGAGCAATCTGATGGCTCCGTTTGTAGGGCCGCGCACCCGGACCAATTACGGGAATACCACGTTCTCTCATTTCCCTTGCGAGATTAAAGAGTGATACCCACCAGGAGGAAAGGATGGCGATCCTTCCAAGCGGGATATCCATTTCCGCCGCCATCGGGAGAAAATAGTCGAAGATTCCGGCAGACGCGGTGGCAAAGACCTTATGTTCTGGCACATATGCGCAATCTGCGTGCTCACCGACAGCACGCATCGGAGGATCGGACGCGCAAAGAAGCTCCGCGACAGCACAGATAGCGGCGGAGGATCGAAAGTTTCCCGTCAGACGATGATCTACGTTTGCGCCGATGTAGTTTGCAAAATCAAGAAGGAGTTCAGGAGAGGCTCCTGCGAACCGATAGATGGATTGGTTGGGATCACCCACACAGAAAAACGTGGTGCGTCTAAAGCGATGGATTGCTTTCAAGATTGCCACTTGGCCAGAAGATGAGTCTTGGAATTCGTCGACAAGTATCCATGCGAAGCGACTAGCAAGCGCACTAGCAATGTGCTCATGGGCGGTAACAAGACGCCCAGAGTGATGGACGATCTCGTTTAGGGTGATGTAAGAATTCTCATCGAGCCAGTCACACCATTCTCGCTGGACCTCAATGGGAAGTGTGTCCAAATGTATCGGACTTCCATCGAGAGAGCGTTGAACACGCTCAAATTCATCGATTAGTTGTCTACGGAGGCCATGTTCGCTGAGCAGTTCTGCGGCCTTCTGAGCGTACTCTTCGGACTGCGAGGTCAAAACCTCAAAACCATTAGCAAATTCAGGCAGAAGCCGATGGAAAGGCCGCAAGATATTTTGGAGTGCAAATCCGTGAATGGTACAGACGTCGTAATAGAGCTCCTCCGTGCCGAAGCAAATTTCCTTTAGCCTGCACTCAATCTCATCAGCAGCCGGATTAGTGTGCGTGATGCAAGCGGCCCGCCTGGTTGATCCAGCGACTTGGTCAATGCATCGTAATAGTTTTGCGACAATTACCCGTGTTTTGCCACTGCCCGGACAGGACGTAAGACAAACGTGCCCCGGTTCGTTCACTGCCGCGAGTTGTTCGTCAGTTAGCCGCATTCTGCCTCAGCCAATTGACGGCATCCCTGATGTAATCAGGGAGTTCGGTGGCATCGTCCGTATATTTTGAAGTGATCTGCGCAAAGCGGGCTTTACCGAAGCGTTTCGCCACACGCAACACCTTGTCCTTGGCGACGCGCATACCGGCGAGCTGTGCAACCGGTGGCTGGGCAGCTAAATTGCGCAGATGATTGGCAGACCCCGGTGAACCGATTTCTCGAACAGATTTTTCGAGCATCAGGAGCGCGCCTGGGAGCGCGATTTCCCGCTCAAATGTTGACTCGCATCGAAAAATCTCGACATTCGCTCCCCGAAGGCTGTCGATCTCCTGTCGGGTTGGCGCAGCGGCGGCCTCTCCGGCTTCAGGCGCCACTTCAGGATCAGCGTCCGATGGCAATTGATCTCCGTCCGTCAGGATTGCGCATCTCTTCTGTATTCCGCCAGCGCTAAACAGCCTGGCGTAGGACTTGAAATGCGTTCCATGGATCGGAATGACGGCAATAGCTTCATCGTCTAAATCGATATTCATTACAGATTTGACTAGACGAGGGATTAAAAACTGCTCTGCGGGACCTTCGACCAATAGAACCTTTCTTGCGTAAAGAAGCGATGACCGCGTGGCATCCAAGTAACGCTCTAAGTCGGCGAGATCTCCGTCTTCAAACGCCTCAATGGTGGATGCTTTAACGCAGGTTGTCACAGCCCCTCCATTAGATGTGAGGATGATCTGCGCTCCGATTGGAACGCCGGAAGTGATGTGTGTGCTGTGGGTGGTAATAAACACCTGAACACTTTTCCGTTGAAGGGTGGTCAGGAGGACGCGCTGAAGTTGGGGATGAAGGTGAGCTTCTGGCTCTTCTACAAGGAGAAGTTGACCAGCTGTTTTCCCCTCAGCTACTCGGCACTCGAAATAATGCTGCAACATGCTGATGTAGAGAACATTGTTCAGACCCAAACCATTGCGGCTCGGGTCCAAACTAGCAAGACCATAACCTGAGAGCAGAACTTTGAGCCCACGCGAGATGTCAGTAAACGACGCCTCCCCAAGCCCTAACGAGACGCCCATTGCAAAGGTTCCACCTGCGACATCACTAAACGAGGCACTAAGCTGCGTTCCAATATCCCCGATTGTGGTGCTGGCATTGATGTTCGAATTAGCTGTTTGGAGATGTCCCACAAGCGCTGACTGTTCGGCTTCGGGAATGCGACGCTGATCAATGATTTGCTGCAAAGGAGAGGTGCGCGGAGCGGCAAGGCGGCTCTCTACATCGCGTAAAGCCTCCATTAATGTGACGAGATAGCCGCCCTGCAGATTTTCTGTGCTGTAGCGACTGCCGAACGATTCCAGCCATGTGACGGCGTTGAGATCGACATTGTCACCACCCGCGGCAATTTCCCAGACATAATCGTCCATACCCAATGCTGGATTCGGAGCGCCCTCTTCCCGCTGCTCGATCACGTCCCGAACTGAGGCTTTGGGTCTGAATCTGTAGGAGAGTCGAGCCTTACCGTTTTGCAATACTGCGGTAAACGGCAACGCTTCCTCGTTTGGTTTACCAGCGAAGTCGGCGAACTCAATCGAGATGAGGACATGCTCTGGAGAGTCGAATGTGAGGCCGAGTGAGAGATCTTCTCTCTGCAATCGTCTACGTTGCGCGCTGATATTTCCGTCAAGAAGGAGACGCAGTGCGTGGAAGAGATTTGTCTTACCGGTGTTGTTTTCACCGATGAAGCAAGTGACGCCTGGGCCGATCTCTACGTCCAAGGCCCGCAGATTTCTAAAGTTTTTGACAAATATCCGACTGACGTACATAGACACCCAATCTCTTCATTCTTCAGAGGTGTATTGCCAAAGCGGGGCTCTGGTTCATCCTACTCCCTCCATGCCATGGGCGAGCATTTGGGATTTCGACAATGGAAGGATTGGCATCGTGCTAGGTTCCGAATCCCGCGTCAAGCGAAATTGCGGAAGTTTTGCTAATTTCACGTCTAAGATTTGTCGCCAGGGACGATGCCACATTGGTATAGATCTGAGCGTCTTGGGCAGCACGAGATATTGAAACGTAAGCGAATCGGTTGTTGATTAGCTCCGGGTGAGTTTTGGTGTCGATATTCACCAAGACGCGGTCGGCGGTGAGTCCCTGGGAGCTGTGACTGGTGACTGCGTAGCCGTGGTCGAAGTGCCGCATTTGATTGGCGTCGAAGCTAACGGATTTACCATTGTCCATCTTCACGGAGAGCTGGCCGTCTCTGTCGATGCGCTGCACCGTGCCAAGGTCTCGGTTGGCGACGCCTAATTCTTTGGACGGCGCTGTGAATCCCAAACGGTCGCCAACCGCAAACTCCCGCTCCAACTCGCGGTAGACGGTTACACCATAGAGCCGTGCGGGGTTGTAGGTGACGGTGGCTCCATCTTCTTTCAGGACGGTTATCAGGTTGTCTCTGGGTTGGGTAGCGATCACCTTCGTATAGCTTTGTCGCTCGATTCCGATGTCTTGGCTGCCACGCGGATAGTAGAGAACGTCATCTACGGCGTAGCGAGCAGCCCAGGTCCTATCGGCACCGGTCATGTCCGAACGGGGAGCGAGTACGCGCACCGCGTGGTCCTCCGAGGCGACTTTGCCAAGAACTTGCAATTCGGAACGCACCGCTTGATTGATCTGACGGCGCGAGGCATTGTCGGGGGAAACAACGATGGTGTTTTCCGGGCTTGCGGCGTAGCTCCGCGCGATCGCCGCGATGCGTTGCTGCGGATCGGCAATCTCGGTAACGCGGCCCTGCTGTTCCAAGAGCGCCACACCTTCGGCTATTTCGCCACGCGACAAATGCTCGACGGCCTTCAATAGCTCGGGAGCCTCTCGTTGGCGGACGATCTGGTCAAGCTGTGCCGTCCTCATCCCGGCATTCACCAACTGCTCGAACGGCTTGCCGGCTTCGACACCCTGATGCTGTCTGGTATCTCCGATAAGCAAGACACGGTCGCCAGAATCCAGCTTGGTAAGGAAGTCGCGCACCTGTTTGGTGCTGGCGAGACTGGATTCATCGACCATGTACAGGTGGCGGTCGGCGGTCGGCTGGCGGGTGCGAACTAAGAAGCCCTGTAAGGTATCGGCGGAGATCCCAGCATCGCGGAGCTGGTTCGCGGCGCGGGAGGTCGGGGCGAAGCCTTCGACGACATACCCGCGCTGTTCTGCGGCTTCCCGGACCGATTTCAAGAGGGTCGTTTTGCCCACGCCGGCCCGCCCCTCTAGCCCTTGCACGACATCGCGCGAGGTCAGGATCTCTTCAGCGGCGGCCCTCTGTCCGGCGTTTAAATGCTGCTGCTTTTCTGTGTGGGCGACAGCGGCTTGGATAGACATGATCTGTTCGGCACGCCCGTGGCCTTGCTGCATCTGGCGCAGAATTTCTTTCTCGGCGCGTATCATCTCTGCTGTGGTGAACTGCCGCCCGGTCTCGTGTTTCTGTCCGGGAACAAGCTGAAACTCACCGGAGGCGACGCGCGACTCGAAGTTGGCGCGTACTTCGGCATAGTTGACTTCGCTCATTCCGCGGCGCAGGGCGTCGCGGAAGAGGTCGCGTTCATCGGTGACGGCTTCGCGCTCGAAGCTGCGCTCGCGGGCAAAGGTGACCGCTTCGCGGGCGACTTTCTGCACGGTTTCGGGAGTGCGTTCGGCGGTGTGCATACGCGCGCGCTCCTGGGCCTCAGCCACGACTTGATCTGGCTGGTCACCGTACTCGGCGGCAAGCTGCCGATGGGCGGCAAGCACCTCGGCAGGCGTCTGCATGAGTTTTTCGCTGCGGCTGGCGTGGGCTGCGATATCCGCCGCTTCATATCCGTGCAGGCCGTGCTTTTCCATCCGCTCGCGTATCTGATCGCGGCGAGCGCTAGAGGCGTCGAGATAGTCCAACGTGTATCCCTTGATCTCAGGTGCTCCGCTTCTACCGGCTTCGATTTCATACCCAAGATTCCGAAGTCGATATGTCAGTTCTGATTGATATACGGCAGTGGCAAACTGCTGAGAATCGAAGTAGCCGTGCTCCTGCAGCGCTCGGGTTTGCCTGTTCTCGCGCTGGGTGACATTGAAGATGACAGCGTGGGTGTGGAGCTGCGGCGCGGCATAGCCGTCAACCGGACGGGCGGTGTCGTGCTCGAACTTGGCAACGACGAACTGCCCGGTGGTTTCGGCTGGGTGGTTTCCGCCAAGCCGTGCTTGCGTGTAGCGTTCCAACTCCGTCAATGCGACCGAGACGGCCTCGGAGTGCGCGGTTCGTATTCGTTCGTCGCCGCCTACAAGGGCGGTCAGCGACACCGACTTTGGCGGCGAAAAGGTAGCATCCCAACCCGCGCGATGTTGTACGGAGTTAACGGTCTTTCCATCGGCGTTCGCGTACTCAAAGGACTGCCGGTGCATGACAAGCTGCTCGGCAGTGTACGGATGTTGCCCTTCGGATAGACGTTGAAACTCTTCCGCGCCTACCGCGC
>Ga0302324_100009934_pt1 | contig 19791 bp, 15 predicted proteins | sample Palsa_T0_1_FD_201949 | JGI IMG/M metagenome (GOLD analysis project Ga0302324, IMG submission 201949) | Peat permafrost microbial communities from Stordalen Mire near Abisko, Sweden - Palsa_T0_1 | ecosystem: Environmental > Terrestrial > Soil > Palsa > Peat permafrost | place: Sweden: Abisko...
GGTCGCGGTCGCCGAGCGTCCACATCGGATCGTGTTCCGCGGCCCACAGCCCCACGCCCGCCTCCTCGGCGGCCGCATCGTACAGGTCGACCATGTCGCGAATCACGCCACTCAGATCAACGCGCTGGAAAGACTCCGTGCGCACCCCGGACTCCGCCTCGGCAATCTGTAAAAGCTTGTTAAAAACAGAGATGAGGTCATCGATGCCCTCGATGGCGGTTCGGGCGGCATCGGTGAGGGCGGGCACAGTCATTTCGCGCCGCAGCGCCTCATCAAGCCTGGCGCGCAGTCGACTCAGCGGCGTGCGCAAGTCGTGCGCAATCGCGTTTGAAACATGGCGTACGCCATTCATGAGCTGCTCGATGCGATCGAGCATGCGGTTGATGTCGAGAGCGAGACGGGCAAATTCGTCATCGCCCGAGATCAGGATGCGCCGGTCGAGATTGCCCGCTTCGATTTCGTGGGTGGTGCGGCGAATCCCGCCGATACGCCGCTCGATTTGGCGGCGCAGGAGCCAGGCGCCGGCGACTACCAGAACGAGCGACACCGCCGCCACGGCTTCGAGCGCACGCCAGACAAGATCGCGGATCGCGCGCTGCTCGCTCAGATCGCGCCCCACATAAAGCCTTCCGCCACCGGGAAGAGGGCGCACGATCAGCCGCGCCGACGAGGGCCTGCCATCGCGGATTACGTCACGATTGAGCAGCACGCCGAGCGGAGTGTCCGCCGCGGGCCAGGTCGAAAGGTTGCCGACGATGCGCTGCCCGGAAGCCGATGTGACGAGGAAGATCTCGGTGTCGCTATCGATCCCGTCCACGAGTTCCTGATCGATCTCCCGAGCCAGCGCGTCAATGGGCCTCGCGCCATAGTTCTCCAGCAGCCGAGTGGAGATCGAGTTGATCTTGCCATCGATGCTGCGATCGAGCACGCCGACGGTTCCAAAATAAAAGACTCCCGAAGTGACGAGAATCAGAGCCACCAGCAGTGCGCCGTTACCGAGCGCGAGGCGCGCAGCGATTGAGTTATTGAGGCTGAACGCGCGCATGCAGGGGCGGTACGAAGAGCAGGGCGGCTATGCGCGCTGTCCCAAGAGGTAGCCGGCGCCGCGGATCGTATGAATTAAAGCGGGCGCGAACCCTTTATCGACCTTGCTGCGAAGGCGGCTGATCTGCACGTCGATGACGTTGGTCTGCGGATCGAAGTGACAGTCCCACACCGCCTCGAGCAGCATGGTCCGTGTGACCACTTGCCCTTCATTGCGCATCAGGTACGCCAGCAGTCGCAACTCGCGCGGTTGCAGTGCGATGGACGTTGCTCCGCGCGCAACTTGCAGAGTGCGCATGTCCAGCGTCAGATCCGCAACGCGCAACTGGCCGTTGCCCTGGTTCGGGTGAGCTCGACGCAGCAGCGCTTCAACGCGCGCGATGAGCTCAGCCGAAGCGAAGGGCTTGGAGATGTAGTCATCGCCGCCTTGCCGCAGTCCGCGCACCCGCTCGTCGGTACTGGTGAGCGCGCTGACCACGAGAATCGGAGTGCTTTTACCGAGGTCGCGCAGCTTGCTGACGATCGATAAGCCATCCACGCCGCCCGGCAGCAGTCGGTCCACGATAATCAGATCCCAGGAGTCGTTAAGCGCGTGATGAAACCCATCGAGGCCATTGCCGCAGGGCGTCACGGCATGCCCGGCCTCCTTCAGCGCATTGCAGATGTAGCGCGAAGTCTCCGGTTCGTCCTCGATGACCAGACTCTTCATAGGCTCGAAATCTTAACCACTGCGCGGCTGGCGCATGGGCACGCAGACATATCAACTAGGAAAAGCATCAATTGTAAGTCCTAACAAGCTGAATTATATGATTTTTATAATTCAGAATCCGCCCCGCATGCTAGATTCCCGCACTGTCATCTACCGGAGTCCATGTTATGCCACTTGCACGCATTGATCTGCCCGCCGGCCAGTCCGCCGAGTATCGCGCCGCAGTGGGTGAGGTTGTCTATGCGGCGATGCTCTCCACCTTGAATGTGCCGAAAAACGATCGCTTTCAGGTCCTCGTGGAACATTCGGGCGGTGACCTCGTGATCAACCCGGAGTACCTCGGCATTCAACGCAGCGCCACGGCTATCGTTATACAGGTGACGCTCAATGAAGGCCGTACGGTTGAGTTGAAGCGCGCCTTCTATAAGGCGGTCGCCGATGGCCTGCATGAGCGTGTCGGGCTGCGCCGGGAGGACGTCATGATCAACCTCGTCGAAGTCAAGAAGGAGAATTGGTCGTTCGGCAACGGCGAGGCGCCGTACGCCTAGTCAACGAAGCCGGAAGGGGCGGCTGCTACAGCTGGGAACGCAGCAGCAGCGCCAGATTTTCGTAGAACCGCCGCGAGGCCGAGCGGCGCGCCCAGCGCCGCAGGACCATGCGGCGTGATTGCGCAATATCAGCGTCAATGTGACGTATCTGCTCCTGCGCCAGACGCGCGCTGAAGATATTGAGATTAGCCTCGTCGTTCAGACGAAAGGAACGGTCGTCAAAGTTGGCCGAGCCGACGGAAGTCCATTCGGCATCGATGACCATTACCTTGCAATGGATCATCGTCGGCTGATACTCAAAGATTTCGATACCTTCCTTGAGCAGCACCCCGTAGAGGCCCTGCGCCGCCCAGCGCCCGATACGCGCATCCGTAAAGCGACCCGGAACTACGATCCTGACACGCACACCGCGCCGCCGCGCCGCAAGCAGGGCATCAACGGTCAGTCGATCAGGCACAAAGTACGGATTTTCAATATCGATGGAGGTGTTGGCCGCGGTGAGCGCGAGCAGCACCATGAGGTGCATGCTCTCTGAGCCACCGACGGGTGAGCTGCCAAACATCTGCGCGTCCATGTCGCCCTGCACCGACAGATCTGTGGGAAAGTATTCCGGACCATGCAGAACGCGCCCCGTCGCCTTGATCCAGTTGTCGACAAAGACCGCCTGCATCTGCGCCACCACTGGACCTGCGACCTGGTAGTGCGATTCGCGCCAATCCTTGGGATGTTTGCGATTGCCGACCCATTCGCGCCCGAACCCCACGCCGCCGGTGAATCCGATCCGGCCGTCGATGACCATGAGCTTACGGTGCGTGCGGTTATTGAGTCGACCGATGTGGTACCACGAGGGCGCGTGATAAAGCTGCAGGTCCGCGCCTGCCGCGCGCAACGTGCTCAGCATGGCAGGCGGCATGGTGCGCGATCCTAGCCAATCGAGGAGGACGTGCACGCGGATGCCGCGCTGCGCCGCGTGGGTCAGCGCCTGGCAGAAACGCCCGCCGATCTCATCGCGAAATACAAAGGTCTCGAAGGTGACGCTGATCTTGGCCGCCGCGATCGCATCGAGCATGGGGGGGAAGATTTGCTCCCCATTGATAAGAGTGCGCACGTCGTTGCCGGCAACGAGCGGCGGCCCCAGGAGCACACCCAAGGCGCGCTTGAAATCGGCATCGCGGCTCGTATACAGCCTTCTGGGGCGGTAGAGCAGCCGCTTCTCCGCGGTCGCGAGATTGATGCCGAGCGCAACGAGTAACGCGGTGCTCAGAAGCGTGATGACAACCGTAGCAAGCGTACCCATCGGATTACTGCCGGGGCCGGGCGAGCGGTGACGGTAGGCGGGTAACCCTCAAACAAGATATCCCAGATGTCCTTCAAATTCCGCGCTCGGTCATCTCTTAAGCCCAGCACGCGGTGCGATCGATTTGCCACACCAAGTCGAGCCGGTGCGGCTTTAATTATTCACCCCGGTCGCGCACGCTCCGTGAGCGCAATGCGCACGTGCTTCGCGCCGTCGCTGCCGGAAACCTGCAGTGGGCGCCACTGAGGGTTTGGACTCAGGAACTCGCACACCGCGCGCCAGCTTTCGACGTGTTCGCCGGCTACCTTGAGCGCCACAAGAATGGGTACCGCGAGCATGACTCCCGGGATGCCCCAGAACCAGAAGCCAAACCAGATCGCCAGCAGAATGACGAGCGCGCTCACGTCGAGTCGGTGGCCCACAAAAAGCGGCTGCACCAGCTGACTTTCGATGAGGTGCAGTCCCAAAAACGCGCACGGCACCGCGAGTGCCTGCCCCAGGCTTGTAAATGTCACGAGTGCCGCGATGGCCAGAATCCCTAAGGTCGTCATCGGGCCGACAAATGGAATGAAGTTAAGGACCGCGGCGACGGTCCCCCACAGAACTGCATTGGGCATGCCCAATGCCAGCATTGCCCCCCAGGTCGCAAGGCCGAGACCCAAATTGATGAGTGAAACAGTCCCAAAATAACGTCCCAACTCAGCGCGAATAGCTTGAGTGACTCGCAAACTCGCCGCGGTCTTCTCGGTGCCTGCGAGCACGCCGGCCATGCGTGCGAGCAGCGGCGGACCTCCCGCCAAGAAGAACAGCGTCAGCGGAATCACCGTCAGCGCCTCGAGGAGCGATTGTGTCATCTCAAATGCGTAGGAGTTGCTCGTCGGGGTTGCCTGCACCGCCGGAGCCGGGGTCGCCGCGGCCGGGTGGGGCGCTTGCGTCAGCAGGTCCGCACGCTCCTTCATCGCATCCATTTGCGCCAGTGCATTGCGCACCGGCCTGATACGCTGCTCGATCTTGCGCAGTGTCTGCGGTGCGCGCGCCACCCACTCCTTGGCCGGCGTCCAAACAAGATCCACCATGGCAGCGCCAGCGAGCAGCAAGGCAAGCATGACGAGCGTGGCTGCGAGCGCGCGCGGCATGCGCAGCCGCACCAAGCCCTCCACAGCAGGGGAGAGCAGCAACGCGAAAAAAAGCGCCAGCGCCACGGGAATGAATGCGACGGCGCCGAAGTAAAGGATGGCGCCCACGGCGAGGACGGCGAGGAGCGTGGCGGCTTTCGCGATCCGTCGGTCGGTGCTCATATCACCCCCTCTGTGGTGCTCTTATGTGAACCCGGCGTGTCGGTGCGCTTTCGTACCCGTGTCGAACTTGGGTTATGCAGTTCGCGCGAACTCCAGGCACGCCGCCAGGATCCGCTCTAGGGTCTGCCGCAAGGATGCAGCTTCCTTCTCATCATAATGCGGCGGCCACGACTTAGGTTCCACCAGACCGTGGGGTTCGCGCATGTAACCGCGGCAGGCGAGCTCCATCTGCAGCGCGTGTACTCCGCGCGCGGGGTCCCCATAGTGACGGGTGATATAGCCGCCTTTGAAACGCCCATTCGTCACGCGGGAAAATGCCGTGCGATCGCAGACGCGCTCAACGGCCGCGGTGAGCACGGGTGCGCAGCTTGCGTCGTCATAGGTTCCCAGATTGAAGTGCGGCAGCTCACCGGCGAAAAGTCGCGGGATGCGTGAGCGAATCGAATGACAGTCGTAGAGCACGACGAGGGGATGGCGCGCCTTGAGCCTCTGGAGCTCACTGGCCAAGGCGGCATGATACGGCTCGTAATAGGCCTCTCGGCGCTGGCCGATTGACTCGCCATCCGGCACAGCGTTCGCTCGATAGAGCGGCTCGCCGTCGAATGTCGTCGTGGGGCACAGCTCCGTCGTTGCCTGCCCGGGGTAGAGTGAAGCGCCGCTCGGATCACGGTTCACATCGATCACGGTACGCGAGATCGATGTGCGCACGATCGAGGCGCCGAGCCCGGCGGCGAAATCGTACAGCCGATCCACCCACCAATCGGCGTCGCGGCGCGCGAGCCACGCGGAGATGAGCGCATCGGCAAACTGCGCCGGAAGCTCCACGCCGGCATGCGGGATACTCAGAAGCAACGGCGCGTCACGCCGCTCAACGTGCAGCCAGTCGCTGTGTTCGCTCAGATTGCGCTCCGTCGGTGTCTGGATCGAGGTTGCTATTATGGCGTGGCCGCAGGAGGGGATGTTGCGCATGGTGAACTTGTGGTTTGAAGCCGCGTTGCTCGATGCGGGGTGGACCAAGGCGGTGCGCTTTGCCATCGCGGACGGACGCATCGCACACATCGAGAGCGGCGTTGCGCCCACGCCCGAAGATGAGCGCCATGCGTTGGGTTTGCCTGGCGTGCCCAATGTGCATAGCCACGCCTTCCAACGGGCGATGGCCGGCTTAACTGAGAGCGCAGGTCCGGGAGCGGATAGTTTTTGGGCATGGCGCAACCTCGTCTATCGGTTCGTCGAGCGGCTCATCCCGGAGGACCTCGAGGCGATCGGTGCGTTCGTCTTTGCGGAGATGCTGGAAGCAGGCTTCACGCGTGTCGGTGAATTTCACTATCTGCATCATGATCGCGACGGCACGCCGTACGGCGATTTAGGCGAACTCGCCGCACGTGTAGCCGCGGCTGCTCAGCAAAGCGGCATTGGGCTCACGCTGCTGCCGGTTTTTTATGCGCACAGCAATTTCGGCGGCTTGCCGCCGAGCGCGGCCCAGCGGCGCTTCGTCAATGACATTGACCGCTTTGCACGTCTCCTCGAGGCAAGTCGCAGTGCCGTGCAGACTCTCGATGCTGCCCGGGTCGGCGTCGCGCCGCACAGTTTGCGCGCCGTCACCGCAGCGCAGCTCACCGCGCTCGTGGCACTTGCGCCGCAGGCACCGCTGCATATGCACATCGCTGAGCAGCTGAAGGAGGTTAATGATTGCATCGCCTGGTGCGGACGGCGGCCGGTAGATTGGCTCCTCGATCACCAGCCGGTCGATGCGCGCTGGTGCCTGGTGCATGCCACGCATGTGAACCCTGAGGAGACGCATCGGCTTGCCGCAAGCGCGGCGGTGGCGGGCCTGTGTCCGATCACGGAGGCGAATCTCGGTGATGGCATTTTCCCCGCCTTGGAATATTTAGAGGCGGGCGGTGCGTTCGGCGTCGGCTCAGACTCAAATGTTCTCGTAAGCGCAGCGGAGGAGCTGCGCGTGCTCGAATACACACAGCGGCTCATTCACCGTCGCCGCAATGTGCTCTCGGGCGGCGCTGAGCTCTCCACCGGACGGCGCCTGTTTGAGGGCGCGGTTGCGGGGGGCATGCAGGCATTGGGCTGCGACTGGCGCGGCCTTTGCGTGGGCGCGGACGCCGACATTGTCAGTCTCAATCTGGCACACGATGTGCTCCAGTGCCGCCACGACGATGCGCTACTGGATTCGTGGATATTTGCGGGTCGCGATCGGATCGTGGACTGTGTGTGGCGCTATGGACGCAAAATGGTTTCGGGCGGACAACACATTCATCGCGACGCCATCAGCACGCGCTACCGCTGCGCGCTGCAGCGCCTGCTCGCCTGAAGAGCTTAGTCGATCGTGATGCTGGTGTGCGCCGAGCCGCCACTCATGTCGATGCCGGTCGGGCTTGACTGGCGGCTCAAGGTACCCGTGGGATTGCTCGAGTTCCACACCCACGCCGAGAGGTTGTAGCTGGTGCTCAAAAGGTTCTCAGACGTGCCGCCCGGTACGTTCGCAAATGTGACCGAGCCTGCCGTCTCATTCAGGACCGCGCTCAAGGAGGCGACTGCAATGATCGCACCGTTCGCGCTCAGAATGAGCTCGCCGCCGTTGTATTTGCCGGGCGCGATCACGGAGGTCTCAACGGTCAGTGTCTCGGCAGTTCCGCCGGTGGCGACCGTCAGAGGCGAAAGACCGACCAGCACCGGGGTCGTCGTAACCGGATTGGGCGCTGTCACGGTCGGTGTCAGCGGGCCATCGTTGAAGTTCGGTGCAATTGCAGCGACCCGGTAGACGCCGCTGCCTTCGCTCGGCGCTTCACTGATCGGAGTCGATGCGTTCGCTCCGCTATACGAGGTCACGGCGATCGGCCCTACCGGCAGCGCCACGTCGCCGGCGAAATCGAGGTTGAAGGGATCAATGGGCTGCTGTGCGACAACGTACGGCACTTCGCCGCTCACCGGTACGGTCTGATAGAACTGCACCAAAGCGCCCGCGGTCGTGAAATGCGTCGTGGTGGAAAGATTTGCCAGGAAAGGCGTCGCGCTTGCGAGCGTAAGCGACAACGAAGCGCTCGTGGCTGAGGAGGGAGCCGCCACAGTCGGCGGGACGCCCTTGATAATGAGGGTCTGGATCTGCGGACCATGAACCACAAGATCGTACAGCGTGGTCGTCGTGGCCCCGGCGGATGTTGCATTCGTCGCCAGCGGGTAGAGCACGAAGCTGCCGTCGGACTGCAGCGGCGCACTCAACACCACAACATGACGCGAGCCATCGCTGCTCAGCGCCTCGGCGCTCACTTCGATGGCCGGATTGCCGCTGGCGGTCGCGGAGGTGAGTGTCGTGGTGGACGTGGTCGTCGTGGTCGTGGTCGTCGTCGTGTCGCAGGTACTCGGACTCGTGAGCGCACACAGACTGAGCGTGCCCTGAATCGTGCCGACCGTGGAGAGGTCGTAGCCCGTCAGGTGCGGATTGAGCAGGAAGCCGGGCTGACTGCTGAAAGTGAAGGGCACGAGGTCGCGCTCGGCGTCGAAGTCGATACCGACGGTGAATTGCGTGTTGGTCGTCGTGCAATCCGAAGTGGTCGTGATCGGCGTCGAGGTCGCCGTGGTCGTCGTCGTATCGGTGGTCGTTGGCGTGCACGTCGGCGTCGTTGCCACGCCCAGCCCCGTGGTCGTGCCGGTCGCAACGCCCGTTTCACCCGTGGTGCCCGGTTCAGTCTCGTCGGCGGTCGTGTCGGCACCTTCATCGAGCGCTTCGAGCTCAGCTTTGAGGTTGCTCGGGACCGACAGCGATACCGCAAGCACGATGCCCTGCTCCGGATGAACGAGGTCGAGCGGCGCAGTCACCGCGGCGCCAGCGCTGTTGAGATACTGCACCTGATCGTTGTAGACCAGGCCCGCGGTCGCTGCGGAGCTGGTGAGCGAAGCGGAAGGGTCGCTCAGCAGCAGCTGCATCTGCAGGTAGTTACCGGTCGGCACATTCAGCGAGTCACCGAACACCGCGAGCCCACCATTGGTGACCGTCGCAAGGTCAATCGTGACCGGGGTGCTAAGAGGGAAGTCGAGCCAGCTGCTAGCCCCTGGAGCTGCGCTGGCGCTGGTGTTGAACTTAACGTCGTTGACGGTAATCCACACATGGGAGTATTCCGAGGTGACGTTTGCGGTCGCCGACACGTTGGTGCGGGCGCCGCAGCCCACGAGCACGCACGTTGCCAAGAGCAAGCTGAGGTGCAATAGGAACCGGCTTCGCATCGGGCGCTCCCTGTAGAGGCCTGAGATTACCGAGAAACCCACTCTAGCGCCATGAAGAATCATGAAGGTGTGATGGGGTGTTTTTACGATGTAACTTGTCGCCAATATCCGACGCCAAGATTTCACGAAACTGTGCAAAACACGACGCCGCGGCGCGTGTACTAGGCGTGCGCGGACTGATCGCTTTGGCGTGCATTCACTCTGGCAAAGGCGACCGGCAGGATTAGAAGCGTCAAGAGCGTCGTCGACAGCATGCCTCCGAAGATCACGAGCGCGAGCGGCCGCTGCGCCTGCGAGCCAATGTCGTGCGAGAACGCCGCCGGTGCAAGACCGAGCGCGGCCAGTAGCGCCGTCATCAGCACGGCGCGGAAGCGCCGTGTGGCGCCCTCAATCACGGCCGCGTGCAGCGTTCTGCCCGGCTCGCTCGCCAGTTCGCGGATGCTCGTGATCAGAATGACGAGGTTCTGGATCGCGATCCCGAATAGCGACAGAAAGCCGATACCCGCGGAGATGCTCAAATCCTCGCCAGCGAAATAGAGCGCGGCAATTCCTCCAATCGCAGCATACGGTACGTTGATCAGCACAAGTCCGGCATCGCGGATACCGCGGAAGGCGAGGCACAGCAGCACGAAGATCGCGATCAGTGCCATGGGGATGATGAGCAGGAGTTTTTGCTGCGCAACTTTCATCTCGTTGAACTGCCCATCCCAACGAATCGTGTAGCCGCGCTCGAGGGGCACGTCGCGGCGCACGCGCTCCTGAGCTTCCGCGACCGCGCTTCCAAGGTCGCGGCCGCGCACCCCGAATTTCACGGCGATGTAGCGCTGTTCGGATTCGCGATAGATGAAGAAGGGGCCGTTGGTCACTTTGACGTTGGCAACCAAGCTCACCGGAATGTGGCTGCCATCAGGAGCGTCGATGAGCAGCCGCCGCAGCTCCTCCGGATTGGTGCGCGCGTCAGGCGCGAGGCGCATAAAAAGATCAAACACACGCTCGCCCTCGAGAACCTGGCTTTGCGCGTTGCCACCGACGGCGTTCAGCACGACGCTCTCAATATCCGAGACATTAAGGCCAAAACGCTCTGCGGCGACTCGATCGACGGTCACGTTCAGCGTCGGTTGACCGAGCACCTTGAATACACCGACATCGGCAACGCCCGGGACGTGCTCGAGGACCTCCCGGATCTGGGCGGCGCGCTCTTCCAGCACCTTCAGGTCGCTGCCGAAGAGCTTCACCGAGTTCTCGCCCTTCACCCCGGAGAGCGCCTCGTCGACGTTGTCCTGGATGTACTGCGAAAAATTGACGTCGATGCCGGGAATATCGTCAAAGTAATCCTGCAGGTGCTTGATAATGGCCTGCCGGTCCACCACGTAACCCAGCTCCTGCGGCGATTTGAAATACGCGCCGTACTCTTGGTTGAAGATTCCGGTCGAGTCGGTGCCGTCATCCGGTCGGCCGATCTGCACGGCGACGTCGCGGATTTGCGGCTGGCGCAGCAGCTCCACGCGAATCTGTGCGGCAACCCTTGCCGAGTAGTCAAAGCCCACCGTGTTGGGCAGGGTGACGCGAATCCAGAGGTTATTCTCTTCGAGGGTCGGCAGGAAACTCGTGCCCAGGCGCACGAGGAGCCAGATCGATAGCCCGAGCAACACCATGGAGACGATGCCGAGGCGGACCGGGTAGTGGATCAGGAAGGTGAGGAGACGGCGGTAACCCTCCTGCAGCCAGCTGACGAATCTCGGCGGGCGCAGCGCCGCTTTGCCTGCAAACAGCATTGCCGCCGCGCCGGGAATGAAGGTGATGCTGAGAATGATGGAGGCGAGGAGCGCGCAGCCCATCGTGAAGGCCATGGGCTCAAAGATCTTGCCCTCGACCCCGCCCAGCAGAAAAAGCGGGGCGTAGGCGACGATGATGATGGCGGTGGAGAAGATCATCGCCCGGGCAACTTCCGCGGTCGCATCGCGAAATGCTGCGAGCGCGCGGCGGTGCTCGCGTTCCAGCGCCTGCATGATGTTCTCGGTGACAATCACCGCGGCGTTCGCGATCAGCCCAAAGTCGATGGCACCGAGGGAGATCAGGTTGGCCGGTACGCCGAACCAGTTCATGGCGGTGAAGGACACACATAGGCCGAGCGGAATGATGGCCGCCACGATGAGCGCCATGCGCAGATTGCCCAGAAACAGCCACAGCACGATGAGCACCAGGGAAATCCCTACGAGCAACGTGTGCGTGACGGTGTGCACGGTAAGGTTGAGTAGCTCCTGGCGGTCATAGAACGGCGCGAGCTTCACTCCCGGTGGCAGGCGGCCGCTCGCATTGATCTCATTCACGCGCGTGCGCACGCGCGCGAGCACGACGCTCGCGTTTTCACCGCGGCGCATGAGCACGATGCCCTCGACGGTTTCCAGGTCCTGATCGAATTGCACCTGCCCGAGCCGTTCGGCGTTCCCAAACTGCACGGTGGCAAGATCGCGCACGCGGATGGGTGCCTTGAAGCCAACCGGGCTGCCGGCGCCGCCGGTGCCCACGAGGTTCGACACCGGGATGTTGCGGATATCGTCTAGGGTCTTGACGAGCCCGACGCCGCGCACCACGAGCTGTTGCTCGCCGCTGGGCATGAGCCCGCCGCCGACATTGGCGTTGCCGTTGCTCAGGGCCTGGGCGAGCTGTGTGAGGGTGATGTTGTAATAAAGAAGCTTCTGCGGGTCGACGAGCACCTGGTATTGCTTGACCATTCCGCCGAAGCCATTGACGTCGGCCACGCCCGAGACGCTCTTGATGCTCTTGAAGGCTTCCCAGTCCTGCAGGCTCTTCAGGTCGATGATGTCGGTGGCCGGATTCTCACTCGTGATCCGATAGCGCATGATCTCGCCGGTGGCATCCGCATCCGGGCTGAGTGCGGGAATGACCCCGGTAGGCAGACTGACCGTGCTGAGATAAAGCTGCGTGTTCTGGCGCGCCATGAAATCATCCGCGCCCTCACGAAATTTGATCGTCACGACCGAGAGCCCAAATAGCGACACCGAGCGCACCGAATCGACATCCGGCACGCCGGCGACGGAAGTCTCGATCGGGATTGTCAGCTGCCGTTCGATCTCAAGTGTGCTGCGTCCCGCCCACTGCGTGATGATCTGAATGTTGAGCGGTGCGATGTTCGGGTAGGCCTCGATGGGTAGCGTGCGAAACGAATACGCTCCCAAAGCCAGAAGCAGCACGCACAGCAGCATGACCAAGGCGCGATTCGCGATCGCATGGTCGATAAAGCGCGAAGTGAAGCCCGACGCGGTAATGGCTATTCCTCGCCTGTCATCTCGTTGAGGAGCAACGTGCCGTCGGTCACGACCTGCACGTTGGCGTCAAGGCCACCCGTGATCGCATAGCGGTCGGCGGCGATCGAATGTCCGCGCACGGCCACGCGGCGAAACTGGCGGCCGCTTTGCGGGACGATGACGTAGTCGGAATCGCGAATATGGATCACGGCGCTCTTCGGCACGATGAGGGCGACACGTTCGCCCACCGTCAGGATGCCGCGCACGAACATCTCCGGACGCAGCCGAAAATCGCGATTGGGCACATCGCAGCGGATCGGCAGCGTGTGGGTGGTTGGGTCGACACTCGGCGCGATGAAGGCGATCTTGCCCGCGAAGTGCTCCCCGGGCAGTGACGGCGTTTCAAAGTCCAGCGCCTCACCGAGCTTCAAAAACGGATAGTCCTCGTCGTACGTATTGGCAAATAGCCACAACGTGTCGAGGTTGGCGAGCGACATCAATGCGTCGCCGACATTGAGGTAGGCGCCGGGATCCACATTGCGCTGCGTGACGACACCGGCGATCGGTGCGCGCACCATGAGGTATTCGGCGAAGCTTCCGCGGCGCCCGAGCGTCACGATGTCCTCGGCGGAGGCGCCGAGCACTTTGAGTTTGTTTGCTGCCGACTGCAAAGTCGTTTGCCCATCCGCGCGTAACTCGGCATCGGCGCTGTCCTCGGTGAGTGCGTCGCTGAAGCGCTTGGCGAGGAGGTATTCGTTCTCGGCCGAGATGTACTCCGGGCTGTAGATCTCCGCGAGCGGCTCGCCCGCGCGTACCGACTGGCCTTCAAAGACAAAGATGCGTCCCAGGCGCCCGGCAACGCGGGCCGCGGCGATGCGAGTCTGTTGTTTGTCGAGCGCAAGCTTGCCGGTGATCGGAATCGTGTCGGCGATGCGCTGCTGCACGGGCAGCGCCGTCTTGACGAAGTTGGCGCTGAAGCCCTTATCGGTGCCCGCAGGCGGCTGCGGCGGCGGTGCGCTGCGGGTGCTCGCGCAGGCGAGTGCGAGCAGCATGAGCGCCGCACTGCGGATGTAGACCGACTTGCCCATAGTGCCTTTTCTCTACTCCGGTTCGCGGCCAATGGCGGCGACGAGGCTGACATAGGCCTGGCTCGCCGAGTTCTGCGCCTGCAGCAGACTCAGTTCCGCCGCCCGCAGGCTGCTCTGCGCCGTCAGGAGATCGGAAAATGCGGTGCCGCCGTTGCTGCTGTAGCCGGAGAGCGCCAGGCGGTATGCCATCTGCGCCTGCGGCATCAGCCGTTCACGATTGAATTTGACCTGCTGCAGGGCGGTCTCGAGTGAGTGGTAGGCGTTGGCGACGGCGAGGTCGAGCTGCTGCAGGTCGGAGGTTCTGCCCGCCTCCGCCGCCTTCACCTGGACGCGGGCTTGGCCGACTCCGGCGCGTTCCTTCTCATGACCCCAGGTGGGCAGATTCACACTGACGCCGAGCGAATACAGCCGGGTCGAGTCGGGCCGATCAAGCGCCGGATCCGTGTAGGCACCCACGCTCACGGAAAAATCGGGGAAGAACGCTTTTTCTGCAAGTGCCAGGCTCTTGCTGGCTGCTTCGAGCTGCGAGGCATCGGCCGCCATGCGCGGATTGCTTCGCTGCGCAAGGCTAATGAGCGCCGGTAGCGACTGCGCCGGCAGATGCGGATCGCTGGCGACGTCGTGCACCACGAGCGCACTTTGCGAAGCGCGCCCAACGAGAGTGTTGATCTGCTCGGCGCTCGACTGGATTTGCTTATCGATGCCGAAGCGCTCATTGCTGAGCGTGCCCACAGCCACCTGCGCATTCAGGAAGTCAACGAACGCGGCGGCATTGTTCGCGTAGCGAACCTTGGCGACTTCCTTGATCGCTTCGAGTCTCTGCAGATCCTCGTCCATGAAGTGCCGCTGGCTCTGTAGGGCGATGAGCTGATAAAAATTGAGCTGCAGCTGTGCGGCGAGCTGCACGAGGAGCGCGTCATACTGGCGCCCGATGACCTCTGCCTGAGCACTCGCCACTTCGCCGGCGAGGCCACGCTTGCCGGGCCACAGAAACGGCTGCGTGAAGCTCGGATAAGCAAAGAAGTCCGCGGAGCTCTTGAAATCGAAGGGACCGCCCGTGTTCGCCTGCTCAGCAAGCGCCACCTGCGGCGCCGGCAGGGCGGAGACCTGCGGAACTTGCAGTTGTGCGGCGAGGTAGGTCTGATGAGCCTGCTCGAGCTGCGGATTGGAGCGCTTGAGCTCGTCAATGAGTTGGGGCAGTGTCCATGCCTGATCAGCGTTGTGCGCACGCGCCTCGGTTGTGTCGGCAGTTGTGGGCTGTTGCGCCAGCACGCCCGTCGCGCAGCCGCCGGCGGCAAGCGCGGCGAGCAGAAACGGCAGCACTCGCCGGCGTTCACGTGAGGGCAGCATGCCACCGAGTGTAGTAACGGAAGCTTTCTTTAACCTTTCGTGTCAGAGCTATGCGACTGCTTATTGTTGAAGATGACCGGCAATTGCGCGAGGCATTGACGGATCTGCTACGCCAGTCCGGTTTCGAGGTAGACGCCTTCGGCGATGGCCACGCCGCCTTCAACGCGCTGCTCTCCCACGATTACGATCTCGCCGTAGTCGATCTTGGCCTGCCGGGCATGGATGGTTTGACGCTGGTGCGCAATCTGCGCCGCCACTTGCGCGGCCTGCCGATTCTCGTGGTCACCGCGCGCGATGCGCTCGAAGATCGTGTCTCGGGGCTCGATGCCGGGGCGGACGATTACCTGGTGAAGCCTTTCGCGCTGCAGGAACTCGAGGCGCGTGTACGCGCGCTCCTGCGCCGCCAGCGCGCCGACCGCAATGCGCAAATCCGCATCGGCCCTCTGGCGATCACTCCGGGACAACCGCGGATCCTGCTGGGCGGCGCGCCCGTGGATTTGCGCGCGAGCGAGTTTGCACTCCTCGAAGCGCTCGCCACGCGCGTCGGACGGGTCGTGCGTCGCGACGATATCGCCGATCGGCTCGGCCGCGGCGCCGAGCCGCCATCGGACACCGCGATCGAAGTCTGCGTACACCGCCTGCGCCGCAGATTGAGCCCCTTCGGGCTCAAAGTGCGCACGCTGCGCGGCTTCGGCTATCTGCTGGAAAACCCGGGCGATGGTTAGAGCCAGCCTGCGCCTGGGATTGCTGCTGCGCCTGAGCGGCGCGCTGGTCCTGCTGCTCGCCCTTGATGCGGTTGCCTCCTATTTCACCGCACTGCATTTTGCGAACCTGGTCTACGATCGTTGGCTTATCGACTCCACTCATTCCCTGGCGCAGGCCGTGCGTACGAATGACGGCACGGTGGTATTTGATCTCTCCGCTGTGGGGATTGAGGTTTTCCAGTTCGACGAGGTCGACAAGACCTACTACCGGATCGAGTCAGCGCGGCGCGGGTTCATTGCCGGAGAGGCGGCGTTGCCCGCGCTGGAACAGTCGCCGATCGGCGCCATCCGCCTCGCCAACAGCACGGTGCATGGGCAGCCGGTGCGCTTGGTGTGGATTCGCATTGCGCCGCCCGGCGTGCGCGACGTCGTGACCGTTTCGGTTGCCGAGACACTTATCAAACGCGCGACGCTGACACGGGAGATCCTGCTCGTGATGGGCGCACCGCAGATCGCGCTCCTCGGCATTGCGCTACTCCTCGCCTGGCTCGGTGTGTCGCGCGGCCTCAAGCCCCTCACCGATCTTGGACGTGAGATTGAGGCGCGCGATCACCACTATCTCGCACCGGTGTCCGAGGTCGGCCTGCCGCACGAAGCGCGCGTTCTTGCCACGCGCATCAACGAGCTCATTGCGCGCCTTGGGACTGTGATCGGTGCGCAGAAGCGCTTCGTCGCGGATGCGGCACATCAGCTGCGAACGCCGCTCGCCGCGGTGCTGTTGCACGCGGAGCGCGCGGAGCGCGCTACAGATCCGCAGGCCGCGCGGCTTGCGCTGCGTGAATTGCACGCCGCCGTCGACCGCGCAGCGCGCCTCATCCAGCAACTGCTGATGCTCGCCAGTACCGAGCCCGAAGCGGCGGCGGCCGTGCAGTTTTGCCGCATGGATCTGGCGATGCTGGCGCGGCGCGTCGGTGAGGAGTGGATCGCGCGTGCTCTGGAGCAGGATCTTGACTTCGGCCTTGTCGTTCCGCAGGCGCCGGTGTGGGTGCGGGGCGATGAGCGTCTGCTCGCGGAGCTGCTATCAAATCTCATCGACAACGCCTTTCGCTATGGCCGCGGCGGCGGGCGCGTGACGCTGCTCGTCGAGAGCGGCACAGCGCCGCGCCTCACCGTCGAGGATGATGGGCCCGGCGTTCCCGCGGCCGAACGGCACAAGATATTCGAGCGTTTCTACCGCATGCCTGGCGCACTGGGGGATGGTTGCGGGCTGGGGCTGGCGATCGTGCGCGAGATCGCAGCGCTGCATGCCGCGCAGGTTGAGGTGCTGGCAGGTCAAAGCGGGCAGGGCGCGCGTTTTCGGATCACCTTCGCCCACGCGGGCGCCGAGGATGAGGTCAGCGCGGCGCAGCCGCGCGAGGCGTTCGTGTAGCAACGGCAAGCAGCCGCTTCCGGGGTCAGCGATGGCGCGTCAGCATGAAGCCGAGGTACGGAAGCTCCGTCCAACGCAGATTACGATCGGCCTCATTGAGGTCAACCTCAAACGCAAGGACCTCGAGGCGCTCGGCAAGCACAAGCAGCGCGAATTTTTGGCGCAGCACCTGATTCCGGCCGTCGTCGGTCCCGAGGAGCGCATCTTCATCACCGATCATCATCACCTCGCGCGCGCGGCGCTTGAGGCGGGCATCGAAACCGCATTCTTTCTCATCGAGGCCGACATGGGGCAGCTTGACTACAGCGCCTTCTGGCGCACGATGGGCGAGAAGCAGTGGGCACATCCGATCGATGAGCACGGCGAGCGCCAACCATGCGCCGCGATTCCCAAGCACCTTGAGGAGCTGCGCGACGATGTGTATCGCTCCCTCGCCGGATTCGTGCGCACCGCCGGCGGCTACGCTAAGACAGCCACCGCGTTCTGCGAGTTTCTGTGGGCGGACTTCTTCCGGCACCGCATCGTCGTCGGGCCCACACACGAGGATTTTCAGCGCGCGGTGGCGGCGGCGCTGGCCCTGGCGAGAAGTCCGGCTGCCGCTTCGCTGCCGGGATATCACGGCTCGGCCGCCTAATCTTGCGCCGCGACGCTTCGGCACCCGACAATAGCGCGCATCGTGAAACCCTTTCCAGGATGGTTCCTCCATGGACCGCGCACATTTTTACGCCCAGATGAGCGGCGGCAAGAACCTCGATTACGAGGTGTACTTGCAGACCGCCGCGCTCTTGCAATGCCAGAAAGCCTTCGGCGAGCTCTGTAACGCCGACGAGCTGCAGTTTCAAATCGTGCATCAGGTCGAGGAGCTGTGGATGAAGCTCCTCGGCTACACGCTGCTCGATGTAGACGACTACCTGCAGCAGGGCGCGACGCACCGCGCCGTCACGCTCTTTGGCCGTTGCCATCGCATCGTGCGACTCATGACGCAGCAGCTTGAGTTGCTGGAGACGATGGCGCCGAAGGAATATCAGAAGATCCGCCAGCAGCTTGGCAACGGCAGCGGGCAGGAATCTCCGGGCTTTCGCGTGATCGTGCAGATGCTGCCGCACATCTGGCGCACCTACGAGAGCGCGTACCTGAAGAAGCGCGGCCTCACGGTCGAGGCCGTGTATGACTCCCAGTACGCGCATGACGACGTGTACGCTCTGGCTGAGTGCATGATGGAGCTCGATGAGCTCTTCCAGAAATTCCGCCTGAACCACATTCTGCTGATCCATCGCTCCATCGGTATGGGCGCGGCCTCCTTGAAAGGCCGCTCGGTGGATTTGCTGGAGATCGGCGCGAAGCAGCGCTTCTTCCCGCAGCTGTGGGAGATTCGCGGCCACATGACGGACGCGTGGGGCACGGTCTACGGGCGCGTGCGCGATAGCATTGCGGAGTAGCGCGCCCGCTGTTCAAGCGCGCAACGAGAAAGGTGTAAAACGCGTGTGCCGATCGAAGTGGTCCTCGTGCTCTGCGCGCTTGAGAAAGCCGACAACCACGTACGTGAGCGGCGTCGCGAGGATCTCCCAGACGCACTTGAGGACGTACTGCGTCAGCATGATGGGCAGGAGCTTCTCGGTACTCCAGAGGCCCGCGAAGGCAATCGAGTAAAACAGAGCCGAGTCCACCAGCTCCCCACAGAGCGTCGAGCCGATCGTGCGCGTCCACAGCCACCGGCCGCGCGTCCATAGTTTCATCTTGGCAAGCACGTAGCTGTTGACGAAGGAGCCGCTCCAAAAGGCGATGATGGAGGCGGCAATGATGCGCGGGGTGTTGCCGAACACGAGCTCGACGGCGGAAGCGCTGTCGCGCGGCGGCAGATGAACGATGACCGCAGCCATGAGCGCCGCGAATACCAGCGCCCCAAAGCCCGCCCACACAACGCGACGGTCGAGCGCGTAGCCATAAACCTCAGTCAGGATGTCGCCGAATAAATAGGAGATGGGGAAGAACAGGACGCCTGCCAAAAATGACACCGAGCCGATCCAAGGCACATGCACGGTGGAGACTTTTGCCGGGCCTATCAAATTGGCGCACAGCACGACGCACACATACGCGCCCAAGATAAAATCGTAATACTTGTAGGTTTTTTCCATATTATTATTCGGTTAATCAATATCTTATGGAAGTTTGCTCGAAAGGTCCGCGCATCCACTTTGCCACGCGCCGCGTATAGCGGGTAAGTCGCAGCACAGGCGAGTATCTACGCAGGCAGGGCGCTCATGCAGAGGATTTTTTGGGTGTTGGCATTGGCCGCATGCGCTACTGCGCACGCCGCGGCGCCGCCCAACACCATTAGCTGGCACCCCTGGAACGATGAGCTCTTTGCGCAGGCGCGTGCTGAAAAGCGCTTCGTGCTGCTCGACCTGGAGGCGGTGTGGTGTCATTGGTGCCACGTAATGGATCAGACAACCTATCAGGAGCCGAGCGTTACGGGGCTCGTGGCCCGGAGCTTCATCGCCGTGCGCGTCGATCAGGATGCCGATCCTGCATTGGCGATGCGCTACCAGGACTATGGCTGGCCCGCGACCGTTGTGCTCTCCGCCGACGGCTCAGAGATCGTCAAGCGCCGCGGCTATCTGCCCCCGGGCGCCATGGCCTCGATGCTTGCGGCCATCATCAAGGATCCTTCGCCCGGCCCCTCGGTGCTCGCGCCGCTCGCGGTGCACACGAGCGCCTCGGCCATCTTAAGCGCGCCGGAGCGCGCCAAGCTCCTTGCAACCTATTTTGATGCTTACGACACGAAGTATGCGGGCTGGGGCAGCGTGCAGAAGTTCATC
>Ga0302324_100009937_pt1 | contig 19787 bp, 13 predicted proteins | sample Palsa_T0_1_FD_201949 | JGI IMG/M metagenome (GOLD analysis project Ga0302324, IMG submission 201949) | Peat permafrost microbial communities from Stordalen Mire near Abisko, Sweden - Palsa_T0_1 | ecosystem: Environmental > Terrestrial > Soil > Palsa > Peat permafrost | place: Sweden: Abisko...
TCTGCTTCGCCAGTTGCCTGTCGCGATGCCGGAAAACATCGATCCCCTCGTGCCGGTCTTGCGAAGCAACTTCTGGCTTACGATCCACGTGCTGACCATCACTCTAAGTTATGCCGCTTTTCTCCTGGCGATGGCCTTCGGGCATATCGTGCTCTTTCGCTTTATTCGCGATCCGCGAAATACGCCGGAGGATGCCCTGCTGCATTTCTGGCTCTATCGCGTCCTGCAACTCGGCGTCCTGCTTCTTGCCTGCGGGACGATCCTGGGCGGGGTGTGGGCGAACTATAGCTGGGGCCGTTTCTGGGGCTGGGATCCGAAGGAAACCTGGGCGCTCATCGCCCTGCTCTGTTACCTCGTCGTCCTCCATGGCCGGTTGGTCGGATGGTGGGACCACTTCGGCCTCGCCGTCTCCAGCGTGATCTGTTTCAACGCCGTTTTGATGACCTGGTACGGAGTGAACTTCGTCCTCGGCAAAGGGCTTCACAGCTACGGTTTCGGCATCGGCGGCGAATCCTACGTCGTGGCTTTCGTCACGCTGGATCTCGCATACGTGGCGCTGGCCTGCGTGCGCAACGCCAGGAACCGCCCGCCTGCCGCGGCGCTCTTTGCGGCAGAGGAGAGATTTCAGGACGCGTGAAAGTTGCGCGGCTGGGCAAGCTCCCGTATCTTCTGACAGACCGTTATTCCGTCGATAGGGCCGGTATGAAAACTCTGTTTATTATATGCTGTCTCCTATCCAGCGGATTGCTCGGGGCGCGTGGCGGAACACTGGTCGTTCACGAGTGGGGGACGTTCACCTCGCTCCAGGACGAAGCGGGCAATGCCATCGGCGGGCTCAATGCCGACGATGAGGAGCTGCCTGCTTTTACGCACGATCTGGCACCCTGGTTCGGCTCTTTCGGCCCCAACGCGCGCTTGAGATCGAAAGGCGCGCCGCGATGCTGCCCCGATGTCACGATGCGCCTGGAGACACCGGTCATTTATTTTCATCCGAAAGGCGTCTGGGCCGGCACCGTCGATGTCCATGTCGATTTCCTGCATGGATTGCTCACGCAGTTTTATCCCACCGCTCTTTTCCCGCACAACGCGTCCTTCGGCGGCATCACGCCGCAAACGGAAGGCTGGCTCACCTGGAAAAGCGTGTCGCTCGGCGGAACGGGGGACGTGCCGAAGACGGATGCGCAAGTCTGGACCGCGCCGCGCGCGGTGGGTTCGGCGCTCGTCACTACCCCCGAAGGCGAGCGCGAGAAATTTCTTTTTTACCGCGGCGTCGGGAATCTCGATTCGCCCCTGCGCGTGACGCGCAGCAGCGGCGGGAGGCTGCAAATCCGGAGCCAATTTGGTTTCGAGAGCGCCGATCCGATGACGGTTTCCGAACTCTGGCTCGCTGAATTTCGAGACGGGGGCAAGTGCGCCTTTCGCGCCCTCGAACCTCTCTCCGGGCAACCGGCATCGGTCTCCACGCAAGGCTCGTTCGCGGAGGAGGATTTCACCACCGGCAATCTCTCCCTCCTGCGCACGGCCATGCAGACGGCGCTCGTGAGGGATGGCCTCTACCCCGATGAGGCTGCCGCCGTCCTCAACACTTGGGAGCTGTCTTATTTCAAGAGCGGCGGCATGCGCCTCTTTTTCCTCGTGCCGCGAGCGTGGACGGACCACTTTCTTCCGCTGCAGATCTCGGGGCAAACCGATATTACCCGGGTGATGGTGGGCCGCATCGAGTTGGTTTCACCGAATCAGCGCGCTGCGTTGTCGAGACTTTCCATCGCGCCCTCCCGGCAGGACTATCTAGCGCCGGGATGTTTCAGGGGGCAACTCTCCCCGTATCTGATGGATGCGTTCCACTCCCAGAAGGATTATCTTGCGCTGGGACGTTTCAGGGCCGCGCTCCTCCTGGACGAAGAAAAGCACCGGCCCTCAGAAACCCTTGAGGCGCTCCTTTCGGAGAATGGTCTGCCCATTCCGTCGCTGCCTTAGATCCGGCGGAACTCTACGCGAGAACGCCCAGCCCGAAGGCGTCATGCGCCAGGTTGGCGGCTTCGACGATTCTTGTTTCGTCCAGAATGACGGCGATCTTGATCTCCGAGGTCGAGATCATCTGGATGTTGATCCCCCCCTGGCCAAGGCATTCGAAGAGTTGCGCGGCCACGCCGGAATGGGAACGCATCCCGATCCCGACGACGCTCAGTTTCGCGATGCCGTCCTGAGCGACCAGCGCCTGCGCGCTTATCGTCTTGATGATGGGATCGAGCGCCTCGGTCGCCTTTGGCAGATCTTCCTTGTTCAACGTGAAGGAAATGTCCGTCGTCCCGCTGAAGGAGACGTTCTGCACGATCATGTCGATGATCAGGTTGGCGCCCGCTATCGCGCTGAAGATGCGGGAGGCGACGCCCGGTTTGTCCGGCACCTGCGAGATCGTCACTTTCGCCTGGTTGCGCTCGATGCTGATGCCGCGAATCACTACGTTTTCCATGCTCATGGTTTCTTCCTTCACAATCGTTCCGGGGTTGTCGTTAAAGCTGCTTCGCACCTCAAAGATGACGTTGAATTTCTTTGCAAATTCGACCGAGCGGGCTTGCATCACCTTCGACCCCGCGCTGGACATCTCCAGCATTTCGTCGTAGGAAATTTCGTCCAGCTTGCGGGCTCCCGGAACGATCTTGGGATCGCAAGTGTACACACCCTCGACGTCCGTAAAGATCTGGCAACCCTGCGCCTTGATGGCCGCGGCGATTGCGATCGCCGTCAAGTCCGAGCCGCCGCGTCCAAGGGTCGTCACCTGGCCCTGCATGGTCCGCCCCTGGAATCCCGCCACGATCACGATGTGACCCTTGTCCAGGAACCCGTGGATCTGTTTCGGGGTGATATTGGCGATCTTCGCCTTGGTGTGGACGCCGTCGGTGATGATGCCGGCCTGGGCGCCCGTCAGTGAAACCGCCTTTTTCCCGAGAGAGTTAACCGCCATCGCGGTCAGGGCGATGGTGGTCTGCTCGCCGGTGGCCAGCAGGACGTCCATCTCGCGTTCGGTCGGGTTGGGCGAAATCGCGCGCGCGAGCTGGATCAATGAATCGGTGACACCGGACATCGCCGAGACGACGACGACCACCTGGTTTCCGGCGTCGTGCGTCTGGGCGATCCTGCGCGCGACGCGCAGGATGCGGGCGGGATCGGCCACCGAGGTTCCCCCATACTTCTGCACGACGAGACTCATCACGAAGCGACTAACATCTCGACCCGTATCATGCGCGGGGGGCGCTTGACGCTGCTCAGTCGGGCGATCCGTCCGAGGGCCTTCTGCATCTGGGTATTGGTCGCGTAATGGATCATCAGCACCAGCGGCACCGACTCGCCTTCCTGGGATTCGGGCTGGATGACGGAGGAAATCCCGATGTCTTCCTCGCCCAGGATGCCCGCCACCTGGGCGAGCACCCCCGGTTTATCGACCACCGCTATGCGCAGATAATACTGGGAGACGACGTCGTCGATCGGTTTGCAGGTGCCGTACAATCCGTGCGGGGTGAAGCCGTAGCTGCGCCTGGGACATTCGATGGCGACCGCCGCTTCCGCCAGGTCGCTCATCACCGCGCTCGAAGTCGGATCCTGCCCCGCCCCGCGGCCATAAAACAATGTCTCGCCGACCACGTCGCCCCGCACCGCGACGGCATTGAAGACCCCGTTCACGGAAGCCAGGACGTGGGAACGCGGGATGAGCGTTGGATGCACCCTTATTTCGATCTCGCTCTTTTCGTCCGCCTTGATGATGGCGAGAAGCTTGACGCAGTAGCCCAGTTCTCCCGCAAAACGGATATCGTCCGCCGTGATTTCCTCGATCCCCTCGACGTAAATCTTGTCCGTCCCAACCCAAAAACCGTAGGCCAGCGAGGCGAGTATGATCGCCTTGTGCGCCGCGTCCCACCCATTCACGTCAAGCGAGGGGTCGGCCTCCGCGAACCCGAGTTGTTGCGCTTCGGCGAGCGCCTCCTTGAACCCCATGCCGGAAGCGGCCATCCGCGTGAGGATGTAATTGCTCGTCCCATTGATGATCCCGTGGATCGATTGGATATGGTTCCCGATGAAGGCTTCGCGGATGGATTTGATGATGGGCACGCCGCCTGCCGCGGCCGCTTCGAAGAAGACCGGCACTTTGTATTTCGTTGCGGCCAGGAAAATCTCCTGGCCGTGCTCGGCGAGGAGCGCCTTGTTGCCGGTGACGACGATTTTGCCTTTTTGGATTGCGCTCAGGACCAGCTCGAGGGCCGTTTCGATGCCGCCCATCAATTCGACGACGATCTGGATGAGCGGATCGTCCACCAGATCCCGCCAATTTCGCGTGATCAAAGCCGGTGGCGCGGGGACATCTCTCGTCTTGGAGGGGTCGCGCACGGCGATCTTGCGGACGACCAGTTCGAGACCGAGCCGTTCCATGAGCAGGATGCGGTTCTTCGTCAGGTGTTTGTAAACGCCCCCGCCGACTGTTCCCAGCCCTGCGAGGCCGATGCCGATCTGTTGCATTTGGGAGGGGGGATAATCGCGGAAGCAGGCGAGGGGAGCAAGCGCGATTCTCGCCGGTTGTCCTGCCGGGCGCGATTGAAAGTGGTTCCAGGGGCTTTGGCCGGGCGCTCGAATAGCGGTCATGCCGAGCCTGCGAAGCATCTCGCTCGTGCTCTGTGCGATCCTTCGCGGGCTCTCTCGCCAGCTTCCGGCGGCGGATGGTTGGGAATCAGATTGCAAATCTGTTGCAACACGGCAAACTGGCTCCGGCTCGGAAGGGTTGTTTTTTTTCATCCATGGCCGTGCGCCAGGGCAAACCGGCTTTTCCAAGCCTTTTCTTTACCCGCCACGGGATGGCTGTGGTTTTCACTTATGAGCACGACGAATATGAACTTCACGGAAAAAAATGCCGCAACTTCACAAGCCGCGAGGCGGCGGCAGGTCTGGCAACTGACCAGCCGTTTCTGCCATCGATGGTTTGATCGCGAGGGCAACTGGATCAATCTCACGGGCTGGACCGACACCGAGGTAAAATGGGAGGACGTGCAGACGCGGACGATTGTCTGGCTCTGCTTCGGCCTCCTGCCCGGCCCGCCCGCCGACGTGGAACTGGCCAACGCCATTTTGGAGAAGCTCGAATTTCACCTGCACGTCCCGGCCCGGAGCGAGGCGGAGGTCACGTCGCCGTTCGATATTTTCGTGACGAACCACGCGGTGCATCTGCTGAATTTGCACGCTGAGAAGCTGACTCCACCGGCCCGCAAAAAACTGGAGGGCTGGGCACGGGCGGGGCTGGCCGATTACGCGGGGAACCGGCAATGCGATTACCAGTTCCACGGTTACAACGACAACATGCCGGCGAAGGCGACGCTCGGAATGGTGCTGGGCGGGGAATATTTCGGGGACGAGGCTGCAGTGGAACACGGCTTGTGGAACCTGCGCCAGTTGCGCGATTTGTTGACGCGGCGCGGCCTGATGAGCGAATTCAACAGCCCGACCTATACGTCTTTCACCATCGCGAACCTAACCTCGGTGGCGCTGCATGCGCGGAACAAGGAGGCGCGTGCGCTGGCGGGGCAGGCCTGCGAGCGAATTTGGGCGGAGATCCTGGGCCATTTTCACGCGCCCACGGGGATGAACGGCGGGCCCTATTCGCGTGCTTATCCTCCCGATACGCTGGGGCATCTCAGCACGTTGAGCAACGTGCTTTGGCTGGCGCGCGGCGAGGGGATCATTCCTAATCCCCTGCGCGAGATGGAGAGGGAGCCGGTGCGGCTGGCGCGTTACCATCATTCGCAACCCGACTCGATGGGCCGTTTTGCGCTAATGGCGTCGTGTGAATACCGCGTGCCCCGCTATCTCGAAGAGTGGGTGGAAAAAAGGACTTATCCCTATCTAATTCGCGCCACGGCGGAGCGGGGCGATGGGGGCGAGGCTTTTCACGCGGGGGAAGTGGTGACGACCCAATACCAGGAGGAAGATTTCAGCCTGGGGACAGTCGAGGGTGAAAGCTGGTCGCAGGCGGAGATGTGGTACCTGCGGTACCGGCGCACGGTACCGGCGCGGGGGATCGAGGATATCCGGACGGCTTACGCAGGGTACTTCATCAACGACCAGACGCCCAACGACGGAATCGACAAGGTCCATCCCCATGGGACGGTCCACACGCTGCAGGACCGCCGGGTGGCGCTGCTTGTGGCAAGGCCTCTTCTCTCGCTGGCGGGCAAGGAGATCGGCCGGCTAAAGCTTTCCTTCGTGCTGCCAACCCATTTCGGAGCGGTGGAAGAGCTGGAGATCCGGGACGGCCACGTGTTTGTGCAGGACGGCCCGGTGCGTCTGGCCTTGCGCCCGCTCAATGCGGCGGTGCATGGCGAGGCGGAGGCGATCAAGATCGAGAACGTCGGAAATTATCAAGTGGTTTCGTTCTACAACTATGCCGGTCCGAAGCGGACATTTACGCGCGAGGAATTGGGCGGAATGATCAACGGATTCGTCTCGGTGGTCGGGTTGACGGCAGAGGAGAGTTACGAGGAATTCGTCAAGCGCGTGACGGGCGCCGAGTGTGTTGATTACTGGTATTTCAAGCTGCGGACGGTGAGGTATCGCCTGGGCGACACTTTGCTGGAGACCGGTTATGCGGTGGAGTCGGACCGGGTGCGGTTTGCGTGCATCAACGGCAAACCGATGCCGCGACCGATCTGGGAAGCGGACGGGTTGCCTGAGGAACGGCTGCCTTTTCTCTCGAGCGCGCCCGAGCCCAACGCCTTGCGCATTCCCTTCGAGCATATGCGCGTCGTCTGGGCGCCCGATTCGCCCTGGATCATTTCGTCGCGCGGTGGTGCGAGTCAGAAAAAAGCTCCAAGGGCTCATTGATCTGATTGCCGGCTATTCTTGATCGACGGATACATGGGATTGTCTGTGATTCCAAAAGATTTTCCGCAACTCGTGGAGGCAGCCTCGGTTTAATGCTTGAAGATGCTCGTCCCCCTTAATCCAGCCCAATGGGATTTTAGCAAAGCCGCCCATTTGCTCAATCGCGCCGGTTTCGGCGGCGCGCCCGAGCAGATTGAGACGCTTCGGCAGGCCGGCTTTCCTGGCGCTGTGGAGCAGCTTCTGGACGGGCCGGACGATCTTCTCCTTTTTCCCAAGCCGGCATGGGCGGCGCCGCAAGACATGACGCAGATGCGCGGCGCCATCATGATGATGTCGCCCGAGGAGCAGAAAGAGAAAAAGAAGGAGATACAGAAAAACAACCGGGGGGACCTCGTGGATCTGGTCACCTGGTGGCTGACGCGCATGCGCGACACGCCCAATCCTCTCCGTGAAAAGCTGACCCTTTTCTGGCATGGCCACTTTGCGACCAGCGCCGAGAAGGTCAAGCAGCCGTATTTGATGTGGCTTCAGAATGAAACGCTGCGGCAGAACGCGCTCGGGAACTTCAGGCAGATGGTCAAGGCCATGGCCCGCGATCCCGCGATGCTCGTCTGGCTGGATACCAGGGAGAGCAAGAAAGAGCACCCCAACGAGAACTTTGCCCGCGAGTTGATGGAGCTTTTCACCTTGGGCATCGGCAACTACACCGAGGACGACATCCAGCAATCCGCCCGGGCGTTCACCGGCTACCGGATCGACCCCGTGGACGAAAGCTTTCGTTACGCCGCCTTCCAGCACGACGATGGCGAAAAGAAATTCTTCGGCCGAACCGGGCGGTTCAACGGCGACGATATCATCGATCTCATCGTAAAGAACCCGGCCTGCCCGAAATTCATCACGCGAAAAATCTGGGAGTTCTTCGTGAACGACGATCCGAATCCCGGCGTGCTCGAGGCCATCGCGTGGAATTTCCAGCGGAACGATTATGCGATCCGCCCCTTGATGCGCGAGATTTTCCAGAGCGCGGCATTTTACTCGCCCGACGTCATCCGCGCGCAGATAAAGAGTCCCGTCCAATGGCTTGTGCAGACTTCGAAGGAGTTGGAGATCAAGATTCCGCCGGGTCTCCTCGCGATGAACGCCCTTCGCCAGATGGGGCAAGTCCCGTTCCTGCCGCCCAATGTCAAGGGGTGGGACGGCGGCAAAGCGTGGATCACCACCTCGACCTTGCTTTTCCGGTATAATCTTTCGAACTTCGCCGTGGGCAACGGCCCGATGGCGGTGGAGAAATTTCGCCTGAATAACAACAAGCCCGCCGGCCCGGAACGCCCGGTGGATTTCGATTCGCATATCGACCTGGCGAAGATCGCTCCGCCGGAAATCCGCGCCGACTCCGGGAAGCTCATTGCCGCGCTCACGCAGCGCCTTTTCCAGGATTCCCTCAGCCCGCGTGAGACGGAGACTTTCGTGAAGTTCGTCGAGATGAAAAAGCCCGACACAAGCGATAACACGGTCCGTGAACTGCTGCATCTCATGATGAGCACGCCGCAGTTTCAGCTTACCTAGCCCTATGGATGATCATATAATCGAACCCCACACCCGGACGCTGCATACCCGCCGCGAATTTCTCCGGACCTCCATGCTCGGCGCCGCGGCGGCGTGGACCTTGCCCGTCTTTTTGCAGAAAACGTTTCTCACCCTGGACGCGATGGCCGCGGATTCGCCGATCCAGACGGTGACCGGCAAGGACGGCACCATCCTCGTCGTGTTGCAATTGGCCGGGGGCAACGATGGCCTCAATACCATCGTGCCGTATGCCGATGACGCCTATTACAGGGCGAGGCCGGTTATCGGGATTCCGAAAGCCAGCGTTATCCCGATCAACGACTATATGGGTTTCCATCCGAAACTCACCGGTTTGAAAGCGCTTTACGACGAGGGCCACCTCGCGCTGCTGCAGGGCGTCGGCTATCCGAACCCGAACCGTTCCCATTTTCGCTCGACCGAAATCTGGCAGACGGCCACCGATGCCGACAAGGTCGATAGCCGGGGCTGGCTGGGACGTTACTTTGACAGTTGCTGCAAAGGCGCCGATCCCACAGTCGGAGTCAGCATCGGCAATGAAATGCCGCAGTCTTTTGTCGCTACAAATCCGACAGGCGTTTCCTTTTCCCGGCCCGAGCAATACCGTTGGGTCAACCCCGGCCAGGAAGGAATGGGAGCCGATTCCTCGGAAACTCTTTACCGCGAGCTCAACCAGCCGGACGAAACGAACGCTGCGGCAATGGATGTGAACGATGGCGGCTCGGTTGCCGCGATCGGCGGGGCAAAACGCCAGGGCGGCAGCACGCTCGACTTCCTGGAGCGCACCGCGCTGGATGCGCAACTGAGTTCCGATAAAGTCCGCGAGATTTCGAAGAAATACCGTTCAAGCGTCGAGTACCCCAAGAGCCCGTTGGCGGACAGCCTCAGCCTGGTGGCGAGGATGATCGCGGGAGGGCTGGCGACCCGGGTTTACTACGTGAGCCTGGGCGGCTTCGACACGCACACCAACCAGGTAAATACCCAGGACCGGTTGATGGCCTATCTGGGAGATTCGATTTCGGCGTTCTGCAAGGATTTGCAGGCCCAGGGCAACTTCAACCGCGTGACGCTGATGACCTTCAGCGAATTCGGACGCCGCGTCTCGCAGAACGCCAGCAACGGCACCGACCACGGCGCGGCCGCTCCGATGTTCGTCCTTGGCGGCGCGGTGAAGGCCGGCGTCTTCGGCCAATACCCGAGCCTCACTTCGTTGAACAACGGCGACTTGATTTACAACGTCGATTTCCGGAGCGTTTACGCGACGGTTCTGGAGAGATGGCTGAAGGCGCCCAGCGAAATGGTGCTCGGACGCAAATTTCCGCTCCTCCCGATCGTCTGACGGCGAATAACATCTGTGAGACTTTCGTTTGCAACCGGGCGCGGGGGTGATAGTTTGAACTCAATCCTATGAATACTGTTGCAACCCTTGGGAATCTGTTGGGAGGCGGCGACCTTCTGATCATCTTGGTCATCATGCTGCTGCTCTTCGGCGCGAAGAAGCTGCCGGAACTGGCCAAAGGGATGGGCCAGGCGGTCAGGGAATTCAATAAGGCGAAGGACGAATTCGAGAGGGAAATCAGCAAGCCGGCGGAAATCGCCGTTCAACAGCCGAGGGAGGTTCAGCCGCAGGCGCCCGTTGCTTCCGCTCCCGCTGCTCCCGCGCCGGCCCCAGCCCCGGCCCCCTCCCAGACGATTCCCTCCTGACGAATAGCGGGTGCGCAAACCTTCGGCTTGACCCTCGCCGGCCGATGTGACGAGAGCTATGTTCCGCAGGATTCAGCTTCTCGCTGTGCTTGGTTTCCTCGGTTTTATTGGAATCCAATTCATCCGTCCTGATCTGACAAATCCACCGGTGCTCGCCGATCTCGCGGCGCCGGCGCAGGTAAAACAGATCCTCAGGACTTCGTGTTATAACTGCCACTCCAACGAGACGAAGCTTCCCTGGTTCGATCAAATAGCGCCCGCCTATTGGCTGGTGGCGAAAGACGTCAAGGAAGCACGGAAGCACATGAACTTCTCGGATTTCAACACAATGCCTGCCGCCCAGCAAAAGGCCTTTCTCTACGAGTCGGTAAACCAGATTCAACTGGGGGCAATGCCTCCCCGGGATTATGAGTTGGTCCATCACGAATCGCTCGTGAGCGCCGGGCAGTTGACGGTTCTCAAGGATTACCTCCATCCCCCCGAGGCGAATATGCCTGCCAGTTCCGCACAACTTGCCGCCGCCAATGAGCAATACCATCAATGGATCCTTGCGGGGACTCCTCCGCGCGGGGCGCCACCCGCGCCCAACGGGCTCGCGTTCTTTTCTGATTACAAAAATTGGAAGCCTGTCAGCACCACCGATCGATACGATAATCGCACCTTACGGGTTATTCTGGGTAACGACGTGACGATCCACGCCATCGCAGAGAACAATATTCATCCGTGGCCCGACGGCGCGGCATTCGCTAAAATTGCCTGGGGCCAGCAGGCGGGCGACAAAGGTGTCGTGCGGGCGGGAGAGTTTTGGCAGGTGGAATTCATGGTCAAAGATGCCACGAAATACGCGTCAACCGATGGATGGGGGTTTGGCCGGTGGAAGACTACAGACCTCGTTCCCTACGGGAAAAGCAGCACATTTACGAGCGAGTGCACGAGTTGCCACGCGCCCATGCACGCCAACGACTTTGTCTTTACCATGCCCATCAAAGATCAGGCGGATGCATCGGACCGGTTCAACCGGGATGCCGCGCTGCCCGGCGATCTTCCCTACCAGCCGTTCCAGTGGAGGGTGATCGCCTCATCCGTCGACAAAGAGAATGCCACCATGTCGACCCTGTACGGCAACGACCTTGCGGTGAATCATGCCAGAACGAACGGCCCCTACCCGGCTGGAGCCGTTCTTTCCCTGGTGACGTGGCATCAGCAGGAGGATCGGCATTGGTTTGGCGGGAGAATTCCCTCCAAGGTTCAATCGATCGAGTTCCTTGTGGTTGATTCCTCCTCCGATAGGCCTGCCTATTCCTACCAGGCTTACGAAGGGGATCCTCTCAAGAAGATATCCGCCCGGGAGACAGCAGTCACACAGCCGCGGATTGATTCAATTTTGAGTCAACGAGCTTCCGTCATGCCGTGACCACTTTGAGACCTTTCATCGCTTTGCGCCCTTCCGGATTTCGCCATTTGTCCGGCATTCGTCTTTCAGGCTTCATCCTGTTTCTTCTTCTCGTTACCGCCCGGGCGGCGCCGGATGAAGTCATCGTGGCGGGATACAATATCGAGACCTACGAACGGGTCGCGCGACTCGGCGAAGACGGGCGCATCCTGGACAAGCAGAAGCCCGAAAAGGAAGTCGATGCCGTCGTGCGCATCATCAAGGACATCGGGCCGGATATTTTGGGTGTCTGTGAAATGGGTCCCAAGGACGCGTTCGAGGACTTCAAAGCCCGGCTCGATCAAGCCGGCCTCGGCTATCGCGACTTCGAGTATGTGGACGGGCCCGACCCCGGCAGGCACCTCGCGCTCCTGAGCCGTTATCCCATCATCTCCCGGCAATCGATGCCCGATGTCTCCTACACCCTCAACGGAGTCGAGCAAAAGGTAAAACGCGGCTTTCTCGATGTCACAGTCCGTATTTCTCCCGATTACACGCTTCGGCTCGTCGGCGCGCATCTGAAATCCAAACTGGCCGCTCCGGAGGGCGAAGCGCTCGTGCGCCGGAACGAGGCCCACCTGCTGCGCGAGCACGTCGAAAAGATCCTCGGCGAAGATCCCTCGGTCAATCTCCTGCTCTACGGAGATTTCAACGATACGAAGAACGAACCTGCCATCCAGGAAATCATGGGCGTCCCCCACACGCCGGGTTACATGGCCGACCTCTGGCTGCAGGACAGCATCGGCGACCGGTGGACGGAATATTGGAAAGCGGCGGACATTTACTCGCGGATCGACTACATTTTCGTCAATGGGCGCTTGTTCCACCAGATCGACCTGGCGAAATGCAGCGTTTATCGGTCGGATTACTGGCAGGACGCGAGCGACCACCGGCCCGTCGTCGCGGCGATCATCCCCGCAAAACAGCCGTAGGCGCGGCCGGATGCGTGTTCCCCTCTTCTGCTGCTGGCTGGCGCTGGCGGCCACTTCGCACGGCGGAGTAAACGAGGATTGGCAGCGGATCCTCGATCTCGATGCCGGCCCGCCGCTGAAATTCAGCAATCGGGAGGAGGCGCGCCTCCTCGCCGTGCACCAGCTCGACCTTCAGGAACCGGGGCTCCGGGCATTTCTCGCGGCGTATCCGGACGACGCGCGGAACATCGATGCGCGTCTGCGCCTGGCGCACCTGCTGGCCGTCCGCAGCGATTTGGAATCGAAGCCCGCCGCCTACACGGAATCGATGCAAATTCTCGACGACCTCGAGAAGAGCGGCGCGACCCCCAAGGAGAGGCTGGCCGACGTCGCCTTTGCGCGCATCTCCCTCCACATGCGGCGTCTTCAGGAGCCCACGGCAAACGAGCGCGATGACTTGCTGGGCCAGGAGCGAAGCTTTCAGTCACGATTCCCGGGAGACCGCCGGATCGCCCCTCTGCTCACCGAAATCGCGACGCTCTACGACACCGACCCGCACCAGAAACAGGATTTGCTCGACGAAGCCCTTAGAAACAGCCCCGACGAGGCGCTCGCCAGGAGGATCAACGACGACCTGAAACGGATTGCGTTCCTCGGCAAACCGCTGGCCCTCGGTTTCACCTCCATGCAAGGCGATAAAATCGACGTCCAGCAATTCCACGGCAAGATCACTCTTATCTACTTTTTTGCCGCCTGGTCATCGCCCTCGGTCGCCGGTCTCGGCGTCGTGAAAGGGATTCTCAGCCAGTTCACCAAGGAAGAGGTGCAACCGCTCGGCATCAGCCTCGACGTGGACCGGGCCGCGCTATCCTCCGAACTGAAAACCTACGATGTAGGATGGCCGATCTATTTTGACGGCAGGGGTTGGGAAGGCTCCCTGGTCAGAACGCTCGGCATCAATGCCCTTCCAACCGTCTGGCTTCTCGACCGTGGCGGGAACCTGCGCACCTTGAGCTCCCGCGACGATACGGAGCGGCTCATCCGGGCGCTCCTTCGGGAGAGATAGGCGAAGCCGGAACATTACGAAATCAGCCTTGGAAGATAAGCATCACGTACGCGGCGAAAAGGAGCAGATGCACGGCTCCCTGAAGAATGTTGGTCCGCCCGCTCGCAAAAGTAATAACACTCACGACAAGTGTGAGCGGCAGCAGCACTAGATTTGCCTGCTGGAGACCCAGGACGATCTTTATGCCGGTCAAATGGCCGATAACCAGCATCGCGGGAACGGTGAGGCCGATCGTAGCCAGCACCGAACCCAGAGAGATGTTCACCGAACGCTGCAAGTCGTTTGCCTTCGCGGCGCGCACCGCGCCGACGGCCTCGGGCGTCGCCACCAGCATGGCGATGAGCAGGCCGCCCAGCGCCGCGGGAGCATGGAAAATGTCGATCAGATAGTTGATTGGCTGCGCCAGTTGCTCCGCCAAAAAAACAACCGGCAGCATGTAGGCCGCCAGCAGCACCGTGTGCAGGGTCGACGAACGCGGATTTGCATGCCGCGGCTCGTTCGTCTTCTCCGCGCCTTCGCCGAGAGCGAAATAGGTGCGATGGCGGCTGGTCTGGATGGCCAGAAAAGTGCCGTACAACCCGAGCGCCATCAAAGTCAGAAACACCTCCTGCGCCCAGGAGAGCGTCGGGCCCGGGGTGGTCACCGTGAAGTTGGGCAGCACCAGGCTTAAAACCGTCAGCGGAATAATCACGCTGAGGTAGGCGCTGGCGCCCTGCAAGTTGTGTTGCTGCTCGCGGTGCCGCCAGCCGCCCACGAGCAGCGAGAGGCCCACCATGCCGTTGAGAATGATCATTACCACGGCAAACAAGGTGTCGCGCACGAGAGTGGAATTGTTCGTCCCGTGCAGCATCATGGTGGCGATGCTGATCACCTCGATGGCGGTAACGGCGAGCGTCAGAATCAGCGTGCCATAGGGTTCGCCCAAACGGATGGCGAGATGCTCGGAGTGACGAACCACACAAAAGACCGACCCGAGGCTGACAACAAACAGCCAGATGAAAATGAGCGTCAGCCATGGTGGACTTGACAACCTCCCCATCATCGAGGTCCCGAAGCCGAAAAATGCCAGGCTGCTCGCGGCACTAATGATTAGAAACCATTCGTCGCGAACCAGCGCAGGAAGTTTGTCGAATTTAATGCTTCTGATCAGGTGTATTGGGTTTCCATATTCAGACCGCCGGGCGCGGAAAACAAGGTGTCATTTGAGGCAGGGTGCGGGCAGACGAGCCGGCTTTCTGGTTCCAAGGGCCAATCCGCCGGGACGACATCCGGAACGCCGAAAAGATCGAGGCGATCCGGCATGGTGGGCAGAATAGTAAAAAACCTGCGCTTTTTTCAGTAGCAAAGTGCGTTCCTTCTGCTTCTTTTATGGAACTTGAAAACTGCCGCAGCACCCGTTCGCCTGGAAAAACTCCGGGGGCCGGCTGGCGCGATCCTTCTCCTCGCTCTGTTTCTGGCAGGATGCGGGGGCAAGCAATCCAACCAGCCCCCGTCCCCGCCCTCCGTCACGGTCAGCCAGCCTCTCGAGCGGGACGTGGTCGATTGGGAGGAATACACCGGCCATTTGCAATCCCCGCAAACGGCCAACGTCGCGGCCAGGATAAGCGGTTTCATTGAAGAAGTTCCTTTCCAGGAAGGGGCGCTCGTTCACAAGGGCGACGTGCTTTTTGTCATCGACGACCGCCCGTTCAAGGCCGACCTCGACAACAGGCGCGGCAACGTGGCGAAGGACGAGGCGCAGGTTAACCTGAGCCAAACCCAGTTGAACCGCTCTGAAAAGCTGCTCAAGACCAATGTGGTTGACCAGCAGGACTACGACACCAATACCGCTGGCTACCAGCAGGCCGTGGCGCAACTTGCCGCCGACAAGGCCGCGGAAGAAACGTCTCGGTTAAACCTGGAATGGACCCGTGTGACCGCCCCCATCGACGGACGCATCAGCCGGATGAACATCACCGTGGGCAACCTCATCAATGGCGGCGCCGGACAGGCGACGTTGCTGACCACCATCGTATCGGTCGACCCGGTTTACTGCTACGTCTCCGTCCCGGAGAGGGCGTTCCTGAAGTACCAGGCTTACGCCGCGAAGGAGGAGCACGCCAGCGTCCGCACCGCGAAGATTCCGTGTTACATCCAGTTGGAAAACGAGACCGACTACCCGCACAAAGGGTATATCGACTTCATCGACAACAGCCTCGACACCAATACCGGCACCATCCAGGTGCGCGGCGTCATTCCCAACCCGATGGGGACGCTCACCCCCGGCCTCTTTGCCCGCATGCGAGTCGCAGGCAGCGGCCGCTACAAGGCGCTGCTCGTGCCCGAAGGGGCGATCGGCACCGACCAGAACGAACGCTTCCTCCTGATCGTCGGCGCTGAGGATGTCGTCGAGGCGCGGCCAGTCGAGTTGGGGACGCTCTTTGGAAGCCTCCGCTCGATTGTGGCCGGCCTGCGTCCCGGCGAACGGGTGGTCGTGAACGGCCTCCAAATGGCCCGTCCGGGAACCAAAGTCAGCCCGCAGGAAGCGCCGATCCCGGAGGACTCCATCCGCGCGCTGAATGCGACCGACAGCGGCGCGGACACCATGGCAGCCCCTCCGCCAACGGGGGCGCCGCCGTGAGTATCGCCCATTTTTTCATTAACAGGCCGGTCTTCGCCGCCGTCCTCGCGATTGTCACCGTCATCGCCGGCGCGCTGGCGATGCTGGCGCTGCCGATCGCCCAATACCCGGCGATCGCGCCGCCCACGGTGACCGTCACCACGGTTTACCCGGGGGCCAACGCGGAGACCGTCTCGGACACCGTTGCCACGCCGATCGAAGAGCAGGTGAACGGCGTCGAGAACATGCTCTACATGTCCAGCCAATGCACGAATGACGGCGCGATGAAATTGACCGTCACCTTCCGGGTCGGCACGAACCTGGATGTGGCGCAGGTCCAGGTGCAAAACCGGGTGGCAATCGCCCAGCCGCAACTCCCGCCCGAGGTGCAGCAGGAGGGGATCGTCGTCAAGAAAGCTTCGCCCGACATCACCCTGGTCGTCGCGCTTTATTCGCCGGATAACTCCCACGACACGCTCTTCATGAGCAACTATGCGACCCTGCAACTCAAGGACGAGATCGCGCGGCTGCCCGGGGTCGGGGATATCACCATCTTCGGCGTCCGCGATTACTCGATGCGGCTCTGGCTGGATCCCGACAAGCTCGCCTCCCGCAACATGACGGCCGGCGACGTCGTCAATGCCGTGAAGGAACAGAACGTGCAGGTCGCCGCGGGCATCATTGGCGGGCCGCCGCTGCCGCCGGGCGCAAGCCAGTTTCAATACACGATGAACGTGCAGGGCCGGCTGACCAATCCCGGGCAGTTTGCCGACATGGTGGTCAATGTCGGCCAGAATGGCAGGATCACCCAGCTCAAGGACGTGGGCCGCGTCGAACTGGCCGCCGCCGATTACAGCACGGCAATGACTTTCGACGGCAAGCCCGCGGTCGCCATCGCGGTGTTCCAATTGCCCGGCTCGAACTCGATCCAGACCGCAAACGTCATTTACGCGAAGATGAAGGAGCTCAAGAAGCGATTTCCGCAAGGCGTCGATTACACCATCCCCTATGACACGACTTTGTTCGTCCGCGACAGCATCAGGGACGTCTTCAAGACGCTGTTTGAGGGCATCGCGCTCGTCTCGCTCGTCGTGCTCGTCTTTCTCCAAAGCTGGCGGGCCTCCATTGTGCCGTTGATCGCCATCCCGGTTTCGCTTATCGGGACGTTTGCCGCGATCTGGCTCGCCGGGTTCTCGATGAATCTCCTGTCGCTCTTTGGTCTCGTGCTGGCCATCGGCATCGTCGTGGATGACGCGATCATCGTCGTCGAGAACGTCCAGCGATGGGTCGAGCGCGGCCTCACTCCGCACGAGGCCGCGTTCAAGGCGATGGACGAGGTCACCCCCGCCATCATCGCCATCGCCTTCGGCCTCTCGGCGGTATTCATCCCGGTCGCGTTCATCAGCGGCATCACCGGGCAGTTCTACCGCCAGTTCGCGCTCACGATTTCGTTCTCGACGCTGCTCTCGGCCTTCAACTCGCTCACCCTCAGCCCGGCGCTCGCGGCGTTACTGCTAAAGCCGCAGGGCGCAAAAAGCGATTGGCTCACCCGGATCATCGACTTCAGCCTGGGATGGTTCTTCCGCCTGTTCAACAAAGCCTTCGACGCTTCCAACCGCAACTACGTCACCGCGCTGCGCAAGGTCGTGCGCTTCAGCCTTCTCGCCCTGGTCGCTTACGCGGGGCTTGTCTTCCTCGCTTACTGCGGATTCAAGGCGGTCCCCGTCGGCTTCATTCCATCCCAGGACCAGGGCTACCTCATCGTGAACGTCCAGATGCCCGACGCCGCCTCGATCGACCGCACCCAGGCGACGCTGGCGGGCATAGCGAAGATGGCCATCAAGACACCCGGCGTTCACGGGCTCTTCACGGTTGCGGGGCTGAACATCCTGGCCAACGCGAATTCGTCCGCCGCGGGCGTCATGTTTTGCACGCTCGATCCTTTCAGCGAACGCGCGGGCAAGCCGGAGCTTTCGGCCCAGGCGATTTCACGGAAGCTTTACGCTCAGTTCTCGAAGATACAGGAGGCGATCATCCTCGTTTTCCCGCCGCCGCCCGTCCGCGGGATGGGCAACGCCGGCGGCTTCAAGATGCAGATCGAGGATCGCTCGGGCCAGAACACCCCGCAGCAACTCCAGGCCGCCATTGACAACCTCATGGCCGAGGCGCGGAAGCGGCCGGAGGTCACGGCTCTCTTCTCCAGCTTCCGGTCCAGCTTCCCGCAGTTCTACGGGAATGTGGACCGCGTCAAAGCCAAGGAACAGAACGTCGCCGTGACCGACGTCTTCGATGCGCTGCAAGTGTACCTGGGCGGCGTCTATATAAACGATTTCAATTACCTTGGCCGCACCTGGCACGTCACGGTCCAGGCCGACGCTCCCTTCCGCGCCAACGCAGCCGCCATCAGCCGGCTGCAAACGCGCAATCTGGCGGGCCAGATGGTGCCGCTGGGCGCGGTCATGGACGTGAAGGACGTCACCGGCCCGGACCGCATCCAGCGTTATGACCTTTACCGATCCGCCGAAATCAATGGAAACACCGCCCCCGGCTACAGCAGCGGGCAAGCCATCGCCACCATGGAAGAGCTCGCAAGGAAATACCTGCCAAGCCAGTACAGCTACGAGTGGACCGATCTCGCTTACCAGCAGGAGGCGGCGGCCAGCACAGCGCTCTATATCTTTCCGCTCTGCATCCTTTTCGTCTGGCTCACCCACTCGGCCGAATACGAGAGCTTCGCCCTCTCCACCGCCATCATCCTCATCGTGCCGATGTGCCTGCTCTCCGGCATCGGCGGCGTCTGGCTCCGCCACATGGACAATAACATCTTCACGCAGATCGGGTTTGTCGTGCTCGCGGGCATGAGCGTGAAGAACGCCGTGCTCATCGTCGAGTTCGCCAAGCAGCAGCAGGAGCACAACCCGGACATGAAGGCTTCCGAAGCCGCCATCGAAGCCGCCCGCCTCCGTCTGCGGCCCATCCTCATGACCAGCTTCACGTTCATCTTCGGAGTCCTTCCGCTCGTCACCGCCACCGGCGCCGGTTCCGAGATGCGCCAGGCCCTCGGCACCGCCGTGTTCTTCGGGATGCTCGGCGTGACCTTCTTTGGCGTCTTTTTTACGCCCGTCTTCTACACGCTCATCCGGAAGCTAACAAGCCGGGATGCCGTGCCGTCCGCCGCTCCGCGCGCCTGAATTCCGGGGATTATTGATCGTGCTTGTCGTCGTAAATGTGACGGCTCTCACGATTTTGCTCACGGTTCAGGCGGAGCTGCTCGGCCGCGGTCAGGTGGCCGTTATTCTTTGTCAGGTCGCTGGCCTGTTGGTTCTGAATCCGTTGTTCGCCTTTATCCAAATGGGCATCTTGCTGAGCCGTCAGGGACCCGCTGTCAACTCCCTGGGTGATGCGCTGCTGCTGGTCTCCCTCCCGCTGATTCACCTCATTCACGCGAGGATGGCCGGGGTCATTGACGCCCGGGCCTGCCTCACTGGCATTCGCGAGGCGTTGTGCAAATTGCGGGTGGTTTTGCGTAAACTGCTGCTTTTGCGCGGGCGTCATGTTTTGGTAACGATTGAGCATGGCTTCCCGAAATTTTTGCCGGATATCCGGGTGATTTCTCATAAACTCCTG
>Ga0302324_100009938_pt1 | contig 19787 bp, 11 predicted proteins | sample Palsa_T0_1_FD_201949 | JGI IMG/M metagenome (GOLD analysis project Ga0302324, IMG submission 201949) | Peat permafrost microbial communities from Stordalen Mire near Abisko, Sweden - Palsa_T0_1 | ecosystem: Environmental > Terrestrial > Soil > Palsa > Peat permafrost | place: Sweden: Abisko...
TCCCGTACGCCAACTCCGCAGTCGGATTGAACGTGAACTGGTGAGTTCGGTCCAGCCCCGACGCGCCCCAATATCCAGCGCGCGGGTGGTTATAATCTTCGGCCACGTTCATCCGTGAATAATCGCCTCCGCTGCCGTCCGGTTCCGCAACGTTGGTGCGATACTTGGAGAGCGTGTAAACCAGGGCCACGTCGAACCGCTGCACCCGGCGCAATGGATTGACTCCGCTAGCTCCCGTATATGCCAGTTGGACGGCGGTGTATTTCGATCGTCCGCCGGGGGAATACATAATGTTCGATCCGACCGCCGGATTGATGCCGCCGAACGACGCCTGCGGCTTGCCTAGCACTGAGCATGGAAACGGTCCGCAGAAAGCGTTCGACGAGTCCAGGCCCTGGTGCGCGAAATCCGTGATGCTAGCGGTCGGCACGTTGGTCAAATAGCAATTCACCGCCGCCTGCGAACTGCCCGCCCCGCCACCCGCAAACGTTGCCGCTGGGCATCCAAACGGTGTCACCGTGTCGGTGATCGCCTGTAGCTCCGCCGCAAAAGTATTGAGATTGATCTGCGGGTTATCGCCATCCGTCATGTAGTTCGCGCCGCCGACGTGGTTGGTATCGATTCCGAGCGGAAATTGGGTGCCGATCTCGCGCACATAGTCGGCGGAGAACACGCCCCGCTCCCCGATCTGGCGCTGGATTCCCGCGGAACTGTGCACCACTCGCGGCGTCTTGAAATTCGGCGCCAGCAGGCCGCCAAAATTCGCCAGGCTGTTCGCCAGCGAGTAGACGTTGGGCCCGGTCGTTGCCGACTGCACGGCCAGGAACTGCGATTGCAAGTCCTGAATTGCCTGCGATACCACCACCGGACCCTGACTTCCTGTCACCGTGGCTCCAATCGGCGCCCCGCAAATCTGCGTTGCTATATCCAGTCCATCCACCGAGTTCACGACCGCCGCATTCGGTAAGAGCACGGCACCCGTAGGGCAGAGCGTCAGGCTGCGGTTATATTGTCCGTTCGACAAGCGGTTGATGCGATCCTGGTAGGTATTCTGCAGCAGAAAATTATCGTAAAACAGTCCGCCACCCACCCGGATGACGGTTCGCCCGTTGCGTCCTGGATCCCACGCCAGGCCGGCTTGCGGAGCGAAATTCGTGTTCGGCTGGTTGATGCGCGCGCCCAGATTCTGCGGCAGACCCGAGCCTGAAGGCGGAATCAACCCGAACTGATTCAGAATCAAACCTGATGTGCAAGGCGGATTCACCACGATCGTGGGGTTGATGGCTGAACAAGGAATCGGCGCCAGATCGCTGTCCGTGCGCCCGGTGTTGCGCGCATAATTCACCCCAAAGCTCAGGTTCAGGCTCGGATAAAGGTTGAAGGTGTCGCTCGCGTAGCCTTCGACTCGCGTGTCAAAGTGCCCGCCGGTCGAGCGATTGAACGCCGATTTCTCGCTGAAATTTCCCAAGCCATTGAAGATCGTGATCGTGCCCACCGGATAGTTCAGCGGATTATCCGCCGCTCCACGCGGGTCGCCGGCGATCAGCGGCACCAGGCTCGCGTTGTTGTTGATGGCATCAATCACATCCAATCCATTCGAACTGGTCACCGACGGCCCGTAAGTTCCGGGAGCGAAAAAATCTCCCTGCGCGATGCGATGAATCGCCGCTCCGAAACGTGCCGTGTGAATGTTGTTGTGAATGACGCTACTGTCGTAGCGGCCGAAAAGATCGCGTTGAATCGTCTGCCGCGGCCCCGCCACGCTCGGTCCCAGAGCATACGATCCCAGCTGAATGTTGAAAGGGGCGGGCGCCGAATCCCCAAGCGCCGGATTAATCGCGTCCACCATCTTCTGGTAGCCGAAACGCGCGCTGTTGGAGAAGCTACCGCGGTTCCAATCCAGTCCGACAACCGCCGCCGGAACATTAAACTGATTGCGATAATTCGATTGGCTATTCGACGGCCCGATCTGGTTGGAATTATCGTAGCTCAGCCGCACAAACCCCTTCATGTTCTCGTTAAAGTTGTAGTCCAGGCGCGCCGTCAGCATGTTTTCGCGAAACAAAGCGCTCTGCAGGTCGACCTGGCTGGCCGCGCTCGTGTCGCACAATCCCGAAATGTACCCGCCAGAGCACGGGAAGCCGAAGTCCGCCGGCATCAAGCCATCCTGCTTAATGCGTTCTCCGCTGAGAAACAGGAACGCCTTGTCTTTGATCACCGCGCCGCCCACCCCGAATCCGTACTGCTGCCGGCTGTAGTCGGAGGAGCCGGACGGAAACCCCGCCAGCCCGAGGAACTTATCCCGCAGATTTCCAAAGAGATTGCCGTGCCAATCCTCTCCCGCCGAGCGCGTCCTGACTTCCACTGCGCCGGCGGCGTTCAGAGATTGAAATACCTCCGGCGTAACCCGCGACACGGTCACCTCACTCACCGACTCTGTCGACAAGTTCTGCGTCGCCGCGCCTTTGGTCTCATCCATCACCTCGACTTCATCCATGTCATAGTGCGTAGTACGTCCGAGCAGGCTGTCGATCGAAAGCGATTGGAATCCGCTCTTGCCAGGATCGTAAACCGCTCCGTCCACCACCTGCACCCCGGGCTCGAGTTGCGCGGGACTGAGATAATTTCGGCCGTTCATGGGCAACGTGTCCACCAGGTCGTCGCTGAACTTACTCTCGAGCCGCGCCGGTCCGGGACTGATGTACTCCAGCTTGAAATCAGCCGTCACTGCGGTCCCCACCACCACCGTCACTTTGCTCTCTACGGCCAAGAAGTCGCGTCCTTCGACTCGCACCACATAAGGGCCGGGAGGCAACGTCTCGGAAACATACTTCCCACCCTTCACCGAGCGCGTAAATCCCCTGGTTTCGGTGTCCGGGGAGATGTACAAAACTTTCGCCCCCACCACGGCGTTGCCGTCTTCATCGAGCAGCGTGCCTTGGATCGTGCCCGTTATCACATTTTCCGTAGTCTCTTCCTGCGCCCACAAGGAGATCGCCGACGAAAGAGCGATCACAGCGACAAATACCAGGGCTACGGGTCCAGAACGAAGCATGAAAGAAGAAGAAGAAGAAGAAGAAGGACGAATCGCAAAACTAGGAGCTGAACTAGGAACCAAAGATCGCCGCTGCAGAGAACGACGTACCAGCAAGCCAAAGCAATCGAACAAAATGCCACTCTCCTGGGGGCAGAACCTCAACTAGAACCTGGAAGCGATTCCACGGCTAAGGGTCTTGAGTGTTGTACTGAAATCGAATAGACAGTCTACTAGATGCGCCCACTTCGCCGGAGCGATGTACAAGTTTTTCGCCGCGCACTTACAAACCGCCGGCAAACCGCTCCAACTTCTCGGAGGGCCTGGAGACGTCGACTGAAATCTCAGCGCTCCGAGAATCTTGCCGCCGTCCGAGAGGGCCAGCGGTCGAACATTGGCAGGCAGGAAGGCCCAGGCTGATCCTCGTCTTTGCCGGTCGGCGCCAATTGGCTGGCCGCGGCGCGCCTTCTCCTTTCGCCCGGATGCCATCCTGATTCCCATAGCAGTAAAATCCCATATTTCGTATTTGCGATGACCGCGACATCTCCAGACTCGCTTCTGTTCGCCGCGTATAACCAAAGTAAATCATTGATAATAAATGGATATTAGCGGAACCGTGCACCTCATCGCAGTTCGGCTGGCAGATTGCTGTTTCTTTTCGAACAGTAGACTGCCGGTGTTCGGTTTGGTTATGTTTCGACGGTCTCCCGGCCTGCCCTCGGCGAAAAACGGCCCGGATTTTTGCGTCGATCAAACTGTCATTGCTTTCGCCTCGTGACGTAGCTCGGTTGCAGTAAGAGCGTTTTTGCTGTCGACAAAGTTCGTTAGCGAATATCCGGAAGGAAGGTACACCATGTCGAATCTCAACTCTTCTCGACGCATACTAAGTGGGCTGCTGGCGGTTATCACTGCGGTTGCGTTCTTCTCGGTTATGGCGTTCGGCCAAACAACGGTCAGCACAGGAAGCATTGTCGGTTCGGTCACCGACCCTAGCGGAGCCGTAGTGAACGGGGCGAAGATCACGATTACGAACACCGCTACAGGGCAGGTGACGACCCTGACGGCAAACTCTTCCGGATCATTCAACTCAGGCTCGCTAAACCCCGGCGAATACAGGGTGCAAGCGTCTGCCAAAGGTTTCAGTACGACAAGCGAAGTCATAACCGTGCAGGTCAATAACACCGCTACCTTTAATCCTAAGTTGCAAGTCGGTCAGGAGAGCCAAATCGTCGAGGTGCAGGCCAACGCGATCGCGGTTAATACCGAGCAGGCGGAGGTGCAAGGCGTCCTGACCGCCGATCAGATCGAGAATTTGCCAGTCAATGGCCGCAATTTCCTCGATCTCGCGCAGCTTGAACCCGGTGTCCAGATCCAGGACGGGGTGAATTTCGATCCGACCAAGATCGGCTATTCTTCGATTTCATTCGGCGGACGTTTCGGCCGCACGGCCCGTATCGATGTCGATGGAGTGGATGTCAGCGACGAGACCGTCGGCACGACCACGGAAGACATTCCCGCCAGCGCCATTCAAGAATTTTCGCTGGCGCAGTCGAGCTTGGATCTTTCTAACGATCTGACTTCCTCGGGCGCCGTCAACGTGACCACGAAGTCGGGTACCAACCGCTATCACGGCGAAGCTTATGGCACCTTCCGCGACAGTTCCGAAGGTGCGCTGCTGCCCTCCCCAGTCGACCCGGCAACCAACACGCTCATTCCTAGCCCGTATCAACGTAATCAGGAGGGCGGCAACTTCGGCGGACCGGTCATCAAAGACAAGCTGTTTTTCTTTGCCGATGTCGAGCGCACCCTGCAGCACCTGGCCGCACCCGTAGCCGAGGTGTCCCCCTTCGAAACCTACTCCGGCACCTACTCCTCTCCTTTCCAGGAAAGAGATGCGCTCGCTCGGGTGGATTATTCGCTCACCAAGACGGCGCGCATGTTCGCCCGTTACGACTATTTTGACAACTCGGTTTATGGCACCTTCTTTCCCTCCAGTTTCCAGGTGTACCACAACAAGGATTACACGCGAAACGAAGTGGTGGGCGTGGACTTCAATACTGGCAGTTTCACTCATACCATCCGCTTCTCCTACTTGAAGTTCCAAAACGAAATTGCCGACGGCACCCGCGGATCTACCAGCCTTCCCTTTGCCAACTATCCCGTCAGCATGAATATCGGCAGCTTCACGGTCGGACCAAATCTACTGGCCCCGCAAAGCACGCCGCAGAGTGACCACCAACTGAAGTATGACGGCGGCAAGCTCATCGGCAAACACCTCCTGCGCTACGGCGCGAGCTGGAACCACATTCAGGGCGGCGGTTTTGCCAGCTTCTTTGGAATCGATCCTCAGGTCTTCGGCAACACACCTTTCGCCGGAACCGGCTCCGATCCAACCAGCGACACCTTTGTTGAGGCTATCATCGGAGACAACGTGGGCTATTCCACGACCGAAAAAGCGCTCGGCTTCCCTGCCGGTGGACTCGGCCCCGACAATCGCACAGCTTTGTATATTGGCGACAGTTGGAAGATTCTCAGGAATCTGACCGTCTCCCCAGGCTTGCGCTGGGAGCGTGACACGGGCCGGACCGACAGCGACTTGGGCGCCATCGCGCCGCTGAATGCCGCCTTCCCGGGATATGGCAATGCTGTCCCCAACCCAAACAAGAACTTTGCTCCTCAGTTGGGCGTTGCCTGGGATGTCACCGGCAAGGGTAAGACAGTACTTCGTGGCGGTGCCGGACTTTTCTACGAGAACGTGATCTACAACAACGTTCTCTTCGATCGCCCATTGCGCTTGCCTGCCGGAGCATTTCTAGCCACTCCACTGGCCTGTTTTGGAGGCGCAGCACAACCGGTCGCTGTTCCCGGAGGGACCATCACCATCGATAGCCAGCAGGGTCTCAACCCGGCTACGGGCGCCAGTTACTGTGCCGGAACAATCGCCGCTGCGGCTACGCCGCTGGCCTCTTTCGAGAGCTACTATCAGTCCCAGATACCGTTCAGCATCACGAACCCGAACCCAGCTTATATCGGCAGTCAGCTCTCTGAAGGAGCGAATTTCAACACCACCAACGACGACGGTCTCTTCTCGCCGCACTACAAGAGTGCGCGCGCCTTCCAGATGAACGTTGGAATCCAGCACGAGATTCGCCACGGCATGGTGTTCACCGCCGATTACCTGCGCAACGTCGAGACCCATTCTCTGCTCAACGTCGACATCAACCAGGTCGGCGCCGCGCGGCACTTCAATCTCTCGTCCGCGCAGTCAGCCGTCGCTTTCACAAACAGTTCGTTCGGTTGTGGCAATAGCGCTTCGGCCACGGCGACCAATTGCGCAATCGCGGCCGGGGCCACGATATCGAACTACACGTCGTTCGGCTTGGGGACCGCGTTAGACACGGGAGCTGCTTGCCCGGACTCCGTCACTACCGCGGCGAGTGCGCTTGGTCCGGCAGGAACGCCCCTTCCGTATGTCTGCGCTTTCAGCGGAATCAACGGCAACTATGGCCAAATGTCTTTCCTCGAGCCCATCAGCCGTTCCGTCTACAACGCTCTACAAATGAAGCTGTCGGACAACGTAGCGAACCCGATACCAGGCATGACGGCCGCCAACTTCCAGATTTCTTATTCGCTGTCCCGGTTCGTTAATCCCATGTCGTTCCAGGGAGTCTCGGCGCCGTCAGCCCCAGTCGCAGTCAACGATCAGGATTTTGTCCTTCAGGCTGGCGACAACGACAATCCCCTCAAATATATGGGGCCGTCGCTTCTGGATCGCACCAACCAACTCTCGTTTGGCGGCAATTTCGGTGTGCCCTATGGCTTCACCTTCGGCATCATCGCCCACTTCTACAGCCCGCTCGCCAGCCCCGTAATCATCGGCGATACCGGAAGCGGCGGGCAGATCTTCCAGACCGATTTCACCGGAAGCGGCAGCTTCAGCGATCCTGTGCCCGGCACATCGAATGGGTCGTTTATGCGCAAGTTCGGCTTGAACGGATTAAACAATGTGATCAACAACTACAACAACACCGTCGGCAATCAAGCCACTCCCGCCGGAGCGGTGCTCATCAGCAACGGCCTCTTTAACCTTGGACAGTTGCAGGAGATCGGCGCTGTGGCTCCAACCGTCTCTACCGCTGCTAACAACCAGCTCACCTTCCCCTGGCTCAAGGCATTCGATTTCCGGCTCGACTGGAAACACACCTTCATGGAGCGCGTGACGATTCAACCGAGTGTTGGGTTCTTCAATATTTTCAACTTCGCAAACTTCAATTTGCCTCCCGGAGTAATTACGGGTTGGCTCAATGAAGGTTCGGCCTCCATCAACAGCGTTCAAAAAAATACCGGCGATGCAACCACATTCCGTGTGGGAGCCGGCACCGGAGTCTTCGGACTTGGCGCACCACGCGCTATTGAATGGGGTCTGAAGGTGACCTTCTAGATTCGCCTGCAACTCGCATTTCGAGCGCCTAGTTTTCGAGCCACCAGTCCCGGATTAGCGGACGATTGGTGGCTCGTTGGTTTGGGTTTGCTTGATCGGATCAGGACGCTTCCGGACACTTATGGATTGATCTGGCTGCGGAGGCGCTTGGAAAGTTTTTCGATCTGCTTGAGCTTCTCGATTGTGTCCTTGGGCAACTTCCCCTGTTGCAGGCTGGCAACGTCGGGAGGAATGGTTTGGGCGATCCTTGCGAGTTCGTCGGCCTCCTGGCCAAGCTTGACGAGGTCAAGATGAGGCTGCTGCGCGTTCGGAGGCGGAATGTTCTTTTGCGTCTGGTCTTCGGCTTGATCGGCCTGCCGCAGTCCCGGCGGGATTCTCGCCTGCGCCGGAAGTAAAGATGCCGCGATCAAGACAAAAGCCAGGGAAATAGCAGGGAGTTTCACGGCAGACCTCCTACCCTCGGGAGCAAATTCTCCGCATATTGTACATCCACTCCAACGTACATCCTCCACGACGCCCCGGGACGGCAGTCGCTGCCCCTAGAACGTTCCCCTATGCGTGTAGTAACCCGCCCGGTAGTGCGCCTGATACGGACCGCCCGCCGGAGGGTTCGTCAGGTCCACGTGCAGTTGACGAAAATCCGAACCCGAAGAATGATCGGATGGATACGATGGATAATATGCCAGCAGATACTGCGTCCGCAGTTCGTCGCTGATCTTCTGGAAGGCCTCGTCCAGTTGCGCGAGCGACTTGGCATAGTAATACTTGCCGCCCGTATCCGATGAAATCTGAATCAGCGCATGCTCGCCGCCTGTGTCCCGTCCCGCGTCGGCTTCGATCGGCACGATGATGATGCTGTAAATGATCGCTTCCGCTTCCTGCGCCGCGCGCAGCGCATCTTTGTAGTTCACCTTGCTCATCGTGTCTCCGCCGTCGGTGATCACGACCATCACTTTTCTTCCCTGCCGCCGCCCGAGCGCATGCGATCCCAGATAAATCGCGTCATAAAGAGCCGTCGCCGAGCCGTTGCGCTCCCGCTCGATTCCGGCGTCGATCTTTTTCAAATCGGAGGTAAAGGGCACCATCAGGCTCACGTCTTCGCTGAACTTGTAAACCGCGAGCCCGTCCTGCGGACGCACAATCGTGTGCGCAAACTTGCGCGCTGAGGTCAGCTCCAGCGACTGATCTTTTCTTGTGCTCAGGCTCGTATCCACACACAGCGCAATCGACAGAGGCAGCGCTGACTCCTTGCTGAAGATTGCGATCTTCTGCTCCTTGCCGTCTTCCTTCAGCACAAAATTTTCTTTCTGCAGGTTCGCCACCGGAGCACCGCTCACATCCGTCACCGTGACAAAAACGTTGACCAGCTTCACGTCGACCTTGAACGTGGTTTCCGGTTCCTCAGCCGCCATCGGAGTCGAGACCGCGGCGAGGAGAGTGCACACCGTCAGGCAAGCCACGAACTTAGAGCCGAGCCAGGAGCTGCGGCCGGCGAGTACAAAGGGTTCCTGTTGGCGGTTGGCTCGAAGCTCGTTTTTCGCAGTCCGGCTCGGAGCTTGCAGCGCCCTGGGGGTCCTTTTCATGCGGGATTCCATCATTAAGATGCGCCGGACTCCCCGGCAGTGCCTCCGGGACGCCGTATTTCTTCGGGAAATGGCTCTCCGTCCGCCCACACCGCTCCATCTTCAAAGTATTCTTTCTTCCAGATGGGAACCGTCTTCTTCAGCGTGTCGATCATCCACCGGCAGGCGTCAAAAGCCGCGCCACGGTGTGCGGCCGCCACCACGATCAGGACACTTGTTTCCCCAATCTCCAATCTGCCCAAACGGTGCACAATGGACGCACCCCGCACCGCAAAACGCCCGCGCACCTCGAACGCGAGCGATTCCATCTGTTGCAGCGCCATCGCTTCATAAGCCTCGTAGTCCAAACAGAGCGTGCGCCGCCCCCGCGTGTTGTCCCGAACCACGCCCTTGAAAATCACGATCCCTCCATCGGAGGGGTGTTGCAACCGCATGACTACAGCCTCTGTATCGATGGACTCGCGCACGAGCCGGACTTCGTTCCGGACTCCGTCTCGACCCTGGTTGCGAAAATTGTTTCCACCTTTGTCTACCACTTCGTCCTGAACCCTGTCCGCTTTCGGCGCTCCTCCGCTTACCGGCGGCAGCAGCGCAACTTCATCGCCCTCGCGTAGCGCGCAATCGATTCCGGCATATTCACGATTCACGGAAATCGCCACCGACGGCAACATCGCCTTCAACTGCGGTGCACGACCTGCATAGTAAGAGAGCAACTCGCGAACCCGAGCCCCTTCCGGCAAATCGACAGACTCGCCCGTCCGTCCGGCCAAATCTCTCAACACGCCAAAAAAAAGCACGCCAATCTTCATCTGTGTACTCTCTGGGCACTGGGTACCGGCAACCGGGTACTCGCATCAGTGTAGCGCGCCCATATCCCAAAGGGACCTGTCCCTTAGCGTCGAAATCCTGCTCCAAGCCTAACCTTCGCACAATTACCTCCGTAATCGTGCATTAGGTCTCTCTCCGGCTTAATCTTAGTTCGAACACTCTGAGTGTGAGGAGGCGTTATCGCCAACGCGGTCCCAACCGATGTCAGCCGCAGCGCGTCCGCTCGGTCCTTTCTGCACAGCCTCAATATTTTGGTGAAGTACACGCGGCTCTATGGCGTGACCCACAAGCGCACGGAAGGTCAGTTCGACAGTACCTGGAAGGAGCTGCAACAAGCACTGCCCAAAACCAGCGACACCGGCTTTCTGCTCGGGGTCTCCGACCACAAACTTCTTTTAGATGGCGTCCCGCTCGAGGCGGGACAGGCGGAGCGCAGCTTCGCCCAGTTGCTCAATGCCGCCGGGCTTTCGAGCATCATGTTCTCGAGTAAGGTCACGCTCGACGACTTTACCCGGTTGGTGCGCGCTTTTGCTCTTGGCGGCTCCAAGGCACAGGACTTCGCCCGGCAGATGAAGGAAACCCTTGGTGATAACAAGGATTCGTCGATTCGGATCAATGAGGTCAAATTCGTCGCCGCTGATCCCACAACCGGCGAAATTCCGCTGGCAGCTCAGCTCGCGGCCCAAGCCCTTGGCCCCGAATTCAAGGAGTGGCTCAACGATCCACAGAAGCTTCTGCAGCTGATCGCCGCCGCCCAGGGCGCAAGCAACGGCGGCGTGGGTGGCGCACCGCTCGGTAGCGTCCCGAGCGTTCCGATCCCCGGCGGTGCGTCTGGCGGGCCGCAGGTAGCCGGAGGGGCAACCGGCGCGCAGTGGGCGGGCGGAGTCGTGCCCTTACAGGAAGAAGAAGTCATCCAGACCATTCGCCTGCTGACCCATTTTGGACAAGCACTGCAGGATCCCAACGCGAGCCCGGACAATATCAAGCTCGAACTCGGCAGTGTTTCCGAAAACACCAAGGTCAATCTCGCGCAGTTGCTCGAGAGTCTGGCCTCGCAGGCTTCAGAGAACAAGAGCGCCGATGGAAATGACACTCCCCTTCTAATGAAAGCGGCCGAGAGTATGGCGATCAAATTCGCCCTCGACCGTTATCAGCGCGGCGATGTCAAAGTCAACGCGGTCCACGAAATGATGGAGCACATGAGCCGGCAGATGGATACGCTCCGTCAGATTCTGCGGGTTCAGGAAGATAAATTGTCCAAGGCCGGCGTGCTGGTTGAATCGCACGCCGACATTCTCGATCGCATGTTCTGGGCCGAGATTCCCGAGGCTGGCAAGAAAAGCGTTCTCCTTTCCGCCGAAGTCACGTGCGTGCCGCCCCGCAATATTCGCCAGTTTCTCGAATTGCTCTTTGAGCGCGATGACACTGAGATCGCCGCTAAAATTCTCTCCAACTACAGCACCGGTCTCGATGCCCAGGACGCCGATCCTCGCCGTAAAACCGCCATCGGCCTCTCTCAGCTCGCCGATCTCTATGCGGCTGCGCCCGATGAGGTGATGACCAACACCCTCGCCATGATCGCCGAGCAGCTGCGCCGGGAAAGCGATACCGAGATTCAGAGCCTGCTAGGCGCCGCCTTTACCCGCTTCGGGCAGGAAGCCGGCGCCCGCAGGAAGTACAAAGCCATCTACGAACTCTGCGACTCGCTCGAAAGACTGGCGCACGAACGCCCCGCCTTGGCGCAGGATCTGCGCTCCCGTGTGGGTATCGAAAATCGCCTGCCCGAGATGATCGAAGAAGCCATCAGCGCCGATCACTTGAACGAGGATCTGGTCAACGTGCTGCAACAGCTTCCCAAAAATTCGGTCGAGCACCTGGCCGACCGCTTCTTCCGCGCCCGCAGGCGCGTGGAATGCGACCGCATTGTCGAATTGGTCGGGGAACTCGGACAACCGGCCCTCGATGACTTGCGCAACACGCTACACTCCGGGCAGCCTCGCCAGGCCTCTTCCACGGTTGGTCTCCTAAGCCGTCTCAGCGTGAGCTCGCTGCTCGAGGTGCTGCCCTGCCGCATGGGCGAGTTCAACCGCTTTTATCAGGATGTCATCGTTCGCCAGATCGCCTATGGCGCCGCGCCCGACCGCGGCCGCACCCTGGTCGAACTGCTCGAACTGCTCGACCCGCTCATTCTGCCCGAGGCTATTGACGAGATCGGTATGAGCCAGGACCGCTCTGCCACCTCCAGTCTCATCGCTCTCGCCACCGCTGGCGAGGCTCGCAATCGTCCCCCGTTTGTGCAATTGAAGGCCATCGAGTCACTGGGCCGTTTGCGCGAGCCCGAAGCCGTTCCGGTTTTGCGCGCCATCGCCGAAGCGAAGAAACTCTTCGGCTATACCCAGCACCGCGAGCTAAGAATCGCCGCCATTCAGTCGCTCGCTAAAATCGATCCCCGCTACGGCACGCAGGCCCTGGCCGAAAGCGGCATAGAGGCCGGCGAACTCGCCCTGGCTCCACTCGATTCCGGCCCCGGCTGCCCCTGGGTCCGCCAGCGCCGCTACGAACGCATCGTTTTGGCGCGTTCGCTCTCCGCCGTTCTTTCCAGTTCCTGGGGAAAGTCAAACATCGTTATGCACGAGATGAGTCTCGGCGGCGGCATGGGCACGCGCAGCGACAATCTGCGTGTCGGCTCCGAAGCCCACGTTGACATCTCGCTCGGAGTAAAGAAAATTCGCGGCGAAGTGTTACTCCGCCGTGCCCGTGTCAATGAAATCGGTTTCGAGTTCGTTGGCATGGACCTCGACAGCCGCTACCGTCTGCGCCGAGTGCTGGTAGAGGCCGCGCAGAAACTTCCTGACGACGAAGCGAAAGATTGGGACGGCGAACGCAAGCCCTGACGGTCTCAGGTCTCAGCACAACCTTTACCCACTCCCTGCCAGGAGCGGACCACCGCCTTGGAAAGAACATCCCGTTTTACTGCAACTATAATGGGCTCGTCTGAGGAGGCCCTATGGAATATCTTTTTTCCTCAACCTCGACTTCCACTTGGACTTTGGCATTCGTTGTAATGCTAAGTCTGTTGGCGCACTCTCAAACCTCTCAGCAACATCCTCCTCTGGTTGTGGGTCCGGTCGCCTTGAATTGCAGTCATAAGCCTTGCTCGGCGGCGATCGTTACGGCCAACGCGCTTGGCAGTGGCGTGAACGGTCCTCTAACCGCACAGACTGGAATGACCATCAATATGACCAAAGATAATTGGTGGACGGGTGGGAAGGTCGGCGAAGTGGATGGATTGGACGTCTTCGTCCGCCAGAACGCTCCGCACTCGGATTCCTCGGGCATCTTGATCAATGTTCAGAATCAGGGACATGGATTTCTTTCCGCCACGGAATTTGCCTCGACGATTGTCGACCCAGTCCAGAACGTTCTTACCTACGGCATTGACGTACAGGAAGGCGTGCTCGACCACGTGAACGGAGACTACATTGGCGCCGTCTACACTGCGGACTACGGCACACTGGGCACGGGAGTTCTGATCCAGAACAGTAGCCCGAGCGCCTCATGGCAAAATGCCATTCAGTATTCCAAGAATGGAAACCTGCTATTTTCCGTCGATGGGGCAGGCAATATCGCAGGATCGGGCGCGAGTCTTGGCAGCGTTTACGTTAATGGCGATCCCGCCAACGGCTCCGTTGATGTCGGGAACCTTACGAACCCCTCAGCTACACCCTATATCAACCTCAATGGCTTTGGAACGTCGGAGAATAACGTGAGATTGATCAACGATGCCAACGGCCAGCTCACCATCAATACCGCAACCGGCGGAAACCTTCAAATCAACGAAAGCGGCGTTTATACGGCCGGAAGCTTTCACCTGAATCTGGCCACTCCCTCCAGTTCGTCCGCCCCATGCTCGACCGGGCAGATTGGCGCGGATACGAAGTACATCTATGTTTGTGTCGCGACCAATCTGTGGAAACGCTCGGCGCTAAGCTCCTTCTGAACCTGCGCGCTCGAGGGCCTCTCGCCCCAAATGACCCGATGACCCGATCACCCGATGGTCAGATCGTGGTATCATCCTCGGCGTGCTGGGCGGACGCTCCAACGAGCAGTGGATTGCGCAATATGGCTCCAGTCATCAGCATCCGGTGAACCGCGTCTGTCACACGCTGGGCATTCCGACCATCCTGCTTTCGCTGCCACTCTTTATTGCCAGCATTTTCCTCCACCCGTTGTGGCTGTACGCGCTGGCTCTATTCATCCTTGGATGGGTTTTCCAGTTCATCGGCCATGCCTTCGAGGGCAAGCCGCCTGAATTCTTTCACGACTGGCGTTTCCTGTTCGTCGGCGTGCGCTGGTGGTGGGCCAAGATCCACGGCAGAACCTAGGCGGCCGGACAACGGGCTGAATTTCGATGCCCAGCCCCTAGAGGGGCGTCTGATTTCGCGCGGCTTGCGCTATCGCAAAAGCTGATACGAAGCTCGAGTTTTTTGCAATCTGTGGAACTGCAGACCTCACGCCAGAACCCTAGACCCTTACGCTGCCAGGCGCTTCAGAATCTCTTTGCCGAGCTTCTGCGCCTCACCGAAGAATTTCTGGTATTCGAGAAAAATCCGGTTCAGCTCCAGCGACTGATCGGCGGTCAGCTTGCCTCGCAGCATCATGTCGCGCACGTGGACGGGATTGGGAAGAGTAGCGTCTTCGTTCAGTTCTTCAAGGGCGGTGGAGGGATTGTAGTGATACATGGAGATGATTTTATCCCCGGGATCAGGATTACCCAATCCCAAGCCGGGGGATGAAAAAGGGGCGGCGTTCCGGATTGCTGAAAAAGTCGCGTCTCGACGTCCCGTCGTAAAGCGGCGTATGATTCCGCAGGACTTACGATTATCGCTAAAGCGATATCCTGATCCGAATCTCCAGTTTTTCAGCGACCTGTTTCGCCGCCCCTCTCAGACCTGATGCCTAAGACCTGATACCTGCTTCTAGGTTCCCTCGTTCCAGCTCGCCAAATATTCTTCCTGCTCCGGTGTCAGGCGGTCGATCTTGACTCCGAGCGACTCCAGTTTGAGCTTGGCCACGCGCTTGTCAAGGTCCACCGGAACCGTATAGACCTTCTTTTCGAGCGACGCGTGATTTTTGACCATGTAATCGCAGCACAGCGCCTGGTCGGCAAAACTCATATCCATCACCGAAGCGGGATGCCCCTCAGCCGCAGCGAGGTTGATCAAACGGCCTTCGCCGAGCAGGTTGATGCGGCGACCATCTTTCAGCGAATATTCGTCGACAAAATTGCGCGTCGTGCGCTTCGACGAAGACAGTTTTTCAAGGGATGGAATGTCGATCTCCACGTTAAAGTGCCCCGAGTTCGAAATGATGGCTCCATCCTTCATGAGTTCGAAGTGCTGCTTGGCCAGCACGTTCTTGTTGCCGGTGACGGTGCAGAAAACGTCGCCGAGTTTGGCAGCCTCTTCCATGCTCATCACGCGGAACCCATCCATCACCGCTTCGAGTGCCTTCGTCGGATCGATTTCGGTGACGATAACCTCCGCGCCGGCCCCGCGCGCACGCGAGGCAAGTCCGCGTCCGCACCAGCCGTATCCGGCGACCACGAACTTCGATCCGGCGAGCAAAAAATTGGTCGCTCGGACAATGCCGTCAATCGTCGATTGTCCCGTGCCATACCGGTTATCGAAAAGATGCTTGGTGTCCGCGTCGTTAACCGCGACGATCGGATACTGCAACACGCCTTCCTTCGCCATCGCGCGCAGGCGAATCACGCCGGTGGTGGTCTCCTCGGTGCCGCCGATCACATTCGCCAATTCCGACTTGCGCTTGGTGTGGAGCACCGAAACTAAATCTGCGCCGTCATCCATCGTGATATGCGGCCTGTGATCGACCGCCGCCATAATGTGCGAATAATAGGAATCGTTGTCCTCGCCCTTGATGGCAAAAACCGGAATGCTGTAATCGCGCACCAGGCTGGCAGCCACGTCATCCTGCGTCGAGAGCGGGTTCGAGGCGCACAGAGCCACGTCGGCGCCGCCGTCGCGCAGCGCGATCATTAAATTTGCGGTCTCAGCCGTCACATGCAGACACGCCGAAACTCGTATGCCCTTGAGCGGCTGGTTCTTGATGAATTCCTTGCGGATGATCTGCAGAACTTTCATCGACTGGTTCGCCCACTCGATGCGTTTCTTGCCTAGATCGGCCAGTTCAAACCCCTTGACGTCGCTGCTAATCGATGTGGTAGCCATTTTTCTCCTAATTCCCCGGTGCCCCAAAATCAAAAGTGAAAAGTCAAATTGAAGAAGTGAAACCCCGCCTTGGAGGTTCCGCATGCCATGTTTGGCTTAGGTAATCAAGGTCAAGAGTCGAAGTCGAATCGTCTGTGTTTTGCTTCTGCAATTTGCCTTCTGACTTTTGACTTTTATTTCCTGGCTCCGGCCGGCTCGCGCTTCAAACCAGCATCCGACGCGAGCTTTGCCGCCTTGTCCGTCGCTTCCCAGGTGAAATCCGGATCGCTGCGGCCGAAATGCCCGTAAGCGGCGGTCTTACGATAAATCGGACGCCGCAAATTCAGCGTCTCGATGATCTCCCGTGGCTTCAGCTTAAAATTAGCCCGCACCAGATCTGGAATCAGCTTGCCATCAATCTTCTCGGTTCCGAAAGTATCCACCAGGACGCTGACGGGATCGGCAACCCCGATCGCGTAAGCCAACTGCACTTCGCAGCGATCAGCCAGCCCAGCCGCCACGATGTTCTTCGCGATATAGCGCGCCATGTAGGCAGCCGAACGATCAACCTTCGTCGGATCCTTCCCGCTGAACGCGCCGCCGCCGTGACGTCCCATGCCGCCGTAAGTGTCCACGATGATCTTGCGCCCGGTCAGACCGGAATCGCCCATTGGGCCGCCAATCACAAAGCGTCCGGTTGGATTGATGTGGTATTTGGTGTCCTCGTCGAGCAGATGAGCCGGAATGACGGTCTGGATCACGTGTTTCAGAATGTCCGCGCGCAGTTCGTCGTTGGCCACACTTTCTGAATGCTGCGTCGAAACGACGACAGCATCCACGCGCTTCACCTTGCGATTCGCGTCGTATTCCACCGTAACCTGCGATTTTCCATCCGGACGAAGGTAAGGGCAGGTTCCATTCTTGCGGACTTCGGAAAGTTTCTGCGTGAGCTTGTGGGCCAGTGAAATCGGTAGGGGCATCAGTTCAGGAGTCTCGTTGCATGCGTAGCCGAACATCATTCCCTGGTCGCCGGCTCCACCGGTATCGACACCCATGGCAATATCTCCCGACTGCTTATTGATGCTCGAAATTACAGCGCAGGTATTCGAGTCAAAGCCGTAGACGGCGTTGTCATAGCCGATTGACTGCACCACTCCGCGCACCAGGTTTTGAAAGTCCACGTAGGCCTTGGTGGTAATTTCTCCGGCGATAACGACCAAGCCGGTGCAGGTCAGGGTTTCGCAGGCCACGCGGCTGTTGGGATCTTCGCGCAGGCAAGCGTCCAGAATGGCATCTGAGATCTGGTCGGCAATCTTGTCCGGATGTCCCTCGGTTACCGATTCCGAGGTAAATAGAGAACGATCGGTTGATGACAAGTGGGTTTCTCCTCAAGGTAACTTCTTAGATAACTTAGATAACTAAGAGCCCATGGTTCCCGTTTAGGGGTGCTTACGGAGTCAAGGCAATCTCGCCCAAAGCTCTCACGCGGGCTCTCAAAAAGACCGGGGGATCGGCTCAATCTTCATCCAAAACGGTATCAGAGATTACCTGTGCAAAGCAATGGAATTGGCCGGTGACGAAAGGTGCTGGCATTGAGTGGTTGCCAGGGGAGATCGAATGGCAGATACTCCAATGTAAATGGAAGAAAAGAAAGCAACAGATGTCAGTTAGACGCTCTTTGGGACGCTCTTGAGACGTCTAAGGCGGGGCCGGGGCGTTCGCCAACATTCCCCTGGGACCAAAAACCACGGTCTTGACTTCACGATGTTGTCCGCTGGTCTCGAGCTTCTTTCCGTTGAATCTGAAATCTATCCCTCCGGCGTTTCCTGTCTTGACGACGACTTCTTTGTGTCCCTGAACGATGCGCTCGCTGCCTGCCGCCAACAGCTCCGACGGTATAGCCTTGCCGTCCGCCGTGATCTCGACCCAGGACTCCTCACGGACCTGAATAACCACGGTAAACTCGCCAGGCGTGGGCCCGGAAGGAGAAGCCGCGGTTGATGAATTCGCTGCCCCGGAACCTCCGTTTCCCGATGCTCCAGGGTTCGTGCCGGAGGTACGCACCTCGCTGGCCGCGCCGGGGCTGGCGGCGTTTGGGTTGGCTGCGCCTGGATTCGAGGGCGTGGGCTTGGATACGTCTGCTGCCGTGTTCGCGGTTGCGCTGGATGATGCTGCACCAGAAGTTACGCCCGATTGCGCCGCGGCGGTTGGACTCGGATGAAGTGACTGCCCCGTGTGCTCCCGCTGGCGTCGATTCCAGAGCGAGAGAGCGATCGCAATCATCAGCAGAAACGCGGCGAACCATCCCCATGGCATGCGGTGAAGTGAGCCGTCGCCGCTCGCCTCCAGACGCCGGAGATGTTCCTCATTTTCGCGCGCTTCATCCTCACGAACCGGAATCTCCGTTCGCGGCGGGGGCGCGTCGCCAGAGGCTTCCAGGTATTCGGCGACGGTCTGGTCTTCGTCCAGTCCAAGGCAATTGGAGTAGGCGCGAACGAATCCCTTGTTGAAGATCCCTCCGGGCAACTGGTTGAACTTATCCTCTTCGAGCGCCTGCAGCAGGCGGGTTCCGATCTTGGTAGACGCGGAAATCTCTTCCAACGTCATTTTGCGCTTCTCACGCTCCTGCCTCAGCTTTTCGCCAAAGGACGGCAACCGGGTCTCTCGCTTTCATTGAATGAAGAACGGAATTTTACTCTGTTGAGAAGCTGGATCATAGAGAATTGATAATTGGGGTTAGCTGTCTCATAAATCGCTTTGGGCAGGGTGCGGCTTCAAGCCGTGCCGTCTAGAAAGAGCACTCTCTCGGGTTGTTAGCAATCTTTCCATTTTTTCTGCAATCTGTTCGCCCCAGGGAACGGCGCTTCACTGCTTCGGCTTATTGTGAGACGATCCCCCTAGCGGCGTTTGCGGCGCCCACGCTGGTCCGGCGGAAGACCGGGGGGACGCGTGACCCGGTTTGACGTGACCAAGACTGGTTACTGAGGTTCGTTGCCCGGGCGACGCGTCCAAACCTATAATTTCGTATCCATCTCTTTGGACGAGGAGTTCATGACGGAGGCCGCGGGCACATCCCCTATTCGCCTGTCGCAAGAGCTGATCATTTTTCATGATGTCGCCAAGGCCCTGACATCGTCGTTAAACCTTGATTCGATCCTGCAGACGATCATGGAAAAAATGGCGGAATATTTCCGTCCTGACACCTGGTCGCTGCTGATGGTGGATGAAGAAAAAGACGAGCTCTATTTCGCCATTGCCGTGGGAGCGGCCGCGGAAGCCTTGTCCACAGCGCGTTTGAAGGTGGGCGAAGGCATTGCCGGTTGGGTGGCCAGGCATGGCCAGGCTTTGATCGTGCCCGACGTGCAAGCTGATCCGCGTTTCTCTTCGCGGCTGGACGAGATGACGCGCTTGCGGACTCGCTCCATCATCTGCGTGCCGTTGCGCTCGAAACATCGCGTGCTCGGCGTGATTCAACTGGTCAACGCACACATCGGACTCACCGAACAGGAATTGTTCTTCCTGCAGGCTTTGTGCGACTACGCCGCAATCTCGATCGAGAATGCGAAGGCGGTCGAAAAGATTCAGGAACTGACAATCACCGACGATTGCACGGGCTTGTTCAATGCGCGCCATCTGCACAAGACGCTCGAAACAGAGGTTTACCGATCGGC
>Ga0302324_100009939_pt1 | contig 19786 bp, 17 predicted proteins | sample Palsa_T0_1_FD_201949 | JGI IMG/M metagenome (GOLD analysis project Ga0302324, IMG submission 201949) | Peat permafrost microbial communities from Stordalen Mire near Abisko, Sweden - Palsa_T0_1 | ecosystem: Environmental > Terrestrial > Soil > Palsa > Peat permafrost | place: Sweden: Abisko...
GTGGGGCCCGAACGCGACGCCGAGATCGACGTGCTGCTCGGCCCCGACTCGGCGTCGCCCTCGCGCCAGGTGGCCACGTTGTGGTGGGACACCGGCGGCTGATGGCCCAGCCACGCCCGCTCGGGCTCCTGCGGTCTCGTCGCGGGTCGCCGGTCGCGGCACGGCTCCTCCGAGGTCACGGCGATAGAGTCACGACCATGGGTCGGGCGGCCGTGAGCCGGCACGTCACCGCTGTCTTGTTGGTGGCCTCGATCATGGTCGTTTTTACGCTGGGCGTCCCGGCCGTGTCGGCCCTCCCGCTGCCGGGCACGACCACCACCTCGACCACGACCGCCACTGCGCCCACCATCGCGGTGTCGCCGTCGTCGGCCTCGCAGGGCGCCACCGTCACCTTCTCCGGCAATGTGCCGCTGATGGGGTGTCCCTTGGCCGAGCCGGTCGCCCTGGCCGCCAATGTCGGGCTGTTCCCCGACCGCGGGTTCGGGCCGCAGGTCACCCGCGACAACCAGGGGAACTTCAACACCACCTACATGATTCCGGTCCTGGCGCCGCTGGCGCTGTACACCATCGGCCTGCGCTGCGACGGAGGTGATATCGGCGGAACCACCACCCTGACCGTCACCGCCAGCCCGTCGCCCACATTGGCAGTGTCGCCCACCACGGCGGCTCCGGGCGCCGCGGTCACCTTCTCCGGCAACGTTCCTGTCGTCGGCGCCCAGGCGTGCGCCATGGGCGACGACGTCCAGCTCACGTCAAACGCCCCATTGTTCCCAGCCAGTGGCTTGGGCCCCCAGGCAACGCGCGACTCGGGCGGCAGTTTCCACGCCACCTACACCGTTCCGACCGCCACCGGGTTGGGGACCTACACGGTCGGGCTGCGTTGCGGCGGCGGCAACGTTGGCGTTTCTGTCATGTTGACCGTGTCCAAGACGGGCGCCACGTCTACCACTTCGTCCACCTCCTCGACCACCTCGACGACTTCGACCACCGCCACCACGTCGACCACGGTGACCTCGACTGGGCCGAACGGGCCGTCGTCAGGGTCGTCCACCACCTTCGGTATCGGGCTCCCGACCGGGCCCGCGAGCAATGCCGCCTCGTCGCACACCTCGAGCGACCCCTCGACCGGCGTGGTCATCGTGGCTCTTGTTCTGCTGATACTGGTTGCGCTCGGACTTGCGGTGTCGCGCCGCCGGTCCCGGTCCTGATCCTGTCCCCGCGGCCCTTCGACGTGACACAGCCGTCGCTCGTATGGTGTCGGCATGAGCGATGCCGCCAGGGCCGACGATCGGCCCACACCGATCAACCCCCGGACGCCCGAGGACTTCGTGGCCATGTACGCGGCGACGCCGCCGTGGGATATCGACCGGCCCCAGCCCGCCTTGTCGGGTCTGGGCACCGAGCTGCGGGGTCGGGTGCTCGACCTGGGTTGTGGCACAGGCGAGCACGCCTTGATGGCGGCGGCCATGGGACTGGACGCGGTGGGCATCGATCCCGCCCGCCTGGCCATCGAGAAGGCCGAGGCCAAGGCCAATGAGCGGGGCCTGACCGTCCGTTTCGTGGTGGGCGACGCCCTGGACGTGGCGTTCCTGGGCCAACTGGGACCATTTGACACGGTGCTGGACAGCGGCGTGTTCCACATCTTTGACGACACGGACCGGGCCCGGCTGGTGGAGAACCTGGCCATCGTCATGCCCACCGGAGCCCGTTACTTCATGCTGTGCTTCAGCGAGGAGCAGCCGGGGGATTGGGGGCCGCGCCGGGTCACCCAGCAGGAGATCCGGTCCAGCTTCAGCGACGGGTGGAGCGTCGACTCGATCGACCCAGCGCGCCTTGTGCTGACGTTGTGGCCCCAAGGGGTCTTCGCCTGGTTGGCCTCCATCACCCGCATCTGATCCCGGTGCCTGGTTGCACTCGAGGTGCCAGCCGTGCAAGACTTGTAACCGCGATGGCCACGTCTCTGCAGCTCGTACTCATCACCTAACGCACGCGGAGGCCTCACGCGTGCGCACGACCTCCCAGCCGGGAGGTCGTTTTTTTTCCCAGGGAAGGACCAGATGTGAAACTGACCGGGGCGCAAGCCCTTATCAAGAGCCTCGAGATGGAGGGGACCGAAGTCGCCTTCGGCCTGCCCGGCGGGGCCATTCTCCCCGCCTACGACCCGATCATCGACTCGCCCATTCGCCACATCCTGGTCCGCCACGAGCAGGGGGCGGGGCACATGGCCGAGGGCTACGCCCACGTCACGGGGCGTCCCGGCGTGGCCATCGTGACCAGCGGCCCGGGCGCCACCAACATCGTCACCCCGCTGTGCGACGCCTACATGGACTCGGTGCCCATGGTGGTCATCAGCGGCCAGGTGGCTTCGCCCATGATCGGCACCGACGGCTTCCAGGAGTGCGACACAGTGGGTATCACCCGCTCGGTGACCAAGCACAACGAGCTGGTCATGAACGCCGACGACATCGCGCTGTCGATCCGCCAGGCGTTCCACATCGCCACCACGGGGCGGCCCGGGCCCGTGCTGGTCGACCTGCCCAAGGACGTCCTGCAGACCGCCACCGAGTGGAACTGGCCGACCGACGCCGAGGTGGCGGCGTCGTTGCCCGGGTACCGCCCGACCACCAAGGGCCATCCCCGGATGATCAAGGAGGCGGCCAAGCTCATCGCCGCCAGCCACCGCCCGGTGATCTACGCCGGGGGCGGCATCTTGAACAGCCACGCCGCGGCCGAGCTGCGCCAGCTGGCCGAGCTGACCGGCATCCACGTGGTGACCACGCTGATGGCTCGGGGCGCCTTCCCCGACAGCCACCCCCTGTGCCTGGGCATGCCCGGCATGCACGGAAACTTCACCGCCATCACCGCCATGCAGCGCGCCGACTTGCTGATCGCCCTGGGCAGCCGGTTCGACGACCGGGTGACGGGCAAGGTGGGGGCGTTCGCCCCCGATGCCAAGATCATTCACGTCGACATCGACCCGGCTGAACTGGGCAAAATCCGACGTCCCGACGTCCCCATCGTGGGTGACGCTCGCCTGGTCATCGAGCAGCTGATCCTCGATGTCCGCGCCACCGGTCCTCAGCCCGACCGTTCGCCCTGGGACCGCCAAGTGGCGGCGTGGCGCAAGGAGTTCCCGCTGCACTACGACGAGCCGGAGGACGGGGACCAGCTGAAGCCCCAGTTCGTGCTGGAGACGCTGCGTGACTCGACCCCCGACGACACCATCGTGGTGTCCGGGGTGGGCCAGCACCAGATGTGGGCCAGCCAGTACTGGCGCTTCGAGCACCCCTACACCTGGGTCAACTCGGGGGGCCTGGGCACCATGGGCTTTGCCGTGCCCGCCGCCATCGGGGCCAAGGTGGGGCGCCCGGACAAGATGGTGTGGGCGGTGGACGGCGACGGCTGCTTCCAAATGACGGCCCAGGAGCTGGTCACGGCGTCCAGTGAGCGCATCCCGGTCAAGATCGCCATCCTCAACAACGCCTACTTGGGCATGGTGCGGCAGTGGCAGGAGATGTTCTACGACGAGCGCTACTCCGAGGTCTACCTGTCGCCCGACCTGCCCGACTACGTGAAGTGGGCCGAGGCCATGGGCTGCGTGGGCTTCCGGGTGGAGACGCCCGAAGAGGTCCAGCCCACCATCGACAAGGCCAATGAGATCGACGACCGACCGGTGGTGATCGACTTCCGCACCGACGCCCGGGAGAAGGTCTTCCCCATGGTGCCGGCCGGGGCATCCAACGACGACGTGGTGGTCCATCCGACCCAGGTGCCGCTGGGCTCGCCCGGGCCGGGACGGCGTCCTCCGAGGACGGTGCAGTAAATGGCCGCCGCCCCTCCCGCCCTCCACCACACCCTGTCGGTGGTGGTGGAGAACAAGTTCGGCGTCCTGGCCCGCGTCTCGGGCATGTTCGCCCGCCGCGGCTACAACATCTTCTCCCTGGCCGTGGCGCCCACCGACGACGAGCGGTTCAGCCGCATCACAATCGTGGTGGATGCCGAGCAGACGTCGGTGGAGCAGATGGTCAAGCAGTTGTTCAAGCTGATCAACGTGGTCAAGGTGACCGAGTTGGGCCCGTCCGAGTCGGTCGAGCGGGAGCTGTTGTTGCTCACCCTCCGGGCCAACGCGACCGAGCGGGGCCAGGTGATCGAACTGCTCCAGGTCCTCGGTGGCAGCATCGTGGACGTGGGGCATGAGACGCTTACTGTCATGCTGGCCGACGCACCCAACAAGTTGGACGACTTCGAGGATCTGGTGCGACCCTTTGGAATCACCGAACTGCAGCGCACCGGACGGGTGGCGCTGCCCAAGCTGGACAAATCGGCGCCCCGGCGCCCTGTGCTCGGAAAGGTGGGCTGAACGATGGCCAACGTCTATTACGAAAGGGACGCCGACCCTGGCCTCATCGCAGGCCGCAAGGTGGCGATCGTGGGGTACGGGTCGCAGGGCCACGCCCACGCCCTGAACCTGCGCGATTCCGGGGTCGACGTGCGCGTGGCGTTGCGCGACGGCTCGTCGTCCGCCGCCAAGGCCACGGCGGCCGGGCTGCGGGTCACCTCGATCGCCCAGGCGGCGGAGGAGGCCGACGTGATCATGATGCTGGCCCCCGACACGGAGCAGCAGGCGATCTACCAGTCGTCCATCGAGCCCCATCTGCGGCCGGGCGATGCGCTGTTGTTTGCCCACGGGTTCAACATCCGCTTCGGGCTGATCGAGGCACCGGCCGGGGTCGACGTGGCCATGGTGGCGCCCAAGGGGCCGGGTCACCTGGTGCGGCGCACGTTCGAGGGCGGGGGCGGTGTTCCCTCCCTCATCGCGGTGCACCAGGACGCTACCGGCAAGGCCCGGGATCTGGCGCTTTCCTATGCCAACGCCATCGGGGCGACGCGGGCCGGGGTGCTCGACACCACCTTTGCCGAAGAGACCGAGACGGACCTGTTCGGTGAGCAGGTTGTGTTGTGCGGCGGGCTGACCTCGCTGATCATGGCGGGGTACGAGACGTTGGTGGCGGCGGGGTACCAGCCGGAGTCGGCGTACTTCGAGTGCCTGCACGAGGTCAAGCTGATCGTGGACCTGATGTACGAGAACGGGATCTCGGGCATGCGGTTCTCGATCTCCGACACGGCCGAGTACGGAGATCTGACGCGTGGGCCGCGGGTGATCAATGACGCGGTCAAGGCGGAGATGCGCAAGATCCTGGGCGAGATCCAGGACGGGACCTTTGCCAACGAGTGGATCGCGGAGAACCGGGCGGGGCGCGCCAGGTTCAACCAGCTGCGTCAGGCGGGCAAGGAGCACCCCATCGAGCAGGTGGGCGAGCAACTGCGGGGGATGATGCCGTTCATCGCGGCCGGCTCGCAGCGCCCCGAAGCCGTCTCCGGCGGCTAGCCGCGGGTTACCGGCGGGGTGGGGCCGCGCGGTCGAGCCACAGGTTGGGTGCGGCGGCGTAGGACCGGCTCCGTCGCACCGCCGTGGCCCGCATCATGGTCAGGCACAGCAGCAGCGCCAGGGCCCCAATCGCCGTGAGCACTCCGAACGACGGCGCAGCGATGCGCAACCCGGCCACTACGGCAATCCCACTATGGGGCGGGGTGGCCAAAGCGACCGGCGCCCCGGAGGCCGCTCTCGACGGAGGGCCGGCCGAGTCGGTGGTCGAGTCGGCGGTGCCCGCCCCGCCCGCCGTCACCGCGGTGCCGGTCATCCCCGAGCGGATGCCCACGGCGGCGGTGGCGGGCCGCAGGGCGGCCAGGTTGACGGCAGGCAGGCGGTCGGCGGTGGACTCGGTCGCTACCGGGGTGGCAAAGCCCTGATCGAGCAGCACCTTGGCCGCGGCGGTGGGATTGGCGCTGTTGAGCACTACCGCCAGCATGGTGCGGCCGTCTCGCCGGGCCGCCGCCATCAGGCAGGTGCCGGCTAGGTCGGTGAACCCGGTCTTGATACCGATGGCGCCGGGATAGCTGGACAGGAAGGCCAGGTCGTGGCTGACCAGCCGGTGCTGGACATTGCCCGGCCCGACGAAGTTGTAGATCTGCGTGGCGACGATCCCCGCCAGGTAGGGATCGGCCAGCAGCGCCCGGCCCGCGATGGCCAGGTCACGGGCGCTCACCCGATTGCCGCCGTCGACCCCTTCAGTACCGTCCAGGCCGGCCGGGTCCATGAGGATCGGGTCGTCCACCATCCCCAACTCCTTCGCCGTCTGGGAAAAAATGACCTGGAACCCGGCCACCGTCCCGCCGACCTGCTCGGCCAGGGCGATTGCCGCGTCATTGGCCGAGGAAATGAGCAGGGCGTGAAAAAGTTCGTCCGCCGTCCACACCTGCCCCGGCTTCAGGTTGATCTTGTCGGCTGGCGCGGCCGCGGCCACGGCGTTGACCGTGACCGGCGTGGAGGGCGCCAGATTGCTGGAGGCCAACGCCGTGATCACCTTGGTCAGGCTGGCCGGGGGCAACGGGGTGTGGTCGTTGCTGGCCTCGATGATGTTGCCGGTGTCGGCGTCCACCAGGACCCAGGCCTTGGTCGTTGGCATGGCCGCGGCCGTCGTCTTGACCGTTGCCGAGGCGCTGGGCGCAGCCACCCACGTCGCGGCCGCGACCAAACTCGTCGCCCCGATGGCGACCAAAAGCCGCGGAATTGCCCCCTTGCCACGCCTGAAGATTCCGCTGACGATAGCGAATCGCCGATATCGGTAGGTAGTTGCCCAATTCGGACAGTAAGGCCGGTAGCCGCTTTTGCCCCTGGCCGGGCTAGCGTCGCCCGCCGTGGATGCGGCATTCAGCTTCGAGCCCAAGGTGATCCTCAAGGATCTCCGCTCAGCTCGCCGGCGGCAGCGAATCGCCGATTTGGACCCGTTCGAGGCGCTGTATCGGGCCTACCTGACGGGGATAACGGTGACCCTCGCCGCCCTGTTCCTTTCCGGTGCCACGGGCGACACCAAGATCACCGGCGCCCAGCTCGCCACCATCCGCATGCACGGCGCAGCATGGCTGGGCATGGCCATCGCCCTCATCTTCGCCGTCGGCCTTCGCTCCGGAGGCCGCGGTGGCCCGCTGGTGGTCGAGGCGGCCGACGTCCGCCACGTGCTCCTGGCCCCTATCGACCGGTCGGTGGCGCTGCGCGGCCCGGCCATCCGCCAGCTGCGGTTCCTGCTCCTGGCCGGGGCCAGTACGGGGGGCATCGCGGGGTTGCTGACCCGCCAGCGGTTGCCCGGGCCAGCCATCGCCTGGGTGGCGACCGGGGCGGCGACCGGGGCCCTAGCCGTGGCTGGGGGTTTCGGCTTGGCCCTGATCGTATCGGGCCGTCGGCTGGGTCGTTGGGTTGGCGGCGGCCTGGCCATTTTGGTCCTGGCCTGGTCGGGGGTGGACTTGGCGGAGCATACGACGACATCGCCCGTCACCCTGCTGGCGCGCTTTGCCATGTGGCCGCTGGCCGTGCACGCGGTCGATGTCATCGGGGTGGTCGTGCCGGTGGCGCTGTTGGTGGTCGGCCTGGTGGTGGTGGGCGGCACAATGCTCGAGGCGTCGGAGCGCCGAGCCGGCCTGGTGGGCCAGATCCGATTCGCCGCCACGCTCCAGGACCTGCGCACGGTGATCGTGTTGCGCCGCCAACTCTCGCAGGAGCAACCCCGTCAGCGCCCGTGGCTGCGGCTGCGCCGCGCCATCCCGATGTCGTGGCTGACCAGTTCTTCGGCCGACGGAGACGGCAAAAAGGCCCGGCTTCACGTCCGTCACTTCCCAGTGTGGCGGCGGGGGTGGCATGGCATCCTGCGCTGGCCCGCCCTGCGCCTGCTGCGGGTGGCGCTCTTGGGCGCCGTGGCCGGCCTGTGCCTGGTTGCCACCTGGAATGGCACCACGCCGCTGGTCGTGGTCGCCGGCCTGGCCCTGTACCTGGCGGCCCTGGATGTCACCGAGCCGCTGGCCCAGGAGGTCGATCACCCCGACCGCGCCCTCAGCTTCGACCTGCCCTCGGGCGAGCTGCACCTTCGACAACTGGCGCCGTCGGCCGTACTCATGGTCTTCGTCGGCGTGGTCGGGATCCTGGCCGCAGCCGCTGTGACCGGCGGTGCGACCACGACGTGGGAGATCGGCGCCGTGGTGGTGGTGCCGGCTGCGCTGTGCGCATTGGGCGCAGGGGCCATGAGCGTCGTCAAGGGCCCACCGCCACCGCTGAGCGCCCAGGCGGCGTTGATCCCCGAAGTGGCGGGCGCGCGTGCCGTGGGTCGACTGTTGTGGCCCCCGATCATGTCGATCCTGGGCGTGGTGCCGGTCCTGGTGGCGCGCAACGCGGTGCAGCACGGCCACGCCGCGCTGCCTGCCGCGGTGTCCATCGAGCAGGTGGCAGCCATCCTGGCGGTGTTCGGCGTGGCCTGGGTCCGGTATCAGGAGGACCTGCACAAGTGGTGGCAGGATCAGATCGCGGACGCCAAGATGGGCACCGGACGCCCGACCAAGCCGGCCCTGTGAGCCGCCTGGAGCGGGTGTCGGGTGGCCCTCCGATAACTTTGGCGCAGCCCATGCCCCAATCCACGAAACCCACGACGGTCCTCTCGGCCCGCGGCCTGGCCAAGACCTACGGCGACCTGGTCGCGTTGGAGCCGCTCGACCTGTCTGTGCCCGAGGGGCAGCGGCTGGTCCTGGTCGGCCACAACGGGTCGGGCAAGACCACGCTCTTGCGCATCGCGGCGGGATTGCTGGAGCCGTCGTCGGGCGAGGTTTCGATCGTGGGCGCCCCGGCGGGATCGATCGAGGCCCGGTCCGCGGTGTCGTACCTGCCCGACAACCCGGTGCTGTACGACGACCTGTCCGTGCTGGAGCACATCGAGTACGTGTGCCGGCTGCACGAGGCGGATGAGTGGCAGTCCCGGGCGGTGGGGCTGCTCGACGCACTGGCGTTGACCGAACGGGCCGACGACCTGCCGTCGCGCTTCAGCCGGGGCCTGCGGCAGAAGACGGCCATCCTGCTCGGGCTGATCCGCCCGTTCTCCTTGCTTCTCATCGACGAGCCGTTCGTCGGCCTCGACCCGCCCGGGCGCGCCGCCCTCGTCGAGTTGCTGGACGACGCCAACGACTCCGGGGCCACGGTGATCGTGGCCACCCACCAGATGGACTTCGTCAGCCGGGCCGAGCGCTGCGTGGCCCTGCGCGACGGTGCCGTCATCTTCGATGGCGAGCCGGGCGGGGCGGACTTCACCACCCTGGCCGGCTAGCGGGCTCGCCTGAGTCCTTGGTGCCCTTCTACCGTCCGGGTGGTTCGAAAATGAATGAAATAGGACAGGTTGTGGCCAGTTTGGGGGCGTACCGTTCGGTCTATGGACACTTTCGTCATTGAGCCCAAGGGGCCGTTCAGCCTGGAAGAAGCGGCGCTGTTCGGGTTTGGGCAGCGCCATGACACGTCATTTGACGGGACGATGCGGTTGGCGTTCTGCGTCGACGGCTACCGCGACCAGGCGGGCGTTTCGGTGACCCAGGGCGACGACGGCTTGGTCCGCGGCACCATCTGGAACGATGCCGGCGGCGCACCACAGGCAATCGTCGCCCAGGTGGCACGGGTGCTGTCGCTAGACCATGACGCCACCGGGTACCAGGCATTGGGTGACCAAGACCCCGTGCTGGCGCGGCTGATGGCGGTAGCGCCCGGGCTCAGGCCACCGCTGTTCTATTCGCCTTACGAGGCGGCGCTGTGGGCCGTGATCTCCATGCGCCGTCCAGGTGCCACCGCCGAGAAGTGGCGTGCTCGGCTGTCCCAGGCGGCAGGATTCGGTTGCGAGGTGGCGGGCCAAGCGATGTGGGCCGTGCCCACCCCGGGGGCCATCATCGATCTCGGGCCGGAGGGCGTGGCGGCCGCGGCAGGGATCGAGCCTGCTCGGGCCGAGCGGGTGGTGGGCGTGGCCCGAGCGGCCCAGGCCGGGGCGCTCGACGCCGCCACCGTCGCCGCCTTGGCCAGCCAATCGGAGGACGAGGCGCGCGCCGCACTGCGGGCCATCCCCGGCATCGGGCCGTTCTACGCCGACCTGATCGTGATCCGAGCGGCGGGCGTGGCCGACGTCTTCCCCCTCAACGAGCCTCGCCTGCTCACCACGCTCGGCCGGCTCTACGACCGGCCCGGGCCGTTGGCACCGAAGGAGGCGGAGCGACTGGCCGAGGCCTGGCGCCCCTGGCGTACGTGGGTCGCGGTGCTGTGCCGCGCCGCCGGCCCCCGCCTGCTCGGGATCACTGTGTAGGTCCAGCCCCCGCAAAGCCCGGCGCCTGACTAGCTTCTACCAACGCGCTAGCCTTGGGCGTGGCGATGGGGCTCGCCGTACAACCGCCGCAAGGCTGATAGCTCCTACCGAACGTTTCAGATTGCCACGTCGGTAGGGACACGCTGCGGTAGCCGGGTCGGGTGTGTCGGGCGGGTGATGCTTTCTTCCCCGGTGGAGGATCGACGTGAGCCTGCCGCCCCGCCCCGGAAAAGACGAACGCCCAGCCCGGCGGTTCATGAACTGTCCGTCGTGCCACCTCTGGTCCACCGCACCGGTCTGCCAATGGTGCGATTTCGACGCCCGCAACGCCCCCCAAAGCGACACCCCCGACGTCCCCGCCAGCCGCCTTCAGCGCGCCTACACCGCCCTGCGCCATCTGATCCATTTTGACCTCGAAGAGCAGGCGCGTCTTCTTGCCTACCTGGTGAAATGGATCGTGCTGGGCGCCGCCGTCGGCGTACTGGCAGGCCTGGCGTCAGCCGGCTTTTTGGTGTCGCTGGATTGGGCTACCAAGACTCGCGAGGCGCATCCCTGGTTGCTCTTCCTGCTCCCCGTGGCCGGTCTGGTGGTGGGCCTCGGCTATCGCTATGGCGGCGGAACGTCGGCCCAGGGCAACAACTTGATCATCGACGAGATCCACGAGCCGACGGCGTGGATCCCCAAACGGATGGCGCCGCTGGTCTATCTGGGCACCGTCGTCACCCACCTGTTCGGCGGCTCGGCGGGCCGGGAGGGAACCGCCATCCAGATGTCGGGCAGCCTCACCGACGCCTTCAACCGGATAACCAAGCTGTCGCCCGATGACCGGCGGCTCCTGTTGATCGCCGCCATCGGGGGAGGGTTTGGGGCGGTGTTCGGCGTTCCCATCGCGGGATTCGTGTTCGGTCTCGAGGTTCAGGCGGTGGGCCGGCTGCGCTACGACGCCGTTGTTCCCGCCCTCACCGCGCCGATCGTGGGTGATCTCATTGTGCGTGGGCTGGGCGTTACCCACACGGCGACGCCGCACTTCGGGGCGATCACCATTACCGCCGCCTTGCTGGCCAAGGTGGCCGTTGCCGGACTGGCCTTTGGCCTGGTGTCGATCCTGTTCAGCGAGCTGACGCATGGGATAAAGCGGGTCGCAGCCGCCTTTGTGTCATGGTCGCCCGCCCGCCCATTCATCGGCGGCGTACTGGTCATTGGCCTGACCTACGCCGTTGGGTCCCGGGCCTATTTGGGTCTTTCCATCCCCCTCATCACCGCCTCGCTGGCTGGCGGGATAGGAGTGATCTCGTTTGCGTTTGCCTTGAAGCTGCTTTTTACCTCGGTGACGTTGGGGACGGGGTTTCAGGGGGGCGAGGTCACGCCATTGTTTGTCATCGGCACCACCCTGGGGGCGACGTTGGGGCATCTGCTGGGCGTTCCCATCCCGCTGATGGCGGCGCTCGGGTTTGTTGCCGTGTTCGCCGGAGCGACGAACACCCCCTTGGCGTGCACCATCATGGGCGTCGAGCTGTTCGGCCAGGCGCCCCTCGTGCTGCTGGCCGTGGCGTGCGTGGTGTCCTACGTGTTCAGCTCCCATCGCGGCATCTACAGCTCGCAGCGGGTCGACACAGCCAAGGGCTCCGGCCTGTTGGCGGACGGGGCGGACGGCCGGGCGCTGACGCTGAGCGTCCTGGCCCGCCAGCGCCGCTTGTGGCTCCCGGCCCGCCGCAGTGGTCAGCCGCCCGAACCCAGTGGGGACTCGCACGACGACACGGCCGACTAGGCAGATTTGGGCCCGCTGCCGGCTACCCGTGCTCAGGCCAGGCGCTCCGCCACGTAGTCGATGCAGTGGGTCAGTGCCTCCACGTCGTCGGGCTCCACGTTGGGGAACATCCCGATCCGCAGCTGGTTGCGCCCCAGCTTGCGGTAGGACTCGGTGTCCACGATCCCGTTGGCCCGCAGCGCCTGGCACACCGCCCTCTCGGTCACCGAAGCATCGAGGTCGATGGTCCCCACGACGGTGCTGCGCTCATCCGGCTTGACGACAAATGGCGACGCAAACGACGACGCGGCAGCCCACTCGTACAGCGTCTCGGCTGAACGCGAGCTCCGAGCTGCGCATCCCGCCAGCCCCCCTTTTCCCAGCATCCAACCAACCTGGTCGGCCAGGAGCCACAGCGTCGCCAGAGCGGGGGTGTTGTAGGTCTGGTTGAGCACGCTGTTGTCCAGCGCGATGCCCAGGTCGAGCGACGCCGGCTTCCACCGGGAGCCGAGGCGGCGGACCCGGTCGATGGCGGCGGGGGAAAGCAGGGCCACCCACAGGCCGCCGTCGCTGCCGAAGCACTTCTGGGGGGCGAAGTAGTACGCGTCGACCTCGCTCGGGTCGAACGCCAGGCCGCCCGCCCCCGACGTGGCGTCCACCGCCACCAGGGCGTCGGCGTCGGCCCCGCCCGGCCGGGCCAGCGACATCATGACCCCGGTCGAGGTCTCGTTGTGGGTCAGGGCGTACAGGTCGATTCCCGCCTCGGGCTGCACCGAGGGATGGGTTCCGGTGGCCGACTCGATGATGGAGGGGGCGTCGAGATGGGGAGCCGCGGCGGAGGCCGCGCCGAACTTGGTCGAGAACTCGCCGAACACCAGGTGCTGGCTACGCCGCTCGATCAGGCTGAAGGTGGCGATGTCCCAGAACATCGTGGCCCCGCCGTTGCCCAGCGTTACCTCGTAGCCCTCGGGCAGCTCGAACAGCTCGGACAGCCCGGAGCGCAGCCGCCCGACCAGGGACTTCACGGTCGGTTGGCGGTGGCTGGTGCCCATGAAGGCGGTGCCCGTGGCGGCCAGGCCCGCTACCGCGGTAGGGCGGACCTTGGAGGGGCCGCAGCCGAAGCGGCCGTCGGCGGGCAGGAGATCGGTGGGTATGCGGATTTCGGTCGGATCGGTCGTGCTCACTGTGTCAGCATGGCAGCAATGAAACGCATATCGAACCGAGTTTCGGCGGTGACGGAGTCGGCCACCCTGGCCATCGACGCCAAAGCCAAGGCCCTTAAGGCAGCGGGTGAGCCGGTGATCGGCTTCGGCGCCGGGGAGCCCGATTTCGCCACGCCTGACCACATCGTGGAGGCGGCCGTGGTGGCCTGCCGCGACCCCAAGAACCACAAGTACACGCCGGCGGCCGGCCTGCCCGAGCTGCGGGCGGCGGTGGCGGCCAAGACCACCCGGGACTCCGGCTGGGATGGCATCAAGGCCAACCAGGTACTCATCACCAACGGGGGCAAGCACGCCCTCGAGACCGCCTTCGCCGTGCTGCTCGACCCGGGCGACGAGGCGTTGTTGCCCGCTCCCTATTGGACGACCTACCCCGAGTCGATCGCCCTGGCGGGCGGGGTGCCGGTGGTTTTGCCCACCACGGCGGCCACTGGTTACAAGGTCAGCGTCGACCAGTTGGAGGCGGCGCGCACGGCGCGGACCAAGTTGCTGGTGTTTGTGTCGCCGTCCAACCCGACGGGGGCGGTGTACACCGAAGCCGAGGTGACGGCGATCGGACAGTGGGCGCTGGAGCATGGCGTGTGGGTTGTCACCGACGAGATCTATGAGCATCTGGTGTACGGCTCGGCCACGTTCACGTCGATGCCGGTGGCTGTGCCTGAGTTGGCCAACCAGACGCTGGTGGTCAACGGCGTGGCCAAGACCTACGCCATGACCGGTTGGCGGGTTGGGTGGCTGCTCGGCCCGGCCGACGTGATGGCGGCGGCGATAAACCTGCAGTCCCACACCACCTCGAACGTGTGCAACGTGGCCCAGCGCGCCGCCCTGGCTGCGGTGGGGGGCGACCTCACGGCGGTCGAGGCCATGCGCCGGGTGTACGACCGGCGGCGGCTGCTGATCCTTTCCATGCTGCGCGACCTCCCCGGTGTGGTGTGCCCCGAGCCGGAGGGGGCGTTCTACGCCTTCCCCAGCTTCGAGGGCGTGCTGGGCTGCTCGATCCGGGGCCGCACACCGGCCACCACGCTCGACTTGGCGGCGCTGCTGCTGGACGAGGCCAAGGTGGCGGTCGTGCCGGGCGAGGCGTTCGGGGCGCCGGGATACGTCCGGTTCTCCTATGCGCTGTCCGACGACGACCTGGTGGAAGGCGTGTCCAGGATTGGAAAATTGCTGGCCGAGGCGTCCTAAGCCGCCGTGGCCCGGTCGGGCGGGGGCTCCAGGCCTCGATAGTGTGAGGATTGCAAGGGCGGTCGCCGTTATGGCGGGCCGCAGTTGGGCCCGGGCGTTGCCCAGCGTGAGCGTGGCCGGTAACGCCGGGAGCTCAGGAAGGATGATCTGATGGCGCGTGTTTTGGTGACCGAGGAAATTGCCGAGCGAGGGCTGGCGGCGCTGCGAGCCGCCGGCCATGACGTGGATGTGCAGCTTGGCCTGTCCCCTGACGCCCTGCTGGAATCGGTGCCTGGGGCGGCGGCATTGATCATCCGATCCGAGACCAAGGTGACCGCCCCGGTCATCGCCGCCGGGACCGACTTGGTGGTGGTGGGCCGGGCCGGCATCGGCCTGGACAACGTCGACGTGGCGGCGGCTACCCGGCGCGGCGTCATGGTGGTCAACGCGCCCCGTTCCAACATCCTCTCCGCCGCCGAACACACCCTGGCGTTGCTCCTGGCCCAGGCCCGCAACATTCCCCAGGCCCATGCCGCCCTGACGGCGGGACGGTGGGAACGTTCCCGCTGGGAGGGCGTGGAGGTCCACGGCAAGACACTGGGGATCGTGGGGCTGGGTCGGGTCGGTGCTCTGGTGGCGCAGCGGGCCCACGCCTTCGGGATGCGCCTGGTGGCGTATGACCCGTATGTCGCGCCCGAGCGGGCCAAGCAGATGGGTGTCGAGTTGCTCCCGCTGGAGGATGTGGTGCGCCAGTCGGACTTCCTGACCGTGCACCTGCCCAAGACGGCCGAGACGATGGGGCTGATCGGGGCGGAGTTGCTGGCGCAGGCCAAGCCCGACCTGCGGGTGGTCAACACTGCCCGGGGTGGCATCGTGGACGAGGCGGCGCTGGCGGCCGCGGTGGCGGCGGGGACGATCGCAGGCGCCGCCATCGACGTGTTCTCGACCGAGCCGATGTTGTCGTCTCCGCTGTTCGACCTGCCCTCGGTGGTGGTGACGCCGCACCTGGGGGCCAGCACCAAGGAGGCCCAGGACAAGGCAGGGATCTCCATCGCCGAACAGGTCGAGTTGGCGCTGGCCGGCGAGTTCGTGCCCTATGCCGTGAACATCGGGGCGGCCGAGGCGTCGGAGACGGTGCGGCCGTTCCTGCCCCTGGCGGAGCGACTGGGGCGACTGTTCGGGCTGTTGGCCCAGTCGCTGACCCCGGTGCTGGAGATCGAGTACGAGGGCCAGCTGGCGGAGTACGACACCCGGATCTTGACGTTGTCGGTGCTGAAGGGGTTGTTCTCCGCCGCTACCGACGAGCCGGTGTCATTCGTCAACGCACCGCAGTTGGCGGAGGAACGTGGGTTGTCGGTGCGGGCCACCACGGCGCTGGCATCGCAGGACTACGTGAACCTGATCACGCTGCGGGGCGGGGACCACGCCCTGTCAGGGACGTTGTTCGGACTGCGGGCCGAGCCCAAGATCGTGATGGTGGACGACCACGACATCGAGTTGCCTATCGCCCACAACATGCTGGTGGTGCGCAACGACGACCGAGTGGGCATGGTGGCGCTGGTGGCCGAGACGCTTCGTGATGCGGGCATGAACATCGTCGACCTGAAGCTCGGCCGTAGCCGCTTGTCGGGTCGCCCTTCGTCGGCGGGCGGGCGCACCGCGATGATGGCGCTGTCGTTCGAGGAGCCGGTGCGGCCCGGCGTGGTCGAGGCGCTGTTGGCCGAGCCGGGGATCCTGGCTGCGATCGCCATCGCCGAGCCGTAGGCGCCGGTAGCGGGTGCGGCTTCCTCCCGCCTCCCGAGAGCGACAGTTCAGGGGCCTGAGCTTGGCAGGATGACCATTTGATCGCGAGCCGTCTCGGTGAGCATTCGGACGCGCTTGCTCATCGCCGGATGAGTGGGCATGGAAAAGGACAACGGGAAGAGCAGCCAACGCCATGGCTTCGCCCCATACAGTCTCCTGCGCGTGGCATCACCGAAGGATTTCACCTCGACCAGCGCCATCGCCAAACCGTTCGGGTCGCCTGACAGTTGGGCGCCGCCGGAATCGGCCTGACGTTCGAGCCGGCGGTTGAGGACCGATAGCGGCACTCGTGCGCCCAGTGCGAAAAGAGGGATCAGGGCGACGTACATCGACAAGGTGACCGTCCCAGTGGCAATGACTGTGAAGGCGATAGACGCGGCGATGCCTACGTAGAGGGCCACCTGCTGCCGGATCCTTATGGCCCGGAAGTCGGAGTGCACGACGTGGGCCAACTCGTGAGCCACAACGGCGCGCAGCTGGCGATCGCCAACGCTGTCTGCCCATTGGCTGGACAAGATAAGCCGAACCGCCCGACGCACTTGGACGACGACGGCTACTCGGATGGCGTCGTCACGCAGCACCACTCGCGGTACCGCACAGTGTGCAATCGCCGTCAACTCACGCAGCGGTGTCGCGACCTTCCTGGCAAGATCGTCTCGGAATACCACCCCGCCTGAGCGGATGAGAGCTGGAATCTGCACCAGGCAAGCCTCGATGTAGAACACGCCGATGGCTACCGCGACATAGGGATGGCGGTGAAAGGCACCGCTGACGCCCCACACCCCAATCGCCGCGATGAGGAGCATATTCAGCCACCGGATCCAGTTAGCCCTGACCCGCCCGCTCGGGGCCATGAACTCGACACCGTCACAGACGACTACCCGGTCCTCCTTGCGTTCCCGGCCCATTGCTCGCAATGGTAGGCGGGCAGCCTGACCAACGTCACGGCCCGGTGAATGTCCTGAGCCACGGAGTTGGGCATCGAACGGGGCCGGCGGGTTACCTGGCTCGGGCCCGCGTGAGCCACCCTATCCCGATAAACAGAACCCCAAAAACGAAGGATATTCCACTGATCCGTCCACCGTACATACCAGTATAGAAAATCGTGGTGAAGAGACCGATCACTATCAATAACGTTCCCAAGACCAGCATCACTACTGCGTTGAGCGTTTTTGATGCTCCAGATGAATCATTGGTGATCCCGAGATAGTCCAATATCGTCCTGATTCGGCGGCGGGTCACCATCAAAACTTCTTGAGGAAGCGTATGATCCCCGGGACGATCGTCCTGTCGATGGTTGGCGGCATCGTAGGTGTGATCCACCACACCTCGCCGACCGCAATGCCTGGCCTCGCCTGCATGTAGACCGGGACCTAGCGAGGCCCAGGGCGAGCTGGCTTTGCGCGAGCCGGCGTCATGACGTTTCAGCGCTTGGCTCGGATGAACCCGTCTGCCTCGGCCGCATTGGTATCGGCATAGCAACGGTCGGGTTTGGTGCGCTCGTAGTTGGCCGTACCGGGAAGGTGGTAGATGCCGCTGGCCGCCTTGGCCTTGATGAGGTGGGTTGGCGGGCAAACACCGTCAACCGGCGGCAGCCATGCCGCCACTAGCTCGGTCAGCTCAAGGTCCGCCACTGCCTCTGCCGTGGCCACCGCCTCTGCCGAAGCCGCTGCCTCAGCCGCGGGAACCGGCGCGGTGGCCAGCGGTAGGGTCTCGGTGATAGGCGGCCAGGGATCGGGGGAGGGAACCGTGCGACTCGTCTCGCCCCGCAGGTGCATGGTCCGGCGGACCAGCAGCCCGGCGGCCAGCAGGAGGGCTGTTGTCAGGAGAAATCGCCAGAGACGCGGTGCCACGACGTTGACCGTACCGCCTCGGTTTCTTGACGCGGGGGATGCATCCGTGTAACGATGGTCGGGACATGACTCCCTCCTTCCTGTCGATCCTCCTCCTTACCTGACGGCGAGCCCCCTCCCTGGGACTCGCCCCTCGCCTCCTGTGCCTCTGGCCAGGAGGTTTTGTTTTGCCCCGGCTGACCACTGAAAGGAACAAATGCAATGGCTGAGCGAGTGATCATCTTCGACACCACCCTGCGTGACGGCGAGCAGTCGCCCGGAATCGCACTCGACGTCGCGGAGAAGCTTGAGATCGCGGAGCAGCTCGCTCGGCTCAACGTTGACTACATCGAGGCCGGGTTCCCGGTGGCCAGCCAGGGCGACTTCGAGGCGGTGCGGGCCATTGCCCGCACGGTCGGGCGCGACGGCGGACCGGTCATCGCGGGCCTGTCGCGCACCCAGCGCACCGACGTGGATCGTTGCTGGGAAGCGGTCAAGGACGCCGCTCGGAGCCGCATCCACGTATTCATCTCGACCAGCCCCCAGCACATGGAGCACATGCTTCACATGAGTGAGGCCCAGGTCCTGGCCGAGACGGCAGCCGGCGTGGGGCGGGCCCGCGAGCACTTGGAGGACGTCGAGTTCAGCCCCCAGGACGCCACCCGGACGCCACTCGACTTCATGATGGAAGTGCTGCGCACGGCGGTCGACTCGGGTGCCACCACGCTGAACATTCCCGACACCGTGGGCTACGGCATCCCGTGGGATTACGGGGCGCTGATCCAGTACATCCGCCGCGAGATCAAAGGCGATTACGTCCTGTCGACGCATTGCCACAACGACCTGGGTTTGGCCACCGCCAACTCACTGGCCGGCGTTCAGGCTGGTGCCCGCCAGATCGAGGTGTGCGTCAATGGTCTGGGCAAGCGGGCGGGCAACGCTGCGCTGGAAGAGGTCGTCATGGCCCTGGCCATCCGGCCCGACCAGTTCCCCGGCCTGTCGTCTGGCGTGCGGACCGAGGAGCTGGCCCGGACCAGCCGGTTGGTCAGCCGGCTGACCGGTTACCCGGTCCAGTTCAATAAGGCCGTGGTGGGCCGCAACGCCTTCCGCCACGAGTCGGGGATCCACCAGCACGGGGTTCTGGCTGAGCGGACCACATACGAGATCATCGACGCCGACTCGGTGGGCCAAACCGGCAGCCAGATCGTGTTGGGCAAGCATTCCGGGCGTCACGCCTTCTCCGACACGCTGGCCAAAATGGGCTTGACCGTGAGTGGCGACGCCCTCAACGCGGCCTTTACCCGGTTCAAGGAGTTGGCCGACCGGAAGGTCGAGATCACCGACGCCGACCTCGAGGCCATCGTGGCCGAGGAGATCGGGTCCAGCTCGGAGCCCGCTTTCACCCTGGAGGCGCTGGAAGTGGCCGGTGGGACCGTCGGCGTGCCCAATGCTCGGGTGGTGTTGGTTCGAGGGGGGGAAAAGGTGGAGGCGGTATCCGAGGGCGACGGCATGATCGACGCCGCCTGCCAGGCAATTCGCGCCGCCACCGGAATCGACAGCAAGCTCACCGACTTCAACGTGAACGGCGTCACCGGGGGTGTCGACGCCCTGGGCGACGTGATCATCCAGGTCGTGGCCGACGGCATCCGGGTCTCCGGCCGCGGGGTGTCGACCGACGTGGTCGAAGCGGCGGCCCGCGCCTATCTGAACGCCGTGAACAAGGTGGTCCGCATCCGTGCCCGTCAGGACGGGCCCCGGCCGGCGGAGGCGACGCCATGACGACCGCCACCAACGAATGGTCCA
>Ga0302324_100009942_pt1 | contig 19780 bp, 14 predicted proteins | sample Palsa_T0_1_FD_201949 | JGI IMG/M metagenome (GOLD analysis project Ga0302324, IMG submission 201949) | Peat permafrost microbial communities from Stordalen Mire near Abisko, Sweden - Palsa_T0_1 | ecosystem: Environmental > Terrestrial > Soil > Palsa > Peat permafrost | place: Sweden: Abisko...
GCAGCCGGGGCAATCCGGCTGCATCGCCGAGCGCGGCCGGGATCGTGGCGCCGTCGAAATCGGAGCCCAGCGCGACGTGCGCGACGCCGATCCGGTCCGCTACGTAACGCGCGTGCGCGGCAATCAGATCCAGCGGCGTATCGGCGGTGTCCTCGAAATCGGCCCGCAGGAAGAGCGACGCAAACACGATCCCGATCAGCCCTCCCGTGTCGGCGATCGCGTCCAGTTGCGCGTCGGTCAGGTTCCGTGAGGCGGCGCAGAGCGCGTGCGCGCCGGCGTGGCTGGCCACCAACGGGCCCACGTTCAGGCGCGCCACGTCCCAGAAGCCAGCCTCGTTGAGATGGCTGAGATCGACGAGGATCCCGAGCTCGGCGCACCGGGAGACCAGCGCGCGACCGGCGTCCGTGAGCCCAGGCCCGAGGTCGGGCGAGGAGGGGAAGATGAAGGGCACTCCGTGGGCGAATTGGTTGGGGCGGCTCCACACCGGGCCCAGCGAGCGCAGCCCGGCCTGGTACCAGGTGTCGAGCGCCTCGAGTCCCGGATCGATCGCCTCGGCGCCCTCGAGGTGGAGCACGGCAACGGGCGGGCCGTCGTCCTCGCGGGCGGCATCGAGGTCGGCGACCGTTCGCGCGACGCGAAGATCTCGGGCGCGCTCGAGCGCGAACAGCCTCCCGGCCGCCGCCGTCGCGTGGGCCGCGGCCTTGCCCTGCCCGACGGCGGAAGCGAGGGCAAACTCGACCACGCCGTCCTCACGCGGGACCGGCCGCTTGCGCTCCTGCGCCGACGGAGTGAACACGGCAAAGATGCCGCCGCGCAACCCGCCCGCACGCATCCGCGGAAGGTCGAGGTGCCCACCCTCGCGCCCGGTGGCGAACGCTGCGTGGTCACTTCGGGTGAGAGCGTCATTGTGTCCGTCGAATACGGCGAGCACGGACGACGCACACTACCGGCCGGCAGGGGATCGCTCATGCCCATCGAACCGAAGGCCATGAGACTCCTCCGCTTTTCCTCCGCGCGACTCCTCGGCTGCGCCACGATGGCCTTCGCCGCCGTGTTCGTCCCCGCCGCCGCCCTTGGAGCGGCACCCGCGCAGGGGCCCGCTGCCCTCCCTGCCGCGCCCTCGGCCGGACCTGATCCCGCGCCCTCGACCGAGCCCGACGTCGCGTTCGGGGGCGCATCCACGCCCGGACTCACGGCCGACACTCCGAAGTGCGGAACCCCGGGACTCGTCGTGTGGCTCGACACCCAGGGCAACGGGACCGCCGGGAGCATCTACTACACGCTCGAGTTCACCAATCTGTCGGGGCACGCCTGCACGCTCGGCGGCTATCCGGGAGTCTCGGCGGTCAACCTCGACGGCCACCAGCTCGGGAGCGCCGCGTCGCGCGACCACGCAACCTCCCCGCGCACCCTCACCCTCGCCCGCGACGCCACCGCCACCGCCGTGCTGCGCATCGTCGAGGCAGGCAACTTTCCGAGAACCGTCTGCGGGCAGGTGACGGCCGCCGGCCTGCGCGTCTATCCGCCCAACCTCACCACCTCCAAGGTGGTGCCCTTCCCCTTCTCCGCGTGCTCGCTCACCGGGCCGGTCTACCTGAACGTGCGGGCCGTGAAGCTCGGATAGCGCCAGGGCGGCGCTCACGGCGAGCGGACTGCCACTACGGTACCTGCCCTGGAAACCCTGCAAACCGATGTCACGGTCGTTGGCGCCGGCGCGGCAGGCCTCTATGCGGCCCTGCGCGCGGCGCGCGACGGCGCGCTGGTTACGCTCGTCTCCGCGACCCCCCTGGCCGAGTCGGCGAGCTACTGGGCACAGGGCGGCCTGGCCGCCGCGCTGGCCGAGGACGACGCGCCCGAGCGCCACCTGCGCGACACGGTGATCGCCGGGCGGGGAGCCGTCAGGGAATCGGCGGCCCGGGTCCTGTGCAACGAGGCGCCGGGGATCGTCGAGGACCTCGCCGAGCTCGGTGTCCGCTTCGACGCCGACCGGCACGGCCGGCTCGCCCTCGGGCTCGAAGGTGGCCATTCCGTTCGCCGCGTAGTCCACGCAGGCGGGAGCGCGACCGGCCGACGTATCACCCGGCAGCTGTCCGCGCTGGTGGCCGAGGATCCGTCGATCGACGTCCTCGAGGGCCGGCGGGCGGTCGGCGTCATCGTCGTCGACGGCCGCTGCACGGGCGTCTTCCTGGACCGGACAGGCGCGGGGAGCTCGGCCGTCGCGAGCGCCGCAGTCGTGCTCGCCACCGGAGGCGCCGCCGCCCTCTGGGCGCGGACGACCAATCCACCGGGCGCCACCGGCGGTGGACTGCTGCTCGCCCACGCCGCGGGGGCCGCGCTCGCCGACCTCGAGCTCGTCCAGTTCCATCCCACCGCGGTCGCAACGTCCAACGGCGGCGACGGGTTCCTCATCACCGAGGCGATCCGCGGGGAGGGCGCGCTGCTCCTCGACGCAGCCGGCGAGCGCTTCGTCGACGAGCTCGCGCCCCGCGACGAGGTGGCGCGCGCGATCCAACACGTGATGACCGACACCGGCGCCAGCTCGGTGGCCCTCGACATGCGCAAGGTCGACCCGGCTCTGTTCCCCAATGTTGTGGTCGAGCTGCGCCAGGCGGGCATCGACCCCGAGCGCCAGCTCGTTCCCGTCTCCCCCGCTGCCCACTACATGATGGGGGGGATCGCCACCGATCTCGACGGCCGCTCGACGGTGCCCGGCCTGTACGCGGTCGGCGAGTGCGCGTGCACCGGCCTGCACGGCGCCAACCGCCTCGCCTCCAACTCGCTCTCGGAATGCTTCGTGTTCGGGGCCCGAGCTGCCCGAGCGGCGCTCGCCGAACCCCACGTCCGAGCCGCCGCGCTCGGCGCCCCCCAGCCCCCGCCCCGGCCGCCCGCGCTCACCGCCGCCAGTCGCAGGGCGCTGTGGGAGCACGCGGGCATCGAGCGAGACCGCGACGGGCTGTGGCTGCTCAGGGACGATCCCCACCCGCTCGTGCGCCTGATCGCGGACGCCGCCCTCGCGCGCACCGAGAGCCGCGGGGCGCACCAGCGACGCGACTTTCCCGACCTCGACCCGGCATTCGAGGGACTGCACGTGATGATGGAGCCTTCGGGGCGCCCGGCTTTCGATCGCTGGGTCTGATGGGCGGCTTGCGCCGCCTATTTTTTCTGGACGACGCCGCCGCCCGGACCGGGCGCGTCCAGGGAACTTAACACGCAGTTAATACGAGCAATGACCTTGGCTTTACAACTCAGCGGGACAATCGCGGCCGCTCACGATTGGGCCTAGGCCGGAGGCCGAAAGGAGATCCAGTCTGCATGTATCGATTCAGTCGGGCCATCTACAGGGAGTTGGCCAGCGACATCGTCGAGGATGACCCGACCCTCGGTCATCCGATCAACCACGAGCGAGTGCTCCGTGCGTGCGAGGCCGTAATCGAGCGGCTCGCGACCGATCGCCACTACTTCGCGCATCCCTCGCGGACCCTTTTCAACGACATTCGCTGGTACTTCCCGATGTGCGCCCAGCCCCGTGTCCTACGCGTGATCGAGCGCTACCTCACGTGCGCGGACGACATCCTGCGCCAGCAGCCCCAGAAGGGATACGACGTGTACGGCAATCCCCTCCAATGCCGGGCGACGACCCGCAAGGGCGCACCGTGCCAGCGTATGCCCCTGCCTCACAACGGCTACTGCCCCTCCCACCAGCACTTGGCGGAGACCGAAGAGGAGCTGCTGGCGGCGTAGGTTCGCTGGCCACGCGCGACCCTCGGTCCCACTCGCGGTGGGCGGTCAGCTACCGTCCGCTCGGTGCTCCTAGGCGTCGATGTCGGCGGCACCTTCACCGATGCGGTGCTGGCCGTCGACGGCCGCATCATCACCGCCAAGTCGCCGACCACGCCCGAGGATCAGTCCGAGGGGGTGATGGCGGCGGTGAGCGCGGCGCTGGAAAAGGCCGGGCGCCCCGCGAGCGAGGTCGAGACCTTCGCCCACGGGATGACGGTGGTCACCAACGCGCTGCTCGAGGGCACGGGGGCGCGGACCGCACTCGTGGCGACGGAGGGGTTCACCGATGTGGTCGCGCTCGGGCGCCAGAACCGGGCCGATCTCTACCGGCTGTGCGAGGCCCGCCCGGCGCCCCTGGTGCCCGAGGAGCTGCGCTTCCCGGCGCCCGAGCGCACGGGCCCCGACGGCCCGCTGAAGCCGCTCGACGCGGGCGACGCCGAAGCGCTCGCACAACTGGTGGCGGAGTCGGGCGCGGAAGCGGTCGCCGTCGTGCTCCTTCACTCCTACCGCCACCCCGGGCACGAGCGCGCGCTCGGCGAGGCGCTCGCGCGAGCCCTCGGCCCGGACGCTCACGTCTCGCTCTCCCACGAGGTGGTGGGCACCTTTCGCGAATACGAGCGGGCGGCCACCACCGAGATCGATGCCGCGCTGACGCCGCTCCTGCGCCGCTACCTGCGCAGCCTCGTCGAGCGCGCCCACGAGGCGGAGCTGCCCGAGCCCGCGATCATGCAGTCGGGCGGCGGGCTCATCGACGCCGCCGCCGCCGGCCGCCACGCCGCCTGGATGGTGCTCTCCGGCCCGGCCGCGGGTGCCGCGGGCGGGGCCTATGCCGCCGCCGCGGCCGGCTCGCCTGACGTCCTCTGCCTCGACATGGGAGGCACCTCGGCCGATGTCTGCGTCGTCGACGGCGGCGTCGTACGCGAGCGCAGCTCCGGGGTGCTCGCCGGCCGGCCCGTGGCCCTGCCCATGCTCGATGTCCACACCGTCGGCGCGGGCGGCGGCTCGATCGCCTGGGGCGACGCCGGCGGCGCGCTGCGCGTCGGGCCGCGCTCCGCGGGCGCGGACCCGGGACCCGCTTGCTACGGGCGCGGCGGCACGGAGCCAACGGTGACCGACGCCAACCTTCTCCTCGGCTACCTGTCCTCCGAGAACGATCTCGCGGGGGGCGTCACGCTCGACCGGGAGGCCGCAGAAACCGCGGTCGGGGCGCTCGCCGAGGCGCTCGACCTCGACCTGCTCGCGTGCGCCGAGGGAATCGTCCGGGTCGCCAACGCCGAGATGGTCCGCGCCCTGCGCGTGATCACCGTCGAGCGCGGCGTCGACCCGCGCCGCTACGCACTCCTGGCCTTTGGCGGCGCCGGGCCGCTGCACGCCGCCGCGGTCGCCGACGAGCTCGGGATCGGGACCATTGTCTGCCCGCGCGCGTCGGGCGTGCTCGCCGCGCTCGGGCTCATCGTCGCCCCCCGCCGGCGCGATGCCCAGCGCACGGTGCTCCTCAGCGGCGACGAGCTCAGCCAGGACGAGATCAGCAAGGCGGTCGAGGAGCTGGGCGACCAAGCCCGCCAGGCGCTCGACGAGCCCGAGGCCGAGCTGAGCGCCGTCTACGAGCTGCGCTACGGCGGGCAGGCATTCGAGCTTCAGGTCGAAGCCGGCCTGGCCCCCACGTCCCAGGAGCTCCGCGAGGCCTTCGAGGCCGAGCACGAGGAACGCTACGGCTACCGCGACCCCGATCAGGAGCTTGAGCTCGTCACCGTCCGGGTAGCCGCCACGCTGCCAGGTGCCGAGCCGTCGCTGAGCACGGAGGAGGATGATGCCCCGCCCCCACACGAACCGGGCACCCGCCCCGCGACCCTCGGCGGAGAGGGCATCGAGCTGCGCGTCCACACCGGAGCCCCGCCCCCCGGCACCACGATCTCCGGGCCCGCCGTGGTCGAGCTCCCGGAGGCAACCCTCCTCGTTCCCCCCGAGTGGTCGGGCTCGGTCGACGACACCGGCACGATCAAGCTCGAGCGATGATCGATCCCGTCGACCTCCAGGTCCTCACGGGCGCGCTGCGGGCGATCTGCGAGGAGATGGGCGCCGTGCTCGTCCGCTCCGCGCACTCGGCCAACATCAAGGAGCGGCGCGACGCCTCGACGGCGCTGTTCGACGCTTCGGGCGAGATGGTCATGCAGGCCGAGCACATCCCGGTCCACCTGGGGGCGATGCCCGCGGCGGTGTCCGCCGTGCTCGAAGAGGACCACGCTCCGGGGCGCGCGTGGATTCTCAACGACCCCTACGCGGGCGGGACCCACCTCCCCGACATCACGGTCATCCTCCCCGTGTTCGCCGATCACGACGGGCTGATCGCCTTCGCCGCCAGCCGCGCCCACCACGCCGATGTCGGCGGTCCGACGCCCGGCTCGATGCCCGCCGACAGCCGCACCCTCGACGACGAGGGTGTGGTGATCTCCCCGCGCGTCCTCGACGACGAGGCGATCGCAGAGCTCAGCGAGCAGATGCGCCAGCCCGCCCAGCGCCGCGCCGACCTCCGCGCCCAGCTCGCGGCGGGCCGGGCGGGGGCGCGCCGCCTCTCAGAGCTCCACGACCGGGTCGGCGGCGACACCCTCCGCGAGGCCTTCACCGCCGTGCTCGACTACGCGGAGCGGCGAACCCGCAGGTGCATCCGCGAGCTCGGCGACGGAACGCGCCGCGCCAAAGACGTCCTCGAGACCGAGGAGGGTGACCTCGAGATCGTCCTCGAGGCCACCATTCGCGGCGAGGAGATCGTCCTCGACTTCGCGGGCAGCGCCCCGCAACATGCCGGCAACCTCAACTGCCCCCTCGCGGTCACGAGATCGGCGTGCTACTTCGCCATCCGCGTGCTCACCGACCCCGACATCCCCCCCAGCGCGGGTGCTTACCGCGCGATCGACGTGCGCGCGCCCGAGGGCTCGCTGCTCAACGCCGGCGCCCCCGCCGCCGTCGCCGCCGGGAACGTCGAGACCTCGTCGCGCGTGGCCGACGTGGTCTTGCGGGCCTTCGGCCGTGCCCTAGGGCAGGGGACCATGAACAACCTCACGCTCGGCTCCGAGGACATCACCTACTACGAGACGATCGGAGGCGGTCAGGGCGCCTGCCCCGACGCCGACGGGCCAAGCGGCGTTCACGTGGCGATGAGCAACACGCTCAATACGCCCGTCGAGGCGCTCGAGCTCGAGTTCCCGCTGCGGGTTTCGCGCTACGAGCTCAGGCGCGGCTCGGGCGGCGCCGGGCAATACCGCGGCGGCGACGGCGTGATCCGCGAGCTCGAGGCGCTCGCGCCGCTGCGCTACTCGCTGATCACCGAGCGCCGGCGCCACGCCCCATCGGGTGCCGCGGGCGGATCGCCAGGAAAGCCGGGACGCAACCTGCTCGACGGCGAGGAGCTCCCGGCCAAGATGGTCGGCGAGCTCGCCCCCGGCCAGCACCTGACGATCGAAACGCCGGGTGGCGGCGGCCACGGGCCCCCCCAGCCCCGCGAACCGCGATGATGTGCGCCGTGCCCGACCGCATCGCCTTCCTCGGACTGGGAATCATGGGGTCGCGCATGGCCGCGAACCTGCGCCGGGCGGGATTCGAGCTCACGGTCTGGAACCGCACACACTCGACGGCTGAGGCCTTTGCCGCCGAGCATGGCGCCGTCGTCGCCGACACGCCGGCCGAGGCCGCCGCGGTCAGCGACATCGTCATCACCATGGTTGTCGACGGCGACCAGGTCGAGCAAGTCCTCCTCGGCCCAGACGGCGTCGCCACCCGCGCTCGACCCGGGCTCTTGTGCATCGACTGCTCGACCATCGGCCCGACGGCGACTCGGGCCATCGCCCAGGTGCTCGAGCACCACGGTGTTAACCTCCTCGATGCCCCGGTCACCGGCTCCTCGCCCAAGGCCCAGGACGGGACCCTGACGATCATGGCCGGGGGGACCGACGAGGACTTCGAGCGTGCCCGGCCCGTGCTCGAGGCGATGGGCTCCGTGATCGTCCACGCCGGGCCGCTCGGCCACGGCCAGATGGTGAAGCTGATCAACAACGCCGTCGCGGCCATCAACGCCACCGTGGTCGGCGAGGCGCTACTCGTCGCCAAGCGCGCCGGCGTCGATCTCGACGCCCTCACCAAGGTCGTCGGCTCGGGCTCGGGGTCCTCGGCCATGCTCGAGCTCAAGGCCGGGCCGATGCGCAACCACGACTACACGACCCTGTTCAAGACGGTGCACATGCTCAAGGATGTGCGCCTCTGTCTGGAGGAGGGTCAGGCCCTCGGAGCACCCTTCCCCTCCGCGGCCTACGCGCGCGAGATCCTCAGCGCCGCGACCGGTCGGGGTTTAGGAGATGCCGACTTCGCGGCGCTGATCGAAGTGCTCGAGGGCATGGCGGGATTCGAGCTCTGACCGATGACTGCCGACGGCTCGACGCGATTCGTGTAGTCCCGGCCCGCGGCTCACCCGACCCGGCCCCGATCACACCAGCCGCGCCTTCGGCTCCTTACCGTCGCGGATCTCCACGGCGATCCGCTCGCGGCTCCGCTCGGGTGCGCTGACTGTGATCGTGACGATGTCGCCGGCTCGGAACACCCGGCCGTCGAGCGCGCGGCGGAACCGTACGAGGCGCCTGTAGCCGGCCGTCACGGCGCCGCGTGGGCAGCCGCGCCCCCGGCAGCGAACCTCGATCCGGGCGCCCCGGGGGACGCCGATGACGCGGACGGCGCGCAAGCGCGTTCGCGCGTGATCCCAAGTCCAGTCGAGCACGAACCGCACCCGCAGAGCTCGCTCGCCTCCGTGCTTCGGCACCACCGGCACCGGCAGGGGCTGGCTGACTGCCACCGGCTGCACGGGGGGAGGTGTGGGAATGGGTTGCGCTGCCCAAGCGCCCTGAGCGTCGCGCGAGAGCTCGAGCGCGTCGCCGCTCGGGTCGGTCGCGAAGACGAGCAGCTGATGGGTCGCTGGATCGATGTAGGGAACGACGGTGCCACCGACGGAGCCCACCCCGAAGAGATCGGTGATGTCGTAGGCCGTCCACGCGCCCGTGCTGCTGTTACGCCCGGACTCCATGAGATCACCGCTCGAGAACCTGGCGAAGGCCAGCAGCTGGCCGCTCGCGGGATCTGTGTAGGGCATCACCGTGCCGCTGACCGAGCCCACCCCGAAGAGATCGGTGATGTCGTATCGCGTCCACGCACCCGTGCTGCTGTTACGCGCGAACTCCATGAGATCACCGCTCGGGGATCTCGCGAAGGCCAGCAGCTGGCCGCTCTCGGGATCGGTGTACGGCACCACCGGCCCGGCGACCTTGCCCAGGTTGTACAGCGAGCTCATGTCGTATCCGACCCACGCGCCGGTGCTGCTGTTGCGCGCGAACTGGATGAAATCACCGCTCGGCGACTGCGCGAAGGCGATGAGCCCGCCACCCTGGGGATCGGTGTACGGCAGCACCGGGCCGGCGACTTGGCCCAGGTTGTACAGCGAGCTCATGTCGTACCCCACCCACGCGCCGGTGCTGCTGCTCCGCGCGAACTGGATGAAATCACCGCTCGGCGACTGCGCGAAGGCGATCAGCCCGCCGCCCTGGGGATCGGTGTAGGGGAGCACCGGGCCGGCGACCTGCCCCAAGTGGTACAGCGAGCTCATGTCGTAGGCGATCCACGCGCCCGTGCTGCTGCTCCGCGCGAACTGGATGAAATCACCGCTCGGCGATTGCGCGAGCACGATCAGCCCGCCACCCTGGGGATCGGTGTAGGGAACCGCCGTCCCGGAGACCGCCCCGGCAACGGTTATGTCCGACGATGTCCATGTGCCCTGTGCGTTTCGGGCGAACTGGACGATGGCACCGGCCGCGGTCGTGCCCAAGGCGCTCAGCTCGCCGTTGGCGGGATCGGTGAACGGGATGATGCTCCCGGCCGCGTACGGCCCCGCTGCCTGGGCCCCACCGGCGATTAATAGGCTCATCACGAGCGCGATGGCAACGACAACCGGGCCTCGGATGCGCCCCCTTTCCTCACCGCGTCGCATTGACGAACCCTAACTTCGGTGCGCCGGCGGGCAAGGCCGGTGTCAGCGGGCTAACAATTCAAGGTAGGCGTGACTCACGGCGGTACCATTGACGGCGTGCTGAAACTCGCGGGAGCAGCTGTCGTGTGTGCCGCGGCGGCGTTCGCGGCGGCGTTCTTCGCCGCCGGCGCCGCCAGCAACGTGACCAAGCGCGCCACCCCCCGCTCTAAGCCCGTGCCCTTCGCCGACTCGGCCGCGCGCGCCGTCAGCTTTACCGGGACGCCGGCGGCGCTGAAGCTCCCGCCCCCGAAGCGGGTCAAGCATCGCAAGCGCGCCGTGGCGGTGTCAGGTGCTCCGCCGGTGTCCCCGCCCGCGAGCACCGCCGCCAGCGTGACCCCGACCGTTCCCCCTGCGCCCAGGCACAAGAGCAGCTCCGGGCATGGGCACGGCGTCACCATCGTCGGTGGCCCTTAGCGCAGGTCGTACCCCTACTCGAGATCCTCGGAGCGAACGACTCCCCCGGCCAGCGCTCTTTCCACCAGACGCGTGCGCTTCTCGTTGGGTGGGAGGTCCTCGACGCCGAAGCGCGCGAACAGGGCCCGCATGTGGCTCTTGACGGCATCGAGGCTCAGCACCAGCTCGTCGGCGATATCCTGGTTGGTCGCCGGGGTCGCGAAGCGCTCATCGTCTCGAAAGGGACGGCAGAGGGCGACGAGCACCCTGCGCTGTGCGTCGGAGACGTGGGGGGCCGGGATCGTGGGCACCGCGATGGTGGCCACCACCTCGCCGGGTAGAGGGTCACGGAAGGCAATCACAGTATCTCCCACCTGGACGAGATCCCCGTCCCTGAGGGTACGCTGGCCACGTAGCCGCTCGCCGTTGACAAACGTGCCATTCCGCGAAAGCCCGTCATCCTCGATTACCCACTGGCGTCCGCGTTGCTCCAGGTGGGCGTGCACGCCCGAGACACGCAGGTCCCAGGCGATCTCGATCTCTGATTCGGGAGCCCGCCCGATCGCCATCTCCTCGCCGTCGAGCTCGACCAGCCGCAACACCTGCTCGCCGTCACGAAAGAACACGAACGGCGCGCCATTTCGCGTTGCCCGCAATAGAGCCTGTAACTCGCTCGGGCTGGTCGCTGCACCCAACACCGCACGTTCCTCGGCACGCACGCGGCGAGGGTACTAGCTTCCAGTCACGATGCATGTCGTCCTCGACAACCGGAAAGGCGAAATTGCCGACGTCGAGCTGATGCTCGGGCGCAGCGACGCGACGGTGGGGGATCTCGTCGACGCCCTGCGCACGGGCGAGAACGGCGGCGGCGCCGGCGCCACCGGCATCCTGCTCGACGGCCGCTTCTGCCACGCCGACCTCGCGCTCGACGAGATCGGGCTCCACGAAGGCGCGCGCGTGAGCCTGGCCAGCGCGGCCCCGGCGATGCCCGCGCCGAGCACGGCCGCACTCGAGCTGCGGGTCGTCGCCGGTCTGGACTGCGGCCAGCGCAATCCCCTCTCCCCCGCAGGGGCGGTCGTCGGACGCGACGACGAGGACGCGCTCGCCATGTCCGACGTCGCCGTCTCGCGCCGGCACCTGCGGGTCGAGCCGAGCCCCGGAGGGCTGCGCGCCACCGTCACCGATCTTGGGTCGGTCAACGGATCCTGGGTCGAGGGTCGCCGGATCAAGGAGCCGACCGAGGTCTCGCCCGGCACCGTCTTCGAGGCCGGCGACGTCGCCTTCATGCTCGCCGCGGTGAGCGAGGATCGCTTGGAAATCGACCCTCAGCGTCAGGCCCGCGCCGGCGGCCTCGTCCCTTTCAACCGCCCGCCGCGCGCGCGCAAGCGCGGACCCGCCGATGCGCTCAGCCCCCCCGAGCAGGTGCGCGAGCAGACGCCCCAGAAATTCAGCCTGGTCTCCGCCTTCGCCCCCCTCCTCCTCGGAGGGGTGATGGTGATCCTCCTGCATAACATCCTCTTTGCCCTGTTCATGCTTCTCAGCCCGGTGATGGTCATTGGAAGCTGGTGGGAGAGCCGCCGCCAGACGGGCAGCGCCACGCGCAGCGCACGGCGCGCGCACGCCGAGCAGCTGACGCGCTTCACCACCGAGGTCACCGGGCGCTCAGCCGAGGTCCTGACCCACCTCCGCCAGTCGCTACCCGATCCCGCCGAGATCATGCGCCGGGCCACGGATCCAAGCCCGCGCCTGTGGGAGCGCCGACCCGAGCACGACGACTTCCTCCATCTCTCCGCCGGCCTCGGGGACCGGATCATCCGCCCGCCGCTCGATCAGCGCCGCACGCCGTCCGCCGAGGCCGAGACCGTCCTCGCCAAGAACGAGCGTATCCGCATGGCCCCCATCCTCGTCGATCTCCAGAACGGCGGGGTGGTGGGGATCGTCGGGCCCCGCGTGGCCACCCTCGCCGCCGCCCGCAGCCTCATGTGCCAGGCGGCGGTCCTGCACGGACCCGCCGATCTCCAGATCGCCGTCCTCACCGAGCCCGAGCGCAGCGCCGAGTGGGATTGGGCCAAGTGGCTTCCCCACGCGCGCGACGCCTCGAGGGGAGGGGACGCCCGACTCCTCGCCGCCGACCCCGAGAGCGTAGGCGAGCTCACGGCCGAGCTGATGGAGCGTGCCGGCAACGACGAGTCGAGATTCCTGCTCGCCGTGCTCGACAGCGACGCCTTGATCGAGGGGCGCGGGGCGGTCGGGCGGGCGCTGCTGCGCACGGGCGAGATGGTCAGCGGCATCGTCCTCGCCCGCTCGAACGAACGACTGCCCGCGATCTGCACCACCGTGCTCGAGCTCGAGCAGGGGACCGCCGAGACGGTCATGCGCCGCCCGCAGGCCGGAGAAAGCGTCGACCCCCTGCTCATCGCCGGCGTCTCGACCGAGACCGCGCGCGAATGCGCGCTCGGCCTGGCCCGGTTCGAGGACGCCGACCTGCAGATCGCCGGAGGGTCGCTGCCCTCTGAGGTGTCGTTGCTGCCGCTGCTCGGGATGGGCGAGCCGACGCCCGAGGCCCTGGCCGGACGCTGGCGCGCCGCGGCGTCGCACACGAGCCTCGAGGCGACCTTTGCCCTCGCCGAGGACGGCCCGTTCACGCTCGACCTCGTGCTCGACGGCCCCCACGGCCTGATCGCCGGCACCACCGGCTCGGGCAAGAGCGAGCTGCTGCGGAGCCTGGTCGCGGCGTACGCGGCGAGCCACGATCCGACGCGCCTGAACTTCGTGCTCATCGACTACAAGGGTGGCAGTGCCTTCGCCGAGTGCGCCGAGCTCCCGCACACCGTGGGCATGGTCACCGACCTCGACGAGCAACTGGGCGCGCGGGCCCTGCGTAGCCTCGAGGCCGAGCTTCGCTACCGCGAGCGCGTTCTCGGCGAATACCGCGCCGGCGACCTGATCGCCTACCAGCAGCTCCAGGCGCCCCCGCTGCCACGCCTGCTCGTGATCATCGACGAGTTTGCCACGCTGGCCGCCGAGCTACCGGACTTCGTCGCCTCGCTCGTGGGCATCGCCCAGCGCGGACGCAGCCTCGGCGTGCACCTCCTGCTGGCCACGCAGCGACCCTCGGGCGCGGTCAACGAGAACATCCGCGCCAACGCCAACCTCCGCATCTGCCTGCGCGTGCAGACGCCGCAGGACTCCTCCGACGTCATCGACTCTCCCGCGGCCGCTCGCATCGGACGCACCCAGCCCGGTCGCGCCCAGGTCAGGCTCGGACCGTCCGAGCTCGTCCCCATCCAGACCGCGCTGGTCACCGGGTCGACGGCCTCGGGGCCCCCGCGCGCGGTCGACGTGAAGATGTTCGAGTTCGTCGCCAACGGCGACGCCGCCGAGGAGCCCAAGCCCGAGCGCTCTGACCTGCAGCGCCTGGTCGGCGTCGCGCGCGAGGCGTTTCAGTCCCTGGGGGACCCCGCCCCGCGCCGGCCGTGGCTTCCGCCGCTTACCTCCGCCGTCGACCTCGAGGACGTGCTCGCGCTCGGCCCGCCGCGACCGCTCGCCGGCGAGCGGGGCCTGGTGGTGCCGCTCGCGCTCGCCGACGATCCCGACGCCCAGGCCCAGTACCCCGTCGGCTGGAACCTCGATGCCGGCAATCTGCTGCTCTACGGGCTCGGCGGGAGTGGGACGACGACGACGCTGGCGACGATCGCCCTGGCCCTCGCCGACACCACGGGCCCCGACCGCGTGCACATCTACGTGATGGACTTCGGCGCCGGTGAGCTCGCCTCCCTGGCCGGGCTCCCGCACGTCGGCGCCGTGACCGCCCCGCCCGAGCACGAGCGCCAGCGGCGCCTGCTCAGGCGCCTGCGGGGCGAGGTCGAAGCGCGGCGGCGTCTGGACTCCTCCACGCGCGCGGGCGCGCCGCGCATCGTCGTTCTCCTCGATGGCTATGCGGGCTTCGCCGCCGAGCACGACGACATCGTCGGCGATGCCACCCGCGAGTCACTCGCCCGCGTGTGGGCCGACGGACCCGAGGTGGGCATCCACATGGCGATGAGCGCCGACCGTGCCGGCGCGGTCCCCAATGCCCTCGCCTCGCTCGCCCAGCAGCGGCTCGTCTTCCGCCTCGCCGACTTGCCCGACTATGCCCAGTTCGGCATCCACCGCTCCGATGTGCCCCGATTCACTCCGGGCCGGGCGGTGGTGGGCGGCAGCGGCCAGGCGATCCAGGTCGCGCGGGAGGGGCATCCACTCCCGGCGGGGGTCGCGCGCCGCAGCCCGGACGACGGCGCGGACGGGCGGCGTCAGGTTCCCGGTGGGCCCCCGCCCATCGGCGTCCTGCCCCAGAGCGTGCCGCTCGATGCCGTGCTCATGGCCACTCGCGTGGGTCAGGAGCCCTGGTTCGTTCCCTTGGGCATCGGCGACGAGCAGCTCGAGCCGGTCGGCTTCGAGCTCTATCAAGGCGATCACGCGCTGGTCGCCGGCTCGCCTCGCTCGGGCAAGACGTCGGTCCTGCTCCTCATCGCCGCCCTCGTCGCCCGCGCGCATCCCGAATTCACCATCATCGGCGTCGCCGTGCGCCCCTCGAAGCTCCGCGAGTGCAGTGAGCTCGCGCGTGTCGTCACCGCGGCCACCGACCTCCCGGCGCTCGTGGAGGAGCTCCGGGAAGGAGGTGGGCCCCGCCTCCTCCTCATCGACGACGCCGAGATGGTGCCTGACGAGGCCCGGTCGCTGACGGCGCTCTTTACCGACGCGCCCGCCGGACTGCACGCCGTCGTCGCCGGCCGCGCCGACGGCGTCCGCTCGCTCGGGCACTGGAGCGCGGGGGTGCGGCGCTCACGGACGGGACTGCTCCTGCAGCCCGATGTCCAGGCCGACGGCGGCCTTCTCGGGGTGACCCTCCCCCGCCGACCATCTCCCCCGGTGCGCCCGGGCTGCGGCTACCTCGTCCAGGCGGGCGGGTTCGAGCTCGTGCAGGCGGCGCACCCCACGCCCGCGGCCGAGCGCGCCTAGCCCTTCTCGTGCTGGCGCAGCACCATCCAGAGCCAGAAGGCGACGAAGGAGACGACGAAGCTGATCTCGCCGAAGGTGTCCGTACGCGGCCACTTGGTCAGGTGCGTGAGCTGGAGCGAGAGCGTGTCGGGCTCGATCAGGGCGACCAGGGCGACGTACACCCACGCCGCGAATGCGTACAGCGCGATGGCACGGCAGCTCGCGAGTATGAGCGAGCGACGAAGGTTCGGGTCAGCCCCAGCCGAAGCGCGACGACCAGTCATCAGGACGATGATAGGGCGGGCGCCGCTTCCTCGGCCCCGAGCAAACTGCTCGGCACCGGTGCGTATCCCGCTCGGCTGCCCTCGAGCTCTCCGAGCATCGTGCAGGTCTCCTCCGCCAGCTGGACGTAGGCATACGCGAGTGGCTCCCATGACCTCCTGTGCCAAGCACGCACCGGCCAGCGTGGATACGCCAGGAGCGGAATGACCGCGCCAAGTACTCCCGGAGCCTTGCGACGGGTGAGCGTCGCCGCCATCAGGGCGGTCAGGACGAGAACGGGAAACGGGAACACGATGAACCGCACCTCGGGATGCTTGATCGCCGCTCGCGCGTTGCCTCGCCCATAGGCGCGCGAGCGTCGCAGCGTGTCGGCCAGGTTGGGCCTGAAGCGGTGCAGAACCACTGCCCCGGGCTGGTAGAGCAGCCGCGCGCCGCCCGCTCGGGCATGTGCGCGGTGACAGAGGTCCGTGTCCTCTCCGGCGAACTTGAACCCTTCGTCGAACCCGCCGAGCTCAAACAGCGGCTCGCGGCGGAACGCCATGTTGGCTCCCGCCATCGCATAGAGCTCCGCGCCCGCGAGGAGCTCGGAATCGGTGCCGAGCGCGCGGCGCAGGTAGAGGCGAAGGCGGTAGCCGAGGCGGTTGGACACGAGGAGCTCGGCCGTGAGCGGCGCGAGCGGATTGCGGGCCGCCAGGTAGCGCAGGCAGAAGCGATCGGTCGAGGTCGGGAGCACGAGCCCACCGACGCCGTCCGTGTGCGGATCTGAGAACGACGAGTGGAGTGCGGCGAGCCAATCCGCGGCGGGCTCGCAATCATCATCCGTGATCGCGATGATGTCGGCCCGGGCTGCGGCCAAGCCGGCGTTGCGGGCGGCCGCGGGCCCGCGGTTGCGCTCGAGGCAGACCACGCGCGCGCCCTGCGCTGCCGCCACCTCCGCGGTGCGGTCAGTCGAGCCGTCGTCCACGACGATCACCTCGAAGCGCTCAGAGCTCAGTGATTGGTGGCGCAAATGCTCGAGCGTCACCGGCAGCCGTTGCTCGCCGTTGTAGCTGGAGATGATCACGCTCATCTCAGGGGACAGCCCCGTATGCGGTGCTTCAGTCAGCTCGCCGCGGCGGGGAATCTCACCATCGGGCTTATGGCCGGCGAGCCGGGTCAGCTCCGACCAGGAGTCCTCGACCGTGACAGCTTCGATGCCGAGCTCCGGCAGTGAGGCGAGCACGTCGTCGAGCAGAGACAGCCGGTTAGCACCCGCGATGATCCAATCGTGGAAGGTGAGCATCGTCACGGGTCCCTGTGCGAGGCTCGCGAGGAAAGCGAACCGGGCGAAGTCGAGCAGTGCTTGCGGAGTTGGCTCCGACGGGTCGGGAAGTCCGAGAAGATCGCAGTCCAGCGGGCTGTACAGAGGAATCTCGAGCAGCCGTCCGCGGTAATACGGGCGCCGTCCGGACCTCAGCCACCGGATCGCCGAGGGCATCGAGCCACCCACGCGATCCCGCGACCACACGCGAGCGTTGAGCGCCAACGTGAGCAGCTGCGCGGGAGTGCCTTCGAGCAGGCCGGGCCGGGCCCGGGCGAGGTGCCACGGACGCCCACTGCCGATGCGGTCGGGCCTGAGCAACTCCACGACGTGACGGAGCTCGCGATTGCTGGCCCACTGGTAGCCGCGGCTGGACAAGAGCTCATAGACGGCGGCATCGAAGAACGACGGGCCGAGCAGGTATGGGGCACGGAAGCCCACCGGGCGCTTCCCGGTGACCGCCTCGATGACGCCGTCGGATTCGTCGAGACCGGCGCCGAAGCGCTCCAGCTCCGACGGCGACAGACCGGTGAGCCGCTCGTGACGCCAGCCGTGTCCGGCGATTTCGTGCCCGCGGCGCGAGATCTCCTCGATCAGGTCCGGGCGCTCGAGCGCGATCGCGCCCACGGTGAAGAAGATGGCACGGGTGTCGTGTCGCGCCAGGACCTCGAGAATCCGCAGCGTGCCTGCCTCGAGGTCATATGAAGAGGTGAACGGCATTCCCCAGTGCGCTTCGTAGTCGAAGCACACGAGGACACGGCGATGCTCCGGAGCCCCGGCTTCGCTCACCGGGGCCTCTCCGACCAGAGACCAACGCTGCGCCCACTGAAATAGGCACTCAATAGCAACGTGTCAACGGCACATGCGGCGACGAACCGGTGGCCGTATCCGGTCTTCCATACGAATGCCCGTGACACATGGGCCACCGCCACAGCACCGGTATAGACGAGCGGCATCATCGACAACGAGCGCCTGCGCCTAACCGTGACAGCCGTCCCCACCGTGAGCAGAAGCCATCCGGCGAAGGCGAGGTCAGGTCGTCGCAGCTCACGATCGCGGTAGAGCTGTCGCGTCGCTCCGCGTCCACTCTGATACAGCCAACGCAGGGACACGGCAAAGGTCTTGCTCTCCTCGTGGCGGACCGTCAACCCGGGCACGGTGAGCAGCCGCGCTCGTTGTTGGCGCAACGAGCGATTCATGGCAACGTCCTCCCCATTCCTCAGCGAGGGATCAAACGACACTCGATCGAAGACCTCACCCCGGTAGACGGCGTTGCTGCCGGTGACCTCAGTGCTGTGAGACACCAGCTTCGGCTCGAGCCGAAAGCGGGAATGGAGATAGGCGACGTCGCCGTCCGGTACGGCCGTGCCCGCGACGGCATCGGCGCTCGCCAGCTCCTCCAGGCAGCGTGAGAACCAGTCGGGAGGCAAGACGATATCGGCGTCCACGGTGGCGATGTAGCGCCCGCGGGCCTCGGCGACACCGCGGCTTCGCGCGTAGCCCCGCCCCTGGTTCTCGGCGAGTCGCACCAGCCGGACATCGGGATCGGACCGCGCCACCTCGGTGACGACCCGGGCCGTGTCGTCGGTCGAGCCGTCGTCGACGACGATGATCTCTCGCCCCCCGGCACTGTCCTGCACCAGGATCGACGACAGCGTCCGCCCGATGTTCGCTGCCTCATTGTGGGCGATGACGACGTAGGTAACGCGGGGGTGCGGCCCCAGATCTGCGATGCGCTCCCGGTCAGACAAATCCCTCCTGAATGTTACCGTGCGTTACAGCCGCGGGCCGCTGCGGCCGATAACCGTCAGAGGAGCACATCAGACCCTTCGCCAGCGCCGTTGAGCGACGACCTGAGACGGATGCCCCCTTGTGCGACGAGCGAAATCACTCAAATCACCCCTCTCGCGTGCCTCCGCAATCGCGGCCTTGGTCCTCACCTTGGGCATCGCCTCGACCTCCGCGGCGAGCTCGGTCGGGGCCGGGCATCGTCGGGTGACCGGGCCGGCCAAGGCCGCCTCGCACCGAGCCGCGGCGCCGTCGCTCATCGGCGGCGACTCGAAGACCGACTGCGTCTACTCGGCGAACCGCATCGATGTCCTCCACCGCTTTGAGCAGATGGTGAGCAAGAACATCGACTGCGCGCTCGTGTTCAACAACGCCTCGCCGAACTGGGCGGGATGGGACGACCCGTGGTTCCTCCGCGAGCAGGGCAGCCCCGCGTCGAACTGGCTGGCGTGGGCCACCGCCCCGGGGACCGATCGGCAGCTCGTCATCACCCAGGGCATGTTCCCCTCCGATGTGAACGGAACGAACTGGCTGCAGGCCGGCGCCGGCGGCGCCTATGACCGCTACGCTCGCACGCTGGCTCGCAAATTGGTCGCGGCCGGTCTCGGCAACTCCGTCATCCGCCTCGGACACGAGGCCAACGACAGCGGGTCTCCGTGGTTCGTCGGCACCACCCCGGAGAGCTGGCGACTGTGGGACCAGTACTGGCGACAGACTGTGGTGGCGATGAGATCGGTGCCCGGCGCGCACTTCCTCTTCGACTGGTGCATCAACGCCTACTGGGAGCCGATCGCCCTGGCCGACTGGTATCCGGGCAACAGCTTCGTCAACATCATCGGCGTCGACGCCTACGACTCGGGCGTACCCGTGGGCGCGGACCGCTGGTCGAAAATCTACACCCAGCCGGACGGGATCGACGACGTGCTTCGCTTCGCCGCCGCCCACGGGAAGCCGGTGAGCTTTCCCGAGTGGGGTCTATGGACGTCCGGGTCCGCGGGGGGCTTCGGGGGCGGCGGTGACCCGGCTTACATCGACGGCATGGCCGGCGTCGTGAAGAGCAATGCCGTCGCCTACCAGTCCTACTTCGACAGCCTGGCGTCAGCGACGTTGCTGGCCGATAGCCCGCCCAGCCTGGCCGCGTACCGCGAGAGCTTTGGCGGCGGCGAACAGTAATCCCGACCCGTAGACGAGAT
>Ga0302324_100009943_pt1 | contig 19780 bp, 11 predicted proteins | sample Palsa_T0_1_FD_201949 | JGI IMG/M metagenome (GOLD analysis project Ga0302324, IMG submission 201949) | Peat permafrost microbial communities from Stordalen Mire near Abisko, Sweden - Palsa_T0_1 | ecosystem: Environmental > Terrestrial > Soil > Palsa > Peat permafrost | place: Sweden: Abisko...
AGCCGGGTTGTCGTGGAATCTGACCAAGATGGGATGGCTGCAGGCTGATTGGATCGAAAACCTCAAATTGCGTGCGGCCTATGGACAGGCTAACAATGTGGCCGCCTATGGAAGTAAATTCACTGCCTTGGGTATTTCCAATATTGCCGGCAACCCGGGCGTATTGGTCAATTCGCAGGAAGGTCAGACGAATATCGAGCCGGAGCGCCAGGAAGAATTCGAGACCGGGGCCGACCTTAGCTTTCTGAAGGGCAGGCTGGGATTGGAATTGACCTACTACAACAAGGTCATCGATAACTTCCTGATGCAGGCCAGTCAGCCCGCTTCATCGGGCTTTGCCAGCGAATGGGTGAATGCCGGTAACCTGCGTAACAGAGGCGTCGAGCTGGGATTGAATGCAAGACCGGTACAAACGCGCAATATCACCTGGAATACCTCTCTGAACTTCTGGTTGAACCGGTCGCTGGTGACCAGCCTGTCGGTTCCTCCGGTTCCGCAGGGTTCTTTCGGTTATGTACTGGGGTCATTCCAGATCCAGCAGGGGAAATCCGCCACGCAGATCGTGGGTCTTGACGGCACGGGAGGGGTTAGCAAGCTAGGGGATGCGGAGCCGACTTTTCAGATGAGCACATACAACGAGATCACTTTCTTTAATAACCTGAGCTTGCGGTTCCTGCTGCACTGGAAGAAGGGAGGACAAAATGTGGACCTGACGACGCTGGAAAACGATTTCGGAGGAACCAGCGCGAATTATGATAAGGTGACCAACAAATTGGGTGTTCCGGACGGCGTGTATCGTATTATGCAGGTAGGGGTCGATGCCCATGAGTTCGTTCAGAATTCAAGCTACCTGAGATTGCGGGAAATCGGTCTTTATTATTCATTCTCGCATCCGCCGGTAGCTGCGGTGAAAGGCTTGCGCGTTGGGGTGTCTTTGAACAATTTCCTGACGGTCACGAAATATGCTTCGTATGATCCGGAAGTATCCAATTTCGGGACGGGCTTTTCCACGGGTATTGATGTGGACCCTTATCCGTCCAGTAAAAGAGCGGCATTTCATCTTTCTGTCGACTTCTAAACCAACATAAATCAAAACTTTCCAAATAAATAACATGAGAAAGAATACCAAGATATACGGGCTGTTGCTGGCGGGATGGGCCTTGACGTTCAGCAGCTGCAAAAAGGACTTTGGCGATCTGAACGGACCTACGGTACAAGCATTTACCACCAACGCCACAGTGGCCGAATTAAATAATCTTGTCAGCGGCACCGAGTCGGGTTTGCGCAACAACCTTGCCTTGTACCTCGATGATGTCGGCATCATCGGGAGGGAGATGTACCATTTCTCCAACTCGGAGCCGAGATATGTCACCGATCTGCTGGGGGCCAGCGGAGCTACCTTGAGCGGCAGTAATTTCTATATTACCAATACCTGGGCGAGCCGGTACCAGGTGGTGAAGAACTGCAATATCCTTGAACAGGCCGCGAGCAGCTCCTCGTTGATATCGGCACAGGAAGTCAGCGGTTACGTGGGCTTTGCGCAGATGATCAAAGCTTACCAGCTCTTGCTCTGCCTGAATCAGACCGACAGCAACGGAATTCGGATAGATGTATCCGACCCGAATAACCTGGGGCCTTTTGTACAGCCTTCCGCTGCGCTGACTGCCATTGCCGCGCTGCTTGATTCCGCGCAGACGGCTTTCAGCACTGCGACCATCGATTATACGCTGGCGGGTTTCGGCAATTTTTCGGATGGCCCGGGTCTGTTGCAGGTCGACCAGGCGTTGGCGGCCAGGGTAGCGGTGTACCAGCAGAACTGGGCGGGGGCTTTGACGGACCTGCAGGGGTCGTTTTTCGGTTTGACTCAGGACTTGTCGCTGGGTGCGTTTGATGTCTTCGGCACCGGCAGCGGGGATCAGCTCAATGCGTTCTTCATCCCGCAGAATCAGACGGGGGAGATACGGGTGGCGCACCCTTCATATGCCGCGGATATTGAGGCGGGGGACGAACGTATCGGTAAGGCAACGTTGCGGACTTCTGTTGCCTCTCTTGACGGGCTCAGCAGCAACCGGGATGTTTGGGACTATACTTCGAGCACGGCGCCCATTCCGATTATCCGGAATGAGGAGTTGATCCTGATCTATGCCGAGGCGAATATTCAGACGATGGATCTTACGAATGCGGTTACAGCGCTGAATACGATACGCAACGCGTATGGCCTGCCCAACTATTCCGGGCCGGTAACGCAGGCTGCATTGCTGACGGAGATGCTGAATCAGCGGCGTTATTCCCTCTATTGCGAGGGGCACCGGTGGGTGGATCTGCGCCGGTATAATCTATTGAGCGAATTACCGATCGACAGGCCGGGAGACCAGGTTTGGACGGAGTTTCCGCTGCCCGTAACGGAGGCGCCCTGATCCGAAATTAGTATTTAAAGCCTGCGGCTTCTTCGATAACCTTTATTACCTCCCGAGGATGAGAGTTCATAACTACATGACTGGATTCGATCTCTATGGTTATGGCTTTCATCCTTTTGGACATGAAGCGTTCCAGGTCCGGATGGATAGCTTTGTCCTCTTTAGCTACGATGTACCAGGTTGGCTTCTGTTTCCACGCCGGTGTACCGCTCTTGTCTGCAAAGAGCCCTTTCGCTGCAGGGATCTGCGTAGCAAAGATCAACTCTTGTTGGTGCCTGCTCAGATCGGCAGCAAATACGGTTGAGATGCCGGCCGAAGACAGGAACAAGAAGTCACCCGCCGGAACAAAATATTTGCCGAGTTCAGTTTGTGGCCCGTTGGCAGATAACGCAGGTATCGTTTCTCCCAGGTCAGGAGCAAAGGCAGCCACATACACCAGGCCCTCGACCTTTGGATCGTTGCCCGCCTGTGTAATCACATAACCGCCCCAGGAATGGGCAACCAGGATCACTTTCCCTTTTACCATGTCAATGGCCCTTTGAGTGGTCGCTACATCGTCGGCCAGGGAGGTCAATGGATTTTGAACGGAAACAACGTTGTATCCCTTGGCTTGCAGAGCTGTTATCTCATCGCTCCAGCAAGAGCCGTCGGCCCATACGCCATGAACGAAGATTATGGTAGGCCTATCGGTATTTTCATTTTGAGCGCTGACATTTACTGTGGCTGCGAGAATCAGCAAGATGAGAGAGTAAAATTTTGAAGATTGCATTTTGTTGGTGTTTGGCATAAAGGTCACGGAATAAAAATCAACTTGCATTATACGATCCAACGCATAAATTACACAATTCACAGTTTAGAACTATTAGCCAGGGATTTCGACTGTGTCCTGTCCTTTAAGACTCCACAGTATATTTCGATGCTGTGGCTTTGGCCGTCGTCTTCCAGTCTTATCGCGTTCCCGTCACCTTGCTGATCGCCCATTTTCCACCTCGAGGCGGAACTGTCCGAAACCTGAAAGACGGTGATGCGGTACTCGGAGTTCCCATACCGGTACAGCAGGAAAATAGAAGGCCAATGAGGCGGAAAACAGGGCTTGAACTGCAAAAGACGATCCCGCCTTTCCAATCCAACAAAGGAGTCCAAAATAAACTGATACATCCATCCCGCTGAGCCGGTGTACCAGGTCCAACCGCCCATACTCTTATGGGATTCGTTTGCATAGACATCTGCCGCCATTACATAGGGCTCTGTCTTGTAAATGCTGACGGCCCCTGCATCGGTAGTATGGTTTATCGGATGGATCATCTCCAGCAGCCGCCAGAGCTTCTCCCGTTGGCCCATCGCCGCAAAGGCCATGAGGGTCCAGACGGCGGCATGGGTATACTGGCCGCCATTCTCGCGTACTCCGGGCAAATAGCCCCTTATGTAACCGGGATTTAGCCCTTTTGAATCGAAAGGGGGATCGAGGAGTTGGATCAATTTCAGCTCTTTTCGAACGAGCTGCGTTTCGAGAGAGGTCATGGCTATTTCAGCCCGTCTGGCGTCAGCCGAGCCGGAAAGTACGGCCCAACTCTGGGAGATCGCATCGATCCGGCATTCTTTATTTTCGTTTGACCCCAACGGAGTGCCATCATCGAAATAAGCCCGCCTGTACCACGCGCCATCCCACCCGGCCGTTTCGATCCGGGATTGCATACCGGCTGCCTCCGTTCGACAGATTTCGGCAAAGAAATGGTCTTTGAAAATATCCGCGGTATCGGAAAATCGGATCAATACATCATATAGGAAAAAAGCCAGCCAGACACTTTCTCCTTCGCCCTTGTAACCTACCTTGTCCATTCCGTCGTTCCAGTCGCCGGTACCCATCAGCGGCAGACCATGTCGCCCAAAACGCAAGCCGTGCCGGATAGCACGGACGCAATGCTCATATAGAGTTCCGTTCAGATTGCCGCTGACCGGCAGATCGTAGAAAGAGTCTTCGCCCGGATATAGGGGGCGGCTTTCCAGATAACCTATGGTCATCGCCAACAAATCACTATCACCGGTGACGGCGACATACCTGGCAACCACAAAGGGCAACCAAAGGTAATCATCGGAACAACGCGTCCTGACACCCCGGCCTTCGGGCGGATGCCACCAATGTTGGACATCCCCCTCCGCGAATTGCCTGGAGGCATGCAACAGGATCTGTTCGCGGGCCAGGTCGGGCCGGGTATGAAGGATGGCCAGCACGTCCTGAAGCTGATCCCTGAATCCAAAGGCCCCACCGGATTGGTAAAACCCGCTCCTGCCAAAGATCCGGCAGGACAGGGTCTGATAAAGCAGCCAGCCATTGGCGAAAATATTCAGTGCATTATCGGGGGTGATGAGCTGTACGGTTCCAAAAATGGATCCCCAGTGTTTCTGTACGCGGTCCAGTGACAGAGAAGCCGTTCGGGGGCCAGACAATTTCCGGATGAGTTCTTCCGCTTCCCGCGTGTTCGGGGCGCTTCCCAGCAGGAATACAATTTCCTTTTCTGCGCCATCGGGCAGATCGAAGGCTGTCTGCAGGGCGGCGCAGGGGTCCATACCGGCGCCAATTCTGCCGGAAAGTCTTTTGCGGTACATGGCCTGCGGGTCTTGCAAGTTCCTGTTCCGCCCGATAAATTCGAGCCGGTCGGCGGTAAAGGTCAGCTGGCTGGGATCATCCACCCTGAAGAAGGTCACCCGGTCGGAAAATGCGGTATTAAACCGGTTCCTGAACAGCAGCGCGCCGCTTTCTGCATCCTGTTCAGAAAGGATATGCATGCTTGTTCTTGAGGAGACATCTCCCAGCACGATCTCGAGGTAGCCGGTAGCGGAAAGCCTGCGTCTTCGGCCCGACTGATTTCTAACCCGCAATACCATCCATTTCACGGGCAGCTCCTGATCTATAAACACGCACAGTTCCGTGGCGATCCCCTGCTCGGTATGCTGGAAATCGCTATAGCCAAATCCGTGGGTCGCCGTATAGGGTGTGGTCCCGCGAACGGGGAAAGGCACAGGAGACCAGAAATATCCAGATTCCTCGTCCCGCAGATAAAAGGCTTCTCCGCCCGCATCGGTTATCGAATCGTTGTTCCAGGGTGTGAGCCTGTACTCATGGGCATTGATGGCCCAGGTATAGGCAGAGCCGCTTTCGGAGATGACGGTGCCCATATCCGGGTTGGCGATTACATTGACCCATGGCGCCGGCGTGGTCTTCTTTCTGCTCGTCAGGATCTTATACTCTTTGCCATCCGGGGTGAAGCCGCCCGTGCCATTGTAAAAGAGAAGGTTGTCCGGCAGAGTGCTGTAGCCGGATGAATCTTCAGTCGCCTGTGGACCCGTTGGCACAAAAGGCAAAACGGCTTTTTCTGCATAGATGCGGTTCACCTGTTCCGACAGTGTCCCTTTCTGGTCATAGATGATGACCCTGGCGACGCTTTCAAAGAGTATACGGTCTTCGGGCGAGATCTGATCCGCAGACCGCACAAAAATTTTGCCGGGCTTTTGATAAGACTGGTTGACCGCATCGGTATTGACGAGGCCCTGGATCTGGTCCTGCAACTGCTGCCGGTACGATCCGTGATCTTCATTCCAGATGACGAGATCGACAGAAAGTCCCTTTAGTCGCCAGTAGGCATGCGCCTGGATCATTTGCCGGGCAAGCTCCAGGTTGTCGGGGTCATTCATATGAAGCAATACGATCGGAAGATCCCCGGACACCGAATGACTCCAAAGGCCCGACTGTCCTCTGAAATTGTTCAGGATCACGGCTGGATCTCCACGCAGATCGGGATTAGGATAGACGACGGAAGAGGCCAGCTGATCATAAAGCTGGGCATCGGCCTCTGTCGCATCGATCTGGCGCAGCAACACCTGGTTGTGGGTCCACGAGAGCTCAAAGGCGCGGTTCTTCAGGTGTTCGTCCTGGTATTTACGCATCAGGCCTTCGCAGGCTTCTCTTGTTTCACCGATCCCATAGATCAGATCGACGGTTGCTGTTTGGTTCGGCTTAACCGTAATTCGGTAGCGGATCGCCGCGATGGGGTCGAGTACTGCACCATGGCTGCCGGACAGCGATTCCGCGTCCATCGCTTGCGGGTAGCTCAATGACCTGCCCCGACCGATAAAGGCTGATCGCGCGGTCTCATAGGACGGGGTTTCTGCCATAGCCCCATGAACATTCATCAAATGGAACATCCACGGGGGTATTTCTTCTTCCGATCGCGGCCGGCGGGTACAGAGCACGGCCTTTTGTTCCGGAAGGATCTCCGTCTGCACAAACAGATTGCTGAAAGCCGGATGTGCTTCATCCGACGCCTGCGTAGCCATCACCACTTCGGCATAGCTGGTTACTTCCAGGACCTTTGTAAACAAAGTGGTATTGGTGATCCTTATGCGCCGCATCTCCATGTCGTCTTCCGGGCTGATCACGATCTCCGTTGTGGTGTTGATACCATTGTCCCGTCTCCGGAACTCCACATGTCCCGACGAGAACAATACTTCGTACTTTCTGGCAGGGCGTAAGGTGGGTTCGTAGGTGTTTGACCAGAAATTACCGCTGCTGACATCTTTTATATAACAGAAAATGCCCCGGTCGTCTTTTGTGGGATCTTCCCGCCATCTGGTAACCGCCAAATCTTTCCAGCGGCTGTACCCGGCGCCGGAATTGGAGATCATCACCTGGTAACGGCCATTGCCCAGCAGCTGGATCTCCGGTATTCTCGAGTTCGGAGTGCTGACGATCCGCATGGGTGCGCCGGTGGTTGAGGAATGCGGCTCGACAATATCTGCGGTATGGGCGTAAAAAAGGGTGGCGCGGGGGATTCGCTCCTGCAGCAACAACAACGTTGCCTGAAACCGAATTTCTGCTGCAAACCGCTGCTGCATGGGCTTATCCAACAGAACATAAGCCAGTGACAGCAAACTCATCCCTTGGTGATGAACCATAAAGGATTGAATGATGACCGAGGTTTTGCCCCTGGGCAGCCGGGAAGCGGTATAATCGACGGCTTCATAAAAGCCATACTCCCCTTCCAGTCCCTTCTTCGAAAGGACCTGCAGGTTGGTAACGGTCTTCTCCGGCAGGATCATCAGGGCCAGCATAGAAGCATACGGCGCAACAACCAGATTGTCTTCCAGGCCGCGATTTAACCCCAGGCCGGGGATGCCGAAGGCGCGATACTGATAGTTGAGATTCGCATCTACCAGGTTGTAGGCCGATTCCGAAATGCCCCATGGAACGCCGTGTTGGTTGGCATACTCGATCTGCCGTCTGACCATTGCCTTGTTGGTTTGGGCCAGTAAAGTGTTCTCATAGGAAGGCATGACCAATTGAGGCATCAGGTACTCGAACATCGATCCGCTCCAGGAAAGCAGGATGGGATCGTCACCGGAGTCGGTGAGCAAACGCCCAAGCGCGAACCAGCTCTCTTGCGGAAGTTTGCCCTGGGCGATGCCGACAAAGATTCCCAGTCTGACTTCCGAAGCGAGCAGATCATAGAAGCTGCTGTCTTTTCGCTGCTCTTCGACATTATATCCGATGTGTAAAAGGGCGGTTGATGGTTGGAGCAGAAAATCATATTCTATTTCGCTGAACCCTTCGCATTGTTCCGCGAGCTCCTCGATCCGGCTGATCATTTCGGTCGCCCGGGCTGCCGCCTCGTCGATGGCGGCATGCATCCGGCGGAGCCAGTCTTTATCCCCGGCGGGATGTTCCTCCTGTTCATATTCATCGAAAGTTGCTTTGCAAGTGTCCTTCATCGTCTGCAATGATCGAAGCGTCGGTAGTTGATCCAATAGGGCGAGGCGGGGGAAGCAATCGGGGACGGGTAAGAGGCTTGTCCAGGGAATCAGGTGCAAGAGATGGTCCTGATGATCCTTCACCTGATGAGATATCCTGTCTACCCATACGGATAGCTCGGTACCGTTCTCGGCTCGCGGAAGACGAAGGTCATCGACAATCCGAATTTCTTCTTCGAGCATATTCCTTGTGGCAGTCAATGATTGTTCTTCCCGGGCAGATTCCTTCAACAGCGCCTGTAAGCGGTTGAGCGGCTGCGCAAATCGATCTTTTGACTTGTCCAGGATGATTGCTGCGGTCGTGCTACATCCCTTTAGTGTGCTGCCGCCGATAACGGGTTGTCCCGGGAGCCCCAGCAATCCCTGGCGTAAGGTGAGGAGATGGCCGACCAGGTTGCCGCTGTCGACGGTCGATACATACCGGGGATATAGCGGTGACAGGGATCGGGTATCGTACCAATTGTAAAAATGGCCTTTGAAACGTTCCAGGGTATTCATTGACCGCAGAGTCTGTGCGCACCGGTCCAGGAGCTTGCTTCCGGAAAGATAGCCGAAATCATAGGCGGCCAGGTTGGCGAGCAAGGCCAACCCGATGTTAGTAGGCGAGGTCCGGTGGGCAATGACGCCGCCTTCCGGCTCCTGAAAATTGTCGGGTGGCAGTCCGTTGTCTGCGGCGGTCACAAACTGCTCGAAGAATGCCCAGGTCTTCCTTGCGGTTTTATGAAGAAAGGCCAGTTCTTGTTCTGCCAGATTGGGCCGGTCCTCCGTCACGGGCTTGCTCAAGCGCCAAACGAGGGCGGGGGCAAGCAGCCACAACAGCAGGATCGGACTTGTCACAGCAAAGACGGGCGGGTGCTTCAGCAAAAAGGCGGTGCAAACCAGTGCCAGCAGCGGCACGATTGCCAGGGATCGATAAGCGGACTGTAAGGCGGCCCGGTTCTTTGAAGAGATCGCGGCAAAGGGCGTCCACTCCAATAATTTTCGCCGGCTTATGATCATCCGCCAGAGCGCGCGCAGGATGGCGTCCAAATATTGGAAAGCCTCGTACGGGAGGATGGAAAGCCCGAAGACAAACCGGATGAGCGTAATTTTCAGGTTACCGACCACCTCGGAAACGTGCGCCTTCAGGGTCAGGTCAGCGGGTTTGTTAAATAACTGCCATGCGGAAGCGATGATGGGCGGCAGCAGGATGATGGTTGATACGGCCAGGGTCCAGAACCAGGGGAAGGGCAGGATAAACCAACCCAGCAACAAAAGGGACAGCAGCGATACAGGTAAGAGGCTTCTTCGCAGGTTGTCGAATATTTTCCAGTGGGATAACGCGGAAAGCCTGTTCCGGGTCAAATGCCCTTTGCCGGTTCGGATATAAGGCAGGAGCCAGGCTGCGATCTGCCAGTCACCCCTGATCCACCGATGATGACGCTGGAGGTCCGATTCATACTGGGCGGGGTTTTCCTCATACAAGAACACGTCACTCAGCAATCCTGACCGGACATAGCAGCCTTCCAGCAGGTCGTGGCTCAGGATACGGTTTTCCTGGAAAACATCCCGGAACGCCAGATCGAAGATATCTACATCATAAATTCCTTTCCCGATAAAAGACCCTTCTTCAAAAAGATCCTGGTAGACATCCGAAGTGACGCGGGTATAGGGGTCGATACCTGAAACGCTGCCCTGCATGTGTAAATAAAGCGAAGTCGTTGTAAGTGGGATGCTCGTATCCACCCTTGGCTGCAATACTCCATACCCTTCCGTGACGCGCCTTTTCCGGGTGCTATATTTCGGGTGGTTTAGGGGATGCGCCATCGCCGCTATCAACTTCCAGGCCGAATCGCGAGGAAGCAGAGTATCCGAATCCAGGGTGATGACATATTTTACAGTGTAAAGGTTGCGATAGTCTCCCTTGATGATAGAGAATTCTTTTTCGCCGCGTCCCCGCAATAAGGCATTCAGCGCCGCTAATTTTCCTCTTTTGCGTTCATACCCCATCCATTTTTGTTCCCCCGCGTTCCATATCCGCGCCCGATGGAACAGAAAGAAAATGTCGTTATCGTTTTGTTTGTATTTCTGATTTAATGCCTCTATCCTGTCGATCGCCAGATCGGTCAGTTCCTGATCCCCCTTTTCGGTCTCCACGTTGGCGTCCATAAAGTCGGTGAGCAACCCAAAATGCAGGTTATCGCCTTTGTTGGCGAGGAACCGGATCTCCAGTCCATCCATCAAAGATTCGATGTAAGCTGCGCCGGACAACAGCGTGGGGACGATAACCAGCGTACGGTACTCCGCCGGAATGCCTTTTGAAAAGTCCATACGGGGCAATACTTTCGGCTTGACCAGCAGTGTCGACAGCCAGTTGACGAGCGAGACCGCCAACTGCGCGGAAGCCGAGACGGCTAGCAAGGCGACGACCGCCAGGAGCAGCCGGCTGTGGATTCCCTGACTGTATTGCAAATAGAACATCCCGGTCGCTATCAACCCGGTCAGCAGCAGGATGGCCATGAAGTAAAGAATGAAGGGGACCACTTGCGCCGTGTTGACCAACCTGCGGGCCGGGCCATGACGGATCCCGGCTGCATCAAGCGTCTGTCGCAACCCTTTATCGATAAGATAGAAGCCTACATGCCGCGCCTTTTTGGCGGATCCGTCCCCATTGTTGGATCTTCCAGCAAGTGTCAGCACCGTTTGTGCAACCTGCTTTTCCGGCAGTCCGGATTTTTTAGCGATGGATTCCACGACATGCCGATACCGGTCCCTTGTTGTAAAATCCATTCGGGGGTAAGTGCCGGCGGGGTCTTGCACAAGGACCTGTTCCACGCAGCTGAGCATTTCCACAAAATCACGCCAATCCGTTGTTCCGATGAAACGCAGGGTCCCGATGCTGTTGCGAACCGAGACCTGGTCTGCTGCCTGCTTTTGGTTTTCCTGGCGTACGAGGTCATTGCTGCTTGTGCCCATTCCCGAAAGTTGTTGCTCCAGCCAATTCAGTGCAAGCGCCAGCGCGGGCCCCTTGCCCTGCAGGCTGCGGGTAAAGCCCGCGACGAACGGACTGCTCAACGGCGGTTTTGACCTTACCATGTCGGCAATGGTCAGGATCAGGTGGGCCGCCTCTTCTTTCACGGTATCGATCATTTTGTCCGACCAATAATCGGCGAGATTGTGATCGATCATATCCAGCGCGATCTTTCCGCAAACCCGCCGCAGGTTCTCGATCACAGCTAGCCGAAGCATGATGGGAATCGCCCAGAGTTCACCCAGCGTGAGGTCGGTGGTAGTCTGATAAGCCGCTACAAAACTTCTGAGGTTGCTTGCGTCGACCCGGCCGTCGCTATGGGAAATGATCTCCAGCACGATATCATAAACCCGCGGCATTCCTGCGAAACGACCGTTGGCCAGGGCGGGCAGGGCTTCGCTGTATCCCTTTGGCAGGTGTTTCCTGGCCAGCACCACCTGTTCCTCAATGAGGTAGAAGTTGTCGATCAGCCATTCAGCCCCCGGGCTGATGGCTTTACCTGCTTTGATATTCCCGACCAACAGGTTCCGCACCTCCAGGAGGGTGTCTTCGTTGTCAGCCAGCCTTTTGAGCAAATGATCGGACGTGCGGGCCGTCTGCAATTGATGCGATAACGCTATAGTTTTCGCGTGGCTGTTCAACTGATCGGAGCTATACAACTCCGAGCGAAAGGGTTCCTCGTTTCCGTGCTCCCATGGATTGGCGGCTCCCAGGAAATAAACGCGCAAGCGGGATAGGATGTCAAACACCGTACTGGCTGTACCTTTCATCATAATGGAACTAATTGAGCGCCGCAATTCCCATCGAAGTAACGGTCAGACGAATGTAGGGCTACATAGGGGGAGACCAGGAAGGGCCTCCAAAGGTAGGCTTATTCGGGCATTTCGCGTCCGTGATCTTGCCGATCCACCCGATCACCGATACAAAGCCGTATGTCCCGCGTCTCGATGGGTGTGTGAATGATGTAATTGGTTCCAGTTTTTATATAGCAACCCGTTAGCTGAAAAAACTAATATTTGGACAAACCAAATTATGGAAACAGAAGTTTTGAAAGACGGGCAGGTTGCCGTTAAAGGTTTGAAAAACCCGTCCGGAAAAGAAATTTTGGTTAACCCTGTAAAATCAGAGGCCCGGGATCGGCCTTTATCGCAGGACTTGCTTTCCAAAATGAATGCGTATTGGCGGGCGGCAAATTACCTCTCGGTAGGCCAGATTTATCTTTATGACAATCCGCTGTTGAAGGAGCGCCTTACCTTGTCTCATGTGAAGCCTCTGGTGGTGGGACACTGGGGCACTACACCCGGACAAAATTTTATCTATGTCCATTTGAATCGGATCATCCGCGAGTATGACCTCAATATGTTCTATATTGCCGGTCCGGGTCATGGCGGTCCCGCCCTGGTAGCCAATACCTACCTTGAAGGGAGCTATAGCGAGATCTACCCGGATATCAGCCGGGACGAAGCGGGTTTGAAAAAATTATTCAAGCAATTCTCCTTTCCCGGCGGCATCTCCAGTCATGTGGCTCCGACGACGCCAGGTTCGATCCACGAGGGCGGGGAATTGGGGTATTCGCTTAGCCATGCTTTTGGGGCTGCTTTTGACAATCCGGGGCTGATCGTCGCCTGCGTAATCGGCGACGGCGAGGCGGAAACGGGCCCCCTAGCCACGGCCTGGCAGTCTAACAAGTTACTTAACCCCATCACGGATGGAGTGGTGTTACCGATCCTTCATCTAAATGGCTACAAGATCAGTAACCCAACGATGCTTGCCCGGGTCGAGCCGGAGGAGTTGGAGCAATTCCTGCGTGGCTGCGGCTGGACGCCTTACTTTGTGGAAGGGGATGACCCTGCGACAATGCACCAACTGATGGCCGCTACGCTGGACAAGGCCATTGAAGATATTCTGAAGATAAAGGCAGAGGCCAAGGCCAGCAATGTTTCCAATCGTTCGCGCTGGCCCATGATCGTGCTGCGATCGCCGAAGGGATGGACCGGACCGAAGGTGGTCGACGGGTTGGCCGTCGAGGGGACTTTCCGGGCTCACCAGGTGCCGCTGCTGGTGGACGAGGAACATCCGGACCATGTAAAGCTGTTGGAGGAATGGATGAAGAGCTATAAGGCAGAGGAATTGTTCGACGGGGGAGGCAGGCTCTTGCCGGAATTGGAAGCATTAGCGCCTTCCGGCGGCCGGCGAATGGGCGCCAATCCTCATACCAACGGCGGCCAGTTGCTGCGCGACCTGCGGATGCCCGACTTTCGTACCCATGCAGTAACCGTACCATCGCCGGGTGCGGTCGACAGTCAGGATACCATGGTTCTTGGCCAATTCCTGCGGGATGTGGTCGGGCTCAACCAGCAGGAACGGAATTTCAGGATATTCGGGCCCGATGAAACGCTGTCCAATCTTTTGGGGGCGGTTTTTGAAGCCACCAACCGGCAATGGGATGCCCGTGAAGTGAAAAATGACGAATTTCTCTCGCCGTCCGGGATGGTGTTGGACTCCATGCTGAGCGAGCACCAGTGTGAGGGATGGCTGGAAGGCTACCTGTTGACAGGGCGCCATGGGCTGTTCAATAGCTATGAGGCGTTCATCCGTATCGTGGATTCGATGTTCAGCCAGCATGCCAAATGGCTGAAGGTGACATCCGAGCTGCCCTGGCGCCGGAAAATTGCCTCCCTGAATTATTTGCTGGCCTCGCATGTCTGGCAGCAGGACCACAACGGGTTTACGCACCAGGACCCGGGTTTTTTGGACCATGTCATCAACAAAAAGGCCGATATTGTTCGGGTGTATTTACCGCCGGACGCGAATTGCCTGTTGTCGGTGATGGACCATTGTTTGCGCAGCCGGCATTATGTAAATGTGGTGGTGGCCGGGAAGCATGCGCTCCCGCAGTGGCTGACCATTGCAGAAGCCGTCATACATTGTACGCAGGGCATCGGTATCTGGCAATGGGCGAGCAATGACAAGGACGCCGAGCCGGATGTGGTGATGGCCTGTTGCGGAGATACTCCGACACTGGAAACATTGGCTGCCGTGTCCATCCTGCGTAAATATTTGCCCGATCTGAAGGTCAGGGTGATCAACGTCGTTGACCTGATGAAGCTGCAGTCCAGCAGCGAACATCCTCACGGGCTGAATGATAGGGACTATGAATCGTTGTTTACTGAAAATGCGCATATCATCTTTGCTTTTCACGGCTATCCCTGGCTAATCCACCGGCTGACGTATCGCCGGAAGAACAGAAACCTCCATGTTCGCGGTTATAAGGAAGAGGGCACGATCACAACGGCCTTCGACATGCGGGTGCAGAACGACCTGGACCGGTTTCACCTGGTGCAGGATGTCGTCGACCGGGTCCCGAACCTGGGATCCAAAGGCGACTACCTGAAGCAAATGATGAAGGATAAGCTGATCGAACATAAACAATACATCGACATTCACGGCCAGGACCTGCCCGAGATCCGTAGTTGGAAATGGACCAATCGCCGATGATATTCAATAAACGATCGCATTTTTGCCTTCGCGGGCATTGTAAACCCGTTTATCGATAGCTGGACTGTTTTTTATGGTCTCGACAGTCATATCCGCTACGACTTTGGAATTTTCCCATTGCACTTCCTGAATGTGCCGGACCGCAATAAGTACCTTTTTGCCGCCGATCCAATTGTGCGTGTCCCCTACCAGGTAGGAGATCTTCCAGGTCTGGTCGTCCATGATGAAATCATTGACATGACCGACGTCACCATCGGCGGTATGGATGTGGTAGCCGGCTACTTCCTTACAACTTCTTAAATGCTGATCTCCGTTTGAACTTGTTTTCGTTTCCCGATTCCTTATTGTGCTGCGGTCGACGCTTGGAGTGAGAGGAATAATGCCCCATACACCGCCTTGATAGAAACCGGCTCCCCAATAAGGCTGCCAGGGATAGTAATTGGCCAGTTCTTCCTCCTGCTGGCGGGAAACGGGTTTATCGGTATCGATGTCCGGGCTGTTCCGAACCTGTTCCCTGTTAAGGTTTGCCCGGAATATCCCGGACGCCCAGGAATGCTGCACCAGGGCATTCGGGGAAATCAGCACCTTCCGCGCGGACAGCCACCCCCCGGTTGTCACCACCAGATATCGGATGGTCCAGGTATCGTCATCAAAATAGAAGTCTTTCACTTTTCCAATCTCGCCATCGGTGGCCTCTAAATTCTGATCAATTAAATTCTTTACACTTCGTTCCATATCAAATGTTGTTTTTACGAACTGGTCTTTTCTTTTTGTTTGTCCTGGCCAATGCCCATTGTCAGCGCGGTTAACCCCGCCATGCTGCCTAGTCCCATGGTTTCGACAGCCGAACTGGGTACGATGACGATCGTTGCATTCTGCTTTAGTCCTTCGTAGAGCATGTTCATCGCTCTCAAATGCAATGCCACGGGGTTATTTGCGTAGGTTAGCGCTGCCTCGCCGAACTTTTCGGCCACCTGACGCTCCGAATCGCCGAGAATAACGCGGGCCTGGCGCTCCCGCTCGGCCTGCGCCTGCATGGACATGGCATTTTCCAATGCGGAGGGGATCAACACGTCCTTCACCTCCACGGAATTGACATGAATCCCCCATGGTTCCGTCCGCTCATCGATGATCGTCTGCAGTGTATTGCTGATCTTGTCCCTACCCTCCAGCATGTCCGATAACATAGTCTTGCCGATCACGTCGCGCAAGGCCGTTTGAGAAGCCCAGCTGATCGCGCTGAGGTAGTCCGCCACTTCGAGAGCCGTCTTTTTCGGATCCATTACTTTCCAAAATAATACGGCGTCCACGTCGACCGGTACGGTGTCCTTGGTAAGCGTCTTTTCCGCCTTGAAAGAGGTGGCGATCACGCGGGTGTCGATCCAGTACGGTATGGTATCCAGGATGGGAACGATCAGGAAAAGTCCCGGTCCCCGGAGCGATTGGAAATGGCCCAGGCGCAAAACGATGGCCTTATCCCAAGGGTCCGCAATTTTGATCGCGGAGGAAACAAGCAAGGCCAATAAGAACGCACCTGCACCGATGAATATGCTGGCCGTCATGGCGACAGGGTCGTACGCGGAGTAGGCCCCAAATAAGCCAATCCCAAATAGCACTACGAATATGAATCCTGCGAATACATTTTTGCTTCTCATGATAAACCTCCTGACTTTATGATAAAGGAATAATAAAGGGAAGCGTCACAACTAGGTATGATGCCTCCCGGGAAGAGAACGGATGGGTACAAGTGCTCCTATTCGCTTTTCGATGCATGATGTCTTGCATCTTTCTTTTGGTGTTCGCGGGCCAGTAAGGAATGACCATAGGCGGCAACGGTGCTTTCCGCGGCTTTGTCATGGGCGCCGGCCTCATGATGGCTTGCAGCCTCAAGGTGATGTTTGGCGGCCAGCTGATAGTGTTCCGCCGCCTTTTTGTGATAGTCAACTCCCTTCTGATTTTCGTGATGAGAAATATCGGCCTTGTCTGGTTTCGCCGAAGTGGCGTCCTTAGCCGCAGATGCTACATTTGACATTTATATTCGATTTTTATCGCGAGTCTATTTTCACGATAGGGTAAAGGTGGGCAATCTAATCGAAAGTTTTGCTACACACAACTCTCCTTTCGTTGCATCATTCACATATTCTGGCCTTTTGAGATTCTAAAAAAAAGGAATTGGATGGCATCTTAAAAATCGGTATCTTCCATGTCATTCTCCCAGTAGTAGATTCTTGCCAGCCCCGCAATCGGTCATTTAACATTCATTTCCTTGAAGCTTTATATAAAAAATATGGTATGTATCCGCTGCAAAATGGTGGTTAAACAGGAGTTATCTAAACTGGGCCTGCAGTATAGCTCCGTTGAATTAGGAGAGGCGGAGCTCTTTGAAAGCATTACACCAGACCAGCTTGAACAATTCCGGGCAGCATTGTTAAAATCCGGGCTCGAATTGATGGATGACAAGAAGAGCGTATTGATCCAGAAAATAAAAACGATCATTATTGAGTTGGTGCATTATTCTGAGGAGCCCTTAGCCATCAATCTGTCGGCCTATTTGGCTGAAAAGCTGGACCACGATTACACGTATCTTGCCAATCTTTTTTCGGAAGTGCAGGGCACTACCATCGAGAAGTTCTTTATCTCGCATAAAATTGAACGCGTAAAGGAGCTCCTTGTCTATAACGAGCTTACGCTGACCGACATCGCGTACAAGATGCACTACAGCAGTGTGGCGCATCTCTGCACACAGTTCAAGAAAGTGACCGGCCTCACGCCTTCCCATTTTAAATCGTTAAAGAATAAGAGGCGCTCGATGCTGGAGGACCTGTAAGCTAAACATTAACAGTGGGATCATTTTACTTAAGGCTACCTTACACTCGTTGCTGGTTATTCTACCGGCAAATAAATTAAAAAGATGTCAAACATTACACAGGTTGTCAACGCGGAAAAAAACATGACAATTTTGAAGAAAAGCGTCAGTGCCTCTGGATTAGATAGCGTTTTAAGCGGCACCGGCCCTTATACCGTTTTCGCTCCCAATGATCTTGCGTTTGAAAAACTGGAAAAAGGAGTTTTGGATAACTTGCTAAAGCCGGAAAATAAGGCTAAGCTTGCCGATGTTTTGAATTACCATGTGGTCTCAGGCAAAGTCCCATACAAGGATCTTAAGGACGGCGAAAAACTGAAAACGCTAAACGGCAAGGAATTGCATGTACACGTTAAAGACGGTCATGTAAGGATTGAAGGAGCCGAGATATTAAGCCATGATCTGTCCTCGTCCAACGGAGTGATACATTCCCTGGATACGGTAATGATAAAGAACTAATTCCAGACCATAGTCCTTCAGAAGCCACAAGTGAGATCTTGTGGCTTTTTTTATTCGCTGCATATGCCAGGATACCCGCAAAATCGTTATGGTGACCCGATGGGAGGTAGAGATATAGAGGCGGCGGGAAAGAAGTGTGAATGATGTAATCTAATGAGAGCGGTATGTAACAATTGTGGGAAAGAATAACCCCACCTTTATACCCAAGGTAAAATTGATTAACATGAACTCTCCAACCTCTGCCGCCCACATCGTCATCCCATTTGACACCCGGACCGCACCCCATTCACCATCTACCGACACGGCCCCGGATCATAAGGACCTGGGTATCGCTTTCTCTACGTCGAATACCTTGCGGGCCCAGCCCTCCGGATTCGTCACTGTGTTGGCCCACGAAGTCCGGAACCCACTGACTAATATCAATTTGTCAATCGACATGTTGAGCTCCGCCATAACAAACAATGAACTTAAAATCTACGTCGACATCATCATTCGAAGCTCGAAGCGAATAAATTTCTTAATCAACGAACTCCTTCAATACCAGGAGATTGAAGAATCTGAGACGAACAAGCATTCTCTTCATCAGCTGCTGGACGAGGTATTGAGTTTGACCGCAGACCGAATTACGCTCAAGAAGATCAGGGTCAGGAAAGAATATGGTGCCGAAGACGGCAAAATATGCGTAGATAAAGAGAAAATAGCCATCGCCCTCACCAATATCATCATCAATGCCATCGAAGCCATGACCGGGCAGAACGGTGAATTAACCCTGGTTACCAGATCCATCGGCAACAAATATGTGATAGAGATCGCAGATAACGGTATCGGTATTAAAAACGAACAGTTGAATGATATTTTTAAACCGCATTTCACCAATAAGCCTGGCGGGATGGGTCTGGGACTTTCGACAACGCTGGAAATTCTTCAATACAATCATGTAGTCGTTGATGTCAGTTCGCAGGAAGGACAAGGCACCCGTTTCCTGCTTTTTTTCGACAAGGCCATTTGACGGCAGGCCGGCACCTGATCCACTCTTTTTCGCCCCTCGGAAGCATCATACACAAGTATGGTGCTTTCTATTTAATGTCCCCGCAGCCTAGGCGGAACGAGAATGATGTAATGATTTCAACACATAATGTAGTATACAGGGAACTGCAAATGCCGAAATTTGCGAAGATGAAAAAAACAACTATATCTCCTGATTTTCTTCCGGATCCTCCTAAGGCGAAAAACCTTGGCATCTGGATGGATCACGCGCACGCCCATTTAATGGAATTCGCCACCGATCCCATCACCACCAATATTTTCTCCAATCCCTTTACCCACCGAGATAAGGCGCACAGCCCGCGCAAGAGCGAGGAGGAAATGCACGAAAAAGAGCAACAAGAGCAAGCTAAGTATTACGGGAAATTGGGAGCTATTATCCGCAACTTTCAGGATGTAGTCCTCTTCGGGCCGACTAACGCGAAAGTAGAACTATTAAACATTTTGCGGGCCGACCACCAATTCGAACACGTCAGGCTCGAGACAAGGGATTCGGACAAAATGACCCAAAACGAGCAGCAAGCTTTTGTCAGGAACTATTTTTCGGCTCGTTAATGTGTAGAAGTTAAGATTTGATCTGACAATAGGGGCTAACTTTAAGTTACCACACTATTAGTCAACCCCCAAAAAGTCAGATCATGAATCAGGAATCTAAGTTAATCAAAAGCAAGTTAGGACTGCTCA
>Ga0302324_100009944_pt1 | contig 19779 bp, 15 predicted proteins | sample Palsa_T0_1_FD_201949 | JGI IMG/M metagenome (GOLD analysis project Ga0302324, IMG submission 201949) | Peat permafrost microbial communities from Stordalen Mire near Abisko, Sweden - Palsa_T0_1 | ecosystem: Environmental > Terrestrial > Soil > Palsa > Peat permafrost | place: Sweden: Abisko...
CAGCGTGACCAGCGTCGGGACCAGGAAATAATCCGCAGTGATCATCTTCAGCCCCACCAGGATCAGCACCAGAGCCAGCCCGTAGTGAAGGAAGCGGAAAACTTTCATCAGTCCGGAGACGGCGAAGTACATCGAACGCAGGCCGAGAATGGCGAATACATTCGAGGTGTAAGCGATGAAGGCGTTGAGCGTCACGGCCAGAACCGCGGGGATGGAGTCGACGGCGAAAAGCAAATCCGTAGTTTCGATTACGGCCAGAACTACTAACAACGGCGTGGCATAGAGTCCCGGGTTGCCCTTCCATCCCCGGACAAAGAAACGGGCACCCTGGAAGTCGTCGGTCACCGGCATCCAGAGACGCAGAACTTTCACTGCTGAGTTCGTCGCTGGATCGATTTGAGGTTCACCCGTCAACCCGAGCCGGACGCCGCTGTAAATCAGGAGCGCTCCAAGGACGGAGAGAATCCAGTGGAAGCGGTGGATCAAGCCGACACCGGCAAGAATTAAAAAGCCGCGCATCAGGAGCGCACCGAGAACTCCCCAAAACAACACGCTGCGCTGGTGCTGCTCGGGGACGGAGAAATAGCGGAAGATTACGAGGAAAAGAAAAAGATTGTCCACGCTAAGGGAGAGTTCGAGCACGTAGCCGGTGACGAATTCAAGTGCGACCTGGCGCCCCTGCCAGAAAAAAATTACTCCCGCAAAGGCCGCGGCCAGGCCTATCCACATGGCGCTCCAGGCCAGAGCCTCGCGCGGGCGCACAACACTGCCACTGCGGTGAAAGACCAGCAGATCCAGCACCAGCATGCCCACCGCGAACAGGTTGAAGAAAATCCAGAAGTAGAGCACGTCAGATCGCCAATTGTCGATTGCCGATTGCTAATTGGAGCCGTCGCAATGGGCCTAATTGGCAATTGGAAATCGCAGATTGAAATTCAATCACTTCTGCCTGCCCAGGTTTCCGCTCTCCCAGGCATCCCACAGGCCGGAGGCCTTCAGCATTTCGTCGCTATGAGTCTCGCGCAGGCTCTGCTCAATCTGCGCCCGCGTGAGGCGTGGGCCGATCTTTTCCGGAAGATTGGCCAGGACGAAACTGAACTCGGCGGCCTCCGCTACGTTTTTCTTCAGTTGCACGAAGTCGACTTTGTCGTAGGTATCGGAGACGGCATGGTAGTTCTCCATGTAGTTCGCCTCCTCCTGATCGGCGACAAATGTGGGGACGCCTTCGAGCATGAAATCAAAGTGGTCCGTGCCTGATTCCATGTCGGTTTTTATTTGGGTCAGGCCAAATTGTTGCAACGGTGCGATGAGGCGCTTCGCGGTGTCGAGCACATCCTTGCGGCCGCCGTCAGCGAATCCGGTGGTCTTGCCAGTGCCTGAATCCCAGATGATGACGCCAGCCGCCTTGTTGAGTTCGGGCCGGTGCGCCCGGGAGTAGGCCCGGGAACCGAGCAAGCCTTCCTCCTCGCCGGAGAAGAGGATGAAACGGATGGAGCGGCGGGGTTTCAATCCAGCCGCTTTGATCGCCCGGAGCGCGTCCCCCACCAGCGCGGCGTTGCAGCCATTGTCGAGTGCGCCGGTACCCAGTTCCCAGGAATCCAGATGCGCGCCGAGAATGACGAACTCTTCGGGCTTTTCGCTGCCCTTGATTTCCGCGATCACGTTTGCAGCCTGGATCGGTCCACCGAGTTGGTTGGGGATGCTCAGATCGGCCCACACTGGATGCCCCGAGGCCAGGAGGCGGCCCATGCGTTCGCCATCCTCGCGCGCCACCAGCACCTGCGGAATGCGGTCGATTTCCCCCGCGTTAGAGTTCGTGTGTCGGTAGAGGATGTCATGCTCGCGTGTGGCCATGAAAGCGACCGCCTTGGCTTTCCCCTTCACGGCCGCGGTGATGACCGGCGGCGCCTTCGTATACTCGGCGAACAGATCGTCCCAGGTCTTGAGCACGACCGAATGGACCAATATGATTTTGCCGGAAATGTCTCCGGCTTTTGCGAAGTCGGCGGAACTGCCACTGCCAACGTCGACCACCGGCACATGCTTTACCGGAGCGAGCGCGGGTGCCCACGCGATGGAAACACAGCGCACGCGGAACTCGACCTTGGGAATGTGCGTGAGCTTCGGATCAAGCGCGGTTCCCGTGGCGCTGACGGTCATCTCGGTCGCGCCCTCGGTCCAGGAATACGGGATGGTGAATTCCTCGGTGTGGACACTGTCGGCGCCGGCTGCCTTGAACATCTGTACGCCCCAGTCCACGGCGCGCTGCATCGCGGGCGTGCCGGGCACCCGGCCACCGACTTCGTCGGTCAGGCGGCGGAGGTCGCTCTCGAGCGGGGAGGGTTGGAAGGCGGCCTGAAGAATGCGGGCCGCGTCGTCGGTCTCAGAGGGAGGAATCGCGGCAAGGCAGATGGCGCTCAGGGTAAAGCACAGCCACAGGGCTTTCCGTTTTTGCATACCGCGTGCATTAGATATGAAACTCCGAAAAAGAGCAAAAGCTCATCGCACAGTGCGCGGAGAATGCCCGCTGAGATCCCTGAGAATACCCCGCCCTGTCGATCGCTACTTCGCTTCCTCTTTTCACTTTTTCACTTCGGCGGCAGCGGGTCCATCTTGTTGAGAATGGCGACCGTTTCCAGCATGGTGCTGCCTACAATTTCCAGGCTCTTGGGACTGAGCTTATCGACGGTATCCTGCGGCGTGTGCCAGAACACGTTGTCGTAGCCGTAATCGAAGTCGATGAGATCGGCGGAGGGCACGCCCCGCTTCACGAAGGGAATGTGATCGTCTTCCATGCCCGGGACCGTACGCGCGAAGAAATGCGATTGATAGCCAAGCCGGGTGGCGGCCTCATAGACTACGTCTTCGAGCCAGGGGGTCGAATTCGTATCGCGATCGATGTTGAGTTCGGCGTCTCCGATCATGTCTGCTAACAGGAAAGCCTTGATTTTTTTCAACGTTCCGTCAGCTCCCCATTTCTCCGCCAGGTGACGGATACCGTAGAGGCTGTCGGCATCGCTCCAGGTCTTCATTGCTTCCTCGGCGTCGTCCCATACCAGCCAGACGCTGTAGCCGTCGCGCTTCTTGCCCCGCAGCTGGTTTGCCAACTCAAGCAGGAGCGCGCTCGAAGAACCACCATCGTTGGCGCCGACGTATGTGGTACCGCGCAGAGGATAGTTCGTGTCGTAATGGCTGGCGATCACGATCATGCCGTCTTTGCTTCCGGGAAACTTGGCGACGATGTTGTGGACGGGAAACTTTCCTTCGGGAGTGTCCGTGGTAAACACGTCGTTCTCGACGTCATCGCCTTTGAGATGGGCGAGGATATAGTCTTCGACTTTCCTGTGATTCGCGCTACCGATGGGCCGCGGGCCGTTGGCCACGATCTCTTTCACGTATTGGAAGGCGCGGGTGGAATCGATTGCCGGGGGCGGACCGGTGTCGGGCGGAAGTGAGGGTTTAGGGGCGGTTGTGTCGGCTGGACCGCTCGGCGCCGGAGTTGATGTTCCCGCCGCGCTGGCTTTTTTGTCGTGGTCGCAACCAACCAAACCGAGTGCGAACGAAAGCAAGATAATTGGAAGAGAAACTATCCTCATCGATTCATAGACCTCGGAAGCAACCTTAGACTAGACCGTTTTTCTTGAGCGTGGACCAAAACTCGCTTGGTCATCCCGAGCGAAGCGAGGGATGACAGCTCATGTAGCCTGTTTTTCTTTGCGCGCCCGCCGCTGCTGAGGATGGACGAGCCAGGCGATACCAATGCTGATCGCGTACAGCGCTAGCATGGGTGCGGCAAAGATGCACATGCTCATAATGTCCGGAGTCGGTGTGACGATGGCCGCGACGATGAAAATGAGCAGAATTGCATAACGGAAATTCTTCCACATGAAGCCGGCGCTGACGATGCCCATTAACGCCAGAAAAAAGATAAGAATCGGCATTTCGAAAATCAGGCCCATGCCCAGGATAATGCTGAGAAACAGCGAGGTATATTCGCCGATAGTGATCATCGGCTGGAACTGCCGGCCGAAATGAATGAGGAACTCGAGCGCCCGCGGGTAGACGACTCTGTAGCCGAAGTATCCGCCGGTTGTGAACAATGCGATGGTTGAGACCATGAAAGGCACAGCGTAGCGCTTCTCGTTGCGGTAAAGCCCGGGAGAGATGAACATCCATACCTGATAGAGCACGAACGGGGAAGTAAGAAACAGGCCAGCCAGCCCGGCAATCTTCAAGTAAAGGTTGAAGGGTTCGGTGGGGTTCAGGTAGACCAGTTTCTCCGACACACCGTTGGCTTTCAGCGCCTCCATGATGGGCCGCTGCATGACGTCGTAGATGCGCTCCACCTTCCACCAGCAGGCGAAAAATCCCACCGCCACCGCCGCAATGGAGTAGACCAGGCGGCGGCGCAACTCCTCCAGGTGATCGAGAAAACCCATGGTCGGCATGGAGTCGCGCGTGGGCTCGTCGCCAGAACCCTCGGCTGCGGTCTCAAACATGGGGTTCCTGCGCGGTCGAGACGCTGGGCGGAACCACGGCCTCGACCGAGGCAATGGAATTCAATGACGCGGCTGGATTCGAATCGGCAGGGGCGGTCTGGGGTGTCGGAGTATCCAGGCCGACGGCCGACTCTAGCTGGTGCGGGACGGGATCGCTTGCTGCTGGGCGCGAACCTAAGCCGGCCACGGTCCCTTGCGGCGCTGGGCTGGGCGGGAGGATCGTCTGAGAATTCTGAACCTCCAAGTGGGCGATCTCGGTCTCGATCTGTGACCTGAACTCGTTCGAGGCACGCCGCAGTTCGCCGAGAAGTTTTCCAGCTTGACGAGCTATCTCCGGCAACTTCTTCGGCCCAAAGAGAATGAGCACCAGGAAGAACAGGAAGACCGTGTCAGAAAAACTCATGGCCTCATCATAGATGCGGGAGGGTAAATGCGGCAATCCGACGTGGTGAAACAATGGTCTCGGCAAACCGGGAACCCTCACCCCCCGGCCGCATCTTACATAGGTAATGACGGTGCCCGGCTGGTTACCAGCGGTGACCATAGCGGTTCGGGAACGTCTAATCTAGTGATATACTTCGTACATTCAGTACGGTAACCGGGGAAGCTGGACCACCCTCAACCGAAGGAAAACTCAGATGGCACGTAGTTCTCGCCGCTCGCTCTTCCTGGTAGTTTTTTTTCTCCTTGCCTGCGGCTTTCTGGGAATTCTTTTCGCCCAGCGCACCGGCCAGCAGTCGTCGCTCAGCGGCGATTCCGACGTCAAGGACAGCCTGAAACAATTCACCGACGTCTACGCCGTCATCGAGGAGAACTACGCCGAGCCCGTCAACCCGGACAAGGCCATCTATAACGGGGCCATCCCGGGCATGCTGCACGCGCTCGACCCGCACTCGAATTTCTTCGACCCCAAGTCCTACGCCCTGATGCGCGAGGACCAGCGCGGCAAGTACTACGGCGTGGGCATGACGGTGGGGCCGCGAAACAACAAAGTAATTGTCATTTTTCCCTTCACGGGCACACCCGCCTATAAGGCCGGGATTCATCCCGGCGACGTGATCATTGCGGTCGACGGCAAATCCACGGAGAACATGAGTACGCCCGACGTCGCCGATATGCTCAAGGGGCCAAAAGGGACGACGGTCCACATCAGCATCTCGCGCGAAGGCGTGGAGAAGCCGATGGAGTTCACGCTGGTGCGCGACGAAATTCCGCGCTACAGCGTAGACGTACACTTCCTGATCCGGCCGGGCATCGGCTACCTGCACGTGACCGGGTTTAACGAGACCACGGAAGAGGAAGTCTCGAAAGCTCTGGATGAGTTTGGCGATCTCAAGGGTCTGATTCTTGATCTGCGGGGAAATCCCGGCGGCTTGCTGAGCGAAGGCGTGGGCGTGGCCGACAAGTTCCTGAAGAAAAACCAGCTCATCGTTTCTCACCATGGCCGCGCGTCGGCGGAGAAGCGTTACGTGGCGCAGCATGGCAATGGGGGCAAGGATTATCCTCTCGTGGTGCTGGTAAACCGGCTGACCGCGTCGGCGGCGGAGATTGTCTCCGGAGCGATTCAGGATCACGATCGCGGGCTCATCGTAGGTGAAGTCACGTTTGGCAAGGGTCTGGTTCAGACCGTGTATCCGCTGTCGGAAAACACCGGACTGGCCTTGACTACGGCGCACTACTACACGCCGAGCGGACGGTTGATTCAGCGCGACTACAGCAACATTTCGCTCTACGACTATTATTACAACCGCGAAACCGAATCCGGCAGCAACGCCAATCGCGAAGTAAAGCTTACCGACAGCGGACGCACGGTTTATGGCGGTGGCGGCATCACGCCCGATGTTGTGATCCCCCCGGTCAAGAGCAATCACTTTCAGGACACGCTGTTGCAGCACTACGCGTTCTTCAACTTCGCCAAGCGCTACGTCGTGAGTCATCACCCCACGAAGGGCTTCGAAGTCGATGATGCCATCCTGCAGGATTTCCGCAAATCGCTCGACGAGGCCAATATTTCCTGCACTCAGGCGGATCTGGTGGATAACAACGACTGGATTAAATCCAACATCAAGGCCGAGATCTTCGTAGATGCCTTCGGTCAGGATGAGGGCATGAAGGTGCGCGCGGAATCGGATCCCGAGATACTGAAAGGTCTGGACCTCCTCCCGCAAGCCAAGGCCCTCGCGGACAATGCGAAGAAGATCGTAGCCGAGCATAACGGAACGGGAGCGTTCAACCGGTAGGATGAGGATGAGAATGATTTCCTGGAGGCCCGGAGGCATTCCGGGCCTTTGCCTTTGGCACGTAACGGCCGGTACCTTGGGGCACCTTGGGGACCGCGTTGACTTCCATATCTGGCTATGTGAAAATCCGCGGCAACAAGGGTTGTAGCCGCGTTTTCTGCGCGCGGGAGCAGCTTATTTGTTTCCCGCATGGTCAAGAGTCCGAGGGGAGCGTTTGCAACTACTTTGGCACATCGCGGTTCGGATCCCGCTCCTCCAGTGCAAATCGGGGACGGTTTGAAGCCGACCGTGCTGGGACTGGCGGTCGCGTTGGCGCTTATCGCCGGGTGGACGGATTGGCGCAGCCGCCGCATCCCAAACTGGCTTACGGTGCCGGGATTGCTAGTCGGAGTTTCGGCGAACGTTCTGACGAGTGGATGGGCGGGGTTGAGAACTTCCCTGCTAGGCGCCGGGCTGGGATTGCTGGTGCTATTGCCGTTTGTTTTTCTGCGCAGCCTGGGTGCGGGCGACTGGAAGCTGGCCGGGGCCTTGGGGGCGTTCGTAGGTCCGCGAGTTCTGGCGGTTTTGCTCATGGGCTCGGTCTTCGTGGCTGGGGTCATGGCGCTAGGGTTGGTGATTTACAAGCGGCGGTTCAAGCAAACGCTGGGCAACATCGGGAGGCTTTTGGGGTCAATGGTGACTTTTCATATGCCGGCGCCCGAAGTTTCGCTGGATAATCCGCAGTCGCTCAAGGTCCCGTATGGCGTAGCATTGGCCTTAACCACAGTGCTTTTCGGCATCCGGAGGATATGGGGAGCGTGAGAGCTATGAGGAAATCGGCAGGGAGAGCTTGGCGCCGTTTTGCAGGTGACACGCGCGGGAGCGAAATCGCCGAATTCGCCGTGGTAGTGCCTCTGCTGTTCATGTTTCTGATGGCGATCTTCTGGTTCGGGCAAGCTTACAGCGTTTATGGAACTCTCACGCAGGCCAGCCGCGCCGGAGCACGCGCCGCAGTGGCACCGACTTGCGCTACTTGCGGCAATCCTGCGACTACGCCCACGCAAAACGCCGTGGCTGCCGTCACGAGCGCCATGACAGCGTCGCACATGAACACTGCACAACTCCAGCCTTTTGCGAGTTGGACTCCGCCCGCGCTCTGCCCATGCGGAAGCGCGAGTGCCGCATGTGGCGCTCCGGTGGCATGCGACCCCGCGGCCACCATCAATGCATGCGTCCAGCCCAACGTTCAGTTGTCGTACCCAGCGACTGCGCCAGGGGGCATGGGCACTTGCGGCACCTCGGTGAGTATGCGGTATAGATACCCCTTCCATTTCAGCATTCCCTTTACCAATCTGGACCTCAATACCATCACACTCCCCGGCCAGGCCGAGATGAGAGCGGAGACGCAATGAGGGAGGGGCGATGACAAAGCTAACGAAAAGTTTTGCCGCGCCGCGGTCTCCGCGGTTGGTGGTACTCAAGCGGGGCTGGAAGGGCGAGGACGCGGCCCAAATCGTGGAGTTTGCGATCTCGTTACCTTTGCTAGTCTTGTTGGTCGTCGGGATTTTTGACTTCAGCAACGCGCTTACCCTTAAGCAAAGGTTAACCAACGCCTCCCGTGAGGCCGCCCGCGCGGCTGCCGCGGATCCGGCGAACGACCTCGGCAGCCCTTCCACGCCGGTCCCGGCATCTATCGGCGACGCCTTTCAGGTGGTGGACAAGTATCTGGTATCCGAAAAGATCAACGACTGCGGTTTGGCAGCGGCCGCGCCGGCGGTCGCCGGCCTTACGTGGACATACACCGCCAACGGTAATGGCTGCCCGGGGAACGGAATCACTCTTGCCATCAACCGAGGCTGCACTAACCCAATCCCCACGGCTCCCGGTACGCTTAATTTAATCGGAACCTGCATAACCATCTCCTATGCTTACAAGTGGGAGTTCAACAACGTGGCGAACTCCCTGGGATGGACTGCTTCTGGCCCCAACACCCTGACCGTAACTGCCTTGGCGTTTAACGAAAACTGAGGGATCCCGTATGCTCTCGCCACTCATCCGCCGCCCAAGGAAGAACGAAAGCAAGGACGCGAACTCGAAGCAGCGCGGCGTCACCCTTGCGCTGGTGGCTGCGTCGCTGGTAGCCCTCATTGCGATGGCTGCGCTGTCCATCGACGTTGGCACGCTTTACCAAGCCAAGGCTGAGGCCCAGCGCGCCGCGGATGCAGGGGCTTTGACTGCGGCAAGAGTGATTTCCATTTCTGGCATCACGGGCGATCCGAACAACACGTCGGGTTCATGGGAGCTCGCTTGCGGCCCCGGCGGCACCGCCACTGCTGCCGCTAAGGCCGTGGCTCAGTCTCAGTCGAACTTTGTCGGCGGCTCCGCTTCCACAGCAAAAGTGACCTACGGCACGGGCGCAGGCGTGGACGACTGTACTCCCTTGGCAGGATCAAGCTTCAGTGTGAATCCTATTGTTACGGTTTATGTGCAACAGGCGAAACTGCCGACGTTCTTTGCTCGCGTCTTTTCGTTGGTAACCAATGGCACCTCCTCAAATTCTGGCGTGAGCGCCACCGCCACTGCCGAAGTGTACAACCCCTCCGGCTCTCTCCCACTGGCATCCGGCATGGTTCCGGTGAAGCCCCGCTGCGCGAAGCCTTTGATCATCCCGAACATCGACCCCCGACATCCCGGCGCGGTCGGATTTGTTTCCGCGACTGGAACGATCAACAGTCAGGGCACCTGGGGATCCGCTAGCAACGGAGTGATTGGCGAGAGCTTTACCCTGTACGCGGACTGCAAAGCGGGCGCGGCTGACTGCCTGTCGACTGATGGCAACCTCCTCGACAATCCCCCCAAGTACAATTCCGGGAACCTGCCTCTGACCAACCAGCCCAACCTGGAGTATGTGCCGGCATTAGTGCAGAACACCTCGGGCGCAGTTCCCTCCTGCACAGCTGAAGGCAACTGGACAGGAAGTAACTTCCAGCAGGCAATAGCTGGATGCGATCAGACGACTGTCTACGCATGCGGAACTCCGGCTCCGGCCGGCGGGACGGTCAATCTAACAGAGAATCCTGTGAGCCCCTCCGCGATTACCGGCGACACGGCAACGGGAGTGGCGTGCTTAACCAACTCAACCGTAGGCCAGGACGTGCTCACGCCTGATGCTTATCCGTTTCAAATAACGGCGGGCGCCGGCAATCCGCTTTCAGCACAAGGCGTGACCGGTTTCATTACCACTAGCAACTCCATCGTTACCATACCGATCTACGACAATGCCCCGGGTGTTAAACTGGCGGGCCCCCAACCACCGGTCACAATCCTCGGATTCCTGCAAGTCTTTATCAATCAGATGAATCCGGATGGCAGCCTAAACGTTACGGTGATGAATATCGCCGGATGCAGCAACGGTGCCACGAATCCCGCTGTTGACGGAACTTCTCCCGTCCCGATCCGGCTGATCACGCCGCCATGATCGGAATTTGGGACGCGGCGATGCCTTCACTAGATCAGTGAAATAATCATCGGAAGTGAATCCAGAGAAATCTGAGGATTAGTTGGGACCGTCGCCATCGCCCGGGGCCTTGGTCTCGGGAGAACCAGGCGGCCTATCGGGCGGCGGGGTGGAATTCGGGGGCGGGGATGAGACCCTGGGTCCAACGTCGGCACCGGAGTCTTGCTCGACGACGGGGCGCGCTTGCGACCTCGGTGGCGGCGGCGGTGTCGGCCCCTCGGGGCGCGAACTGAGAATAACGCGGTCCAGACTGTAAGGATCGGTGGACGAACTCAGAATCAGAAAATTGAACTTGGAACCGTTCAGCAGCTGAGCCAGAACTTCAGGAGCCGGCGCCGGCGCGATATTGACAACAACCTGCTCTTGTTCCGCTCCCGCCGGAATGGCGATCTCCGCTCCGGTCTGCTGGTGAATCGCGAAAAGAACTTCGGACATGGTGGCCTTGTTGGAATTGATCGAAAGCAGACCACGGCGAAAGGAAACCTCAAGCGCAGGCTTCGGTGGAGGCGGCGGTGGCACCGGCGGCGTCCGCGGCGTCGAAGTCGGCACCGAAAGGTGGGCGCCCGTGGCGGGATAATTCGTATTCACGAGGGCTGGTGGGGAGGCAGAACGGACGGCAGTTTCCGCCTCCGGAACTCCCACCTTGACGATCACAGTTCTTCCCGACGGAAAAACCTGGTAGGGTTGGGGACTGTTCAAATCCAGTACGACGCGAGTGACGGGCGGATCCGATGAAAACAAGCCCACGCGGAGATCCTTCACTTCTCCGCGGCTTACGGTTTGGTTGCGTAACTGAGCACCCGGAACCGCATTGACGAAATCCACGATCAGCCGGTCAGGGTTGGTTATTACGTTCGTACGCGGGACGACGTTCTCACTGGCCTCGATCTCAATCTCGACCTGGCCTTGGGTGTGCAGCACTTGCACCCGGCGAATCGATGTCACCGCTTGAGTTTGGCACACGGCCGGCACTGGAAAACACGCCGCCGTCCATATCAGCAAACCGGCAGCAGCTCTGAGGGAGCGGGTCATGAATTACTTGAATATGTGAGAAGTCGCGGCTAAAGATAATTTTAGCAGCGTTTGTGAACCGTTACTGCTTACCAAGGGATTACAACCTTGAGTCGGGGCCGAAACGGTACAGCCTGTTCAAAGATGCGGACTGAGAATGCCGAGACCGGCCTCTAGAACGGTCGGCTCTTCGAGGACCTCAAGCGCGGGAAAGTTTGCCGCGAGCCAGCCAGTAGATGGCGACCAAACCGGAGGCAAACATCAACCAGGTTCCGGGTTCGGGCACAACTCCCGCAGACCCGCTACCGCAAGCCCCCGACGTCGATGTTTTCCCTTTGCCTCCAGCTTCGATTTCAATCTCACCGCTACCCTTCTTCTTAACAGGCGAGCAAACGCCTAGCGGCAACGGAGGAGACGAGAAGGCTACCCAGCCTCCGCCGACAAACGGATCGTATAAGCCCATCGGCCCGGCGGCGCCGAGGCCGGGTCCTTCTGGCCGGTTCAGCAACGCCGACTCGAACGCAACGGGAGGAGCTTGCATCGCCGTGCCCCCGCCAGCTCGAAGCGGTTCGTCGAACTTCTGCACCGGAGGCTCGACCGGAGAAGTCGCCTGTTCTTGCGGAGCCTGTTCCACGCGGTTGGCGCAGCGGATGCGTGCCGTCATTCTTCCGTCGGTAATGAGGGTCTCGCCCTTGTGAAGCGTGACTCTTCGCCTAGTCCAGTAGATGTGATTGCCGATGCGATAGGACAGATAAACTGTCTGAGCTAGCGTAAGCCGCACAACCCGAGCGCGATTGTAATCAAACCCAGCGTAGTGCGCGGCTACGATCGGATCGTGTTCCGCCACCCATTTCAATTCCTTCGCATCCTCGATTCCGCCCGGCACCACGGAATACGGATACACGGGCCGCGGGGGCTGGACATGGGAAAGAACCTGATTCAGCTCGGTGGTGCGGCTACGGTTTTCAGACAGCTTTAAGGTGGGAGGCGCAGCCTGCCGAGCATGAAACAAGGACGGACTGAGATACTGCAACGCGAGGGTGGAAACGCCGGCGATGAAAACCGCGATAAGCCCAACCGCAAGCCAGCGGCGAATGAGCCGACTCCGGCGGTGACGACGGCTTCGCCGCCGCCTCACAACCACGTGGACGTTCCTGTTCTCGGGCACTATTTACTCCTACCTGCGGCGGCCGTCCTGGGCTCCTAGACTGGAGACACCCCACCACGGAACAAGTAGGGGCAGTTTGAGTGCCATACCACAGGAGGCGAACCCCACAAACTAAAGGAGATCCGCCTTCTTATGGCGATCATGGTAGCAGACGGCGAAATGGTTTGCACAAGAATATCTCGTGGATTTCTCCGGCATCACGGGCGTCAACCCTGCGCCCGTAGGTAGCGCTTTAGGAACGCTCTAAGTCAGTTAGAACCGACTGCGGCGGTCTCACCCTGGATACAGCGGTCATAGAACCGCGTTTGCTCAGAGCAGCGCGGTCTTCTATCTTTGCAGCCTCTTGAAGCTCTGCCTCAGGCACAAAGCAGGACTCTTTCAAGGGTTCCTGCACCAAGCTGCTTCCTCAAACTCTCCGCTCGCGACATTCGCGATTGCGATAGGATAAGCGCAGCGCAAGAAATACTAGCGCGGATGGTTTTGCTAACCCTCAGTGGCTCCAGCGCGGTTGAAGGATCTCACGCTATGGCATTGCATACTGAAAGCTCCACGTCGCAATACATGAACTACGCACCGGCGGATTTGAATCCGCAGAAGGATCTACCCAACGGATTCCTTGATTTCCTGTTGCTGCTTCATCAACAATTCACTCCCTGGCAACAGAAGCTGGTCGCAAAACGCGCGGAGGTGTTGCAGTCGTCGCATCGTGGAAAGCCGCCGAACTATCTACCAGCCTCGGCGGCAACCACATCCGACTGGCGGATTGAACTGCCCGACTGGTGCGCCGATCAGCGCAACCAGATGACCGGCCCCGCTGACGACGCCGAGTTGACAGTGAAACTACTGAACTCCGGATCTCCCGCCGTCATGATCGACCTGGAGGATTCCACAGCCAATATCTGGGAGCACATCATGCTGGCGATCAAGAACACGATCGCCGCCTACAAGTACGAACTCAGTTACGACGACAAGAAGCGCCAGAAGAAAGTCTCAGTGCAGCGCTCGAAAACCGTCACCTGGGTACGCCCGCGCGGGCTGCACCTCAGCCAGGGTGGGGTTATCAAGAATGAGATCATGTCCGCTTCCCTGTTCGATCTGGCCTTGATCTGGTACCAGCTCGACCCGGCGTGGTTGCCGCACAACTTTTCCGTGTACATCCCCAAGAGCGAGTCTGCCGAGGAGGCCCTGTGGTGGCGCGAACTCTTCCAGGTTTTCGCCAAACATAAAGGTTTGCCTCAGGACTACATCAAATGCATGGCGCTGGTGGAGTCGCACCCGCAGGCCTTTCAGATGGAGGAATTCTTTTTCAATCTCCGCGACCACTGCCTCGGATTGAACCTCGGACGCTGGGATTACATGGCGTCGCTGATCGATTTCATGATCGAGGATCCCAACTGGATTTTGCCCGATCGCAATACGATCCCGCACGATGTGCCATTCTTCCAGAACCTCCGTACGCTGATACCGGAGATTTGCCACAAGCACGGAGCCCTCGCGATTGGCGGGATGACCGCACTTTACCCCAGCCGCACCGACGCGGAATTGAACGAGCGCGCTCTGAAGGTCCTCGAGCAAGACAAGAAGAATGAAGCCAGCTGCGGGATGGATGGAGCCTGGACCGGCCATCCCGATCAGAACGAGATCGCCGTCGCCCAGTTCCCTTACCCTAATCAGATTGCCAGTCTGCCCCGGCTGCCGAATTCACATCCCGATCTGCGGCCAATCCCGAAGGGCGTTGGCGCAACCACCCTTGCCGGGACGCGCGCGGCCGTGCGCACCGTGATTCGTTATCGCAACGGCGTGCTCAACGGCAAGGGCGCCAGCCTGCTCGATGGCTATATGGAAGATTTAGCCACCGACCGCATTTACCGTTTAATGATCGCGCAGCGCGTGCGGCATAAGGTCAGAGTGCCGGGCGATGAAGGCAAGCCGGTCGAGCACAGTTCCGCTTTGACAACGCGTTTGTTCGACGAGGAACTAGCGAAGATTCAACACAACTTACCGGCAGAGATTGATCGCAGAGCGGCGGCGACTCTTCCTGAGGCACGACGCATCGCTGAGGAATTGATTGTGCAGGGTCGCCACTCGCCGGTCTAGGCGAGCCCATCCCTTGTCTCCGAAAGGCGGCGAGACATGGGGCACCTTCGCTCCGAACTCGATTACGCCGCGGGCGGGCGGAGTGTGATCCCAGGATGTCCGTATCGTTCATCCGCGCTCGACCAATTTCTCCACAAAGGTACCAACGAAAGCTGCTCCTCGGGGACAGACTGAGTACACCCCGATCTGACCCCAAGATCACTTGTCTGACAGGCCCACAAAAGTCTAGACTTCCGATCACGCTGAGGGTGCCTTACAAATTAGCTCTCAGAGACTCAGAGAAAGGAGACCGACCGCACATGCTTCGGTTCTCCCGCTGCTTGCTGCTAGTCGGGCTGGCGTACGGCTTTACGGTCACCGCCCAGTCAACGGCGGACAAGTCTCAGCCGGATGTTTCCTCAGCCGGGCAGTCTCCATCTGCATCGCCCGTCACGGCGCCGCCAGCGAAGCTGACCATCGCCTTGCCAGCAGCAGCGGCGCCAGCAGATTTGCCAGCCGTACATCCTTCGGGCGCACCCCCCGATCCGTTGGGCGAGGCCAGGGCGCTTATCCGCAAAGGGGATTTCGACGCGGCCATCGAGAAATATCGGCAACTCCTCGAGGAGAGACCGAAATCCCCCGATGCCTATGCCGGTCTGACACGCGTCTACTTGAAGAAGAAAGATGTGGCGCAAGCCTACGACACCGTGACCAAGGGCTTGCAGCTCACGGATTCCTGGCCGGTCCACGTGGTCCTGGGCGAAGTTTACTTGCGACAAGGGAAAATCTCGGACGCGGAAAAGGAATGGGTGGATGTGATCAACTCGGGGCACCAGGCCGCACGGGCCTACCTTGGCCTGGCTCAAGTGCGATGGGCCGTTTCGAAAAACAAGTCGGCGAAGGCCATGATTGATAAGGCGCACGCGCTCGATCCGAGGGATCCCGACATCCTGCGGTATTGGGTCAATACAGAGAACCGCCGGGAGCGCATTAAGAATCTGGAAAGCTATCTGACTACTCTAGGCAGCAACGACCCAGAGCGCTCCCCTGCTCAAATTTATCTCAACTACCTCGAGCAGAAAGCTGGTGGGGACCGGACATGCGCCCTGGTAAATAAAGTTGCTTCCACGGAAACTCCGCTGGTCCGCATGCTGACTGACCCCGAGCATGTGCGCGGCGTTGGGCTTTCCGTTTTCGTGAATGGAGAGAAGAGCAGGCTCTTGCTGGATACAGGGGCCAGCGGCATCGTGCTCAACCGGGTAATGGCGGAACGAACCGGGGTCACTAAGCTTTCAGAAACGCGCATGACCGGGATTGGGGATGAGGGAAGCAAGCCGGGGTATGTAGGCTTCGCCCGCTCCATCCGAATCGGAGATTTGGAGTTCAAGAATTGTACAGTGGACGTTTTGGAGAGCCGTTCCGTGACGGGAGAAGACGGTGTGATTGGGGCTGACGTGTTTGGAGAATTCCTGGTGGACATCGACTTCCCAACCGAAAAGCTCCGCTTACTGGAACTGCCGAAGCGCCCCGAGGAGTCTGAGCAAGCACTTTCTTTGAATGTCGGAGAGGACCGTGGAGAGGCCGAAAATCCGGGCGACCCGACCGAGAAAACTGGGGCGTCGTCGCCACCGCGGTCGACGCATTCAGGTCCACAAGACCGGTATATTGCTCCTGAGATGCAGTCGTACACACCCGTTTATCGCTTCGGTCACGATTTACTCGTGTCGACCAAAGTTGGGGACGCCGCGGAAAAGCTATTCCTGCTGGACACTGGCGCAATCGACAACATGATTTCCCCCAGCGCAGCCAGCGAAGTGACCAAGGTGGGCAGAGACTCCCATGCGGTTCTGAAAGGAATTAGTGGATCGGTCAGCAAAGTTTACAACGCCAACAAAGCCGTTTTGCAATTCGGTCATCTGCGTCAGGAGAACCAGAACATCCTGGCCTTCGATCTTACTTCCATGAGCGACAATACCGGAACTGAGATTTCAGGGATACTGGGTTTCACGATGTTGCGCCTTCTCGAGATCAAGATCGACTATCGCGATGGGCTGGTAGACTTCCACTACGATCCCAAGCGCTTGATCCATTTCTGAACCGCCGGCGTCGCTGCTCCGGTCAGACTGTATGGCATCGGGGATATTTGGGATTGGTTTCTGGAGATTGTCCCCTGCGTACCGTAATATCTAACTATCTCTCAATCGAAACGAGGACTGATGAGCGCCATCGGACAGGAAAGCTCCACACTTCACTTCCCCGCCCTCGAACCGCCTCACCGCTACCTGTTCGGGCCCGGACCCAGCATGGTTCACCCGCGCGTCTATGAGGCGCTGGCGAAGCCGATCGTCGGGCATCTCGACCCCTACTTCATCCAGGTCATGGCAGATGTTCAGCAGTTACTCAAAACCACGTTTGGCACGAATGAGGGCGCGACGCTGGTCATTTCAGGGACCGGCAGCGCGGGCATGGAAGCGGCCGTTGCAAACTTCGTCGAGCCGGCCAGCACGCTCGCGGTGTTCGCCAATGGATACTTTTCCGACCGGCTCACTGAGATGGCGAGGCGCAACGGATCGAACGTTGTACGTTTCGAGAAGCCTTGGGGTGACACGTTTACCGATTATGAAGTCAGAGAATTCATCTCTCGCGAGAAGCCCAACGTGGTGGCTTATGTTCACGCCGAGACATCGACGGGAGCTTTGCAACCGGGACAAGCGATCTGTGCCGCGGCTCACGACGCCGGCGCTCTGGTGATCGCGGATTGTGTCACCTCGCTCGGCGGAGTTCCGGTGGAGTTCGACCAAACCGGTATCGACATCGCATATAGTTGCACACAAAAAGGATTGAGCTGTCCTCCCGGCTTATCTCCGATGGCCTTGTCGCCGGGCGCAATGGACTGGCTGCGCCCCCGCTCGACTCCATCGCGCAGTTGGTATCTCGACCTCAAGCTGATTCATGACTATTCCACGGTGTCGCACCGCTATCATCACACCGCTCCGATTTCGATGTTCTATGCGTTGCGCGAGGCGCTGCTGGTTATCGCCGAGGAAGGAATCGAGAACCGCTGGGAGCGGCATCGCCGTTGTCATAAGTCTTTTGTCAAGGGCATAGAAGCTATGGGCCTGCGCATGCACGTCCCCGAGGAGCATCGAATTGCGACTCTGAACACAGTGCGCGTCCCGGAAGGTGTCGACGAAGCGAAAGTGCGCAAGCGCCTTTTGGATGGTCCGGGCATTGAAATCGCCGGCGGTTTTGGGCCTCTCGCGGGCAAAGTCTTCCGCATCGGCGTCATGGGCCCGCTAGCCACCGAAGATAACGTGCAGTTTTTCCTAAAGGAGTTCAAAAAGGCCTTGAGCGCATAGGCCTCACGGGATCTGTTCCGCGCGAAGCGCCGACTGCGTCAGGCGGGCAAGCGCTGCCCGCGCGTCTCCGCTGCGAATGGAATCAGCAGCAGTCCGAGAGCGAAGGCGATCGAAGTGATCGCGACTGGAGTTCCCAGCGATCCGAAATGGCGCACGCCGCTTCCGACCAGAAATGTGATTCCTGCACCACCGAACCGGGCGAACGAAGTGGAAAAAGCAAAGGCGCTAGCGCGGCACTCCGTGGGATACTGCTCGGGCAGCCACAAAGTATAGACAGCAAAGTTGGCGCCGCCCAACCCCAGGAAAAACAAGCAGACGAAGAACCACGGCAGACCGCTCGCCCCCAGGTAGAAGACCTTGCCGAACGTGAACGCGATGAACACCATCATCAGGGCAAAGAAAACGGCGAGGGCTCCGCGGCGGCCGGTTGCTTCCGCCAGCCACGGCATGGCCAGACAGCCTAAGATCGTAGCGAATGAGACTAGCATGACGCCCCAGGAGGCCAGTTGCGCAGCTTGCGGCCCGACGCGGCCGCCCGCTTCGGCGAGTGCGGTAATCGCCGAGGGAACATAGACGGTTCCAGCCCACAGGCCGCAGATAGAAGCCAGCATCAACAAGGCATTCAGAATGGTGCGGCGGCGCAAGGCTGCCGAAAACAGCGTGGCAAAGGGACGCCAGACCGCCCAGGACCGGACCACACTTTCTTTTTTGGCCCAGGCGGCGGGCTCGGTAATTCCGTGCCGAAGCCAGGCCAGCAATAATGCCGGCAGTCCACCTACGATAAACATGGCACGCCAGCCAAAGCGGCTGCCGATGCCGTAGTTGGCCAACGCGGCGAGAAATATACCAATGTAATATCCCGTGTGCATGAAGCCCGCGCCCATGCGCCGCCTATGCTCCGGCCACTCCTCGGCAACGAACGTGCCGCCCATGGCCCATTCTCCGCCAATGCCCACGCCCGCAAGCAGGCGCAGAATCGCAAGTTGCCAAACGCCGGTGACGAAGGCGCTCAGAAATGTGAACACCGAATACCACACGATGGTCAGCATGAGGGTGCGCACGCGGCCGAACTTGTCTCCAATCGGCCCCCACAAGAACGCCAGTCCCCAGCCGATCAGAAACAGGGCGAACAACAAACCGCCGTACTGCCCAATGTTGGCTTTAGTCGCCGCAATGCCGGAGCGCGGCAGCAGTTCGCGCAACGAGGGTACAAGGACCAGCGCGTAAACAAAGGAATCCATGCCGTCCAGCGTCCATCCGCCCCAGGATGCCCAAAAACCACGAATCTGATTTCGCGTGAGAGGGACAGAGACAACCGGAACGGGAACAGGGACAGGGACAGGGACAGAGACAGAGACAGGACCGGGAGGACTTGGTTCGTTCATCACGGAACGCGGCATGACAGTGGCGAACTATATCAGAAAGTCCGCAGGGACAGGGAGAATATGTTCAATTCCGTGTGGGGCTGGATTTGGAAGATTCTTTGGGTTTTAGCGGTTTGACGGGTTCGTAGGTTATTTCCAGATATTGCTTTGGAGCCTCAACAAAATCTCCGTCTTGACTGCTTAGGCCACTCTTCTTTCTCCAGCGAGTCCTCTTCGTCACCCGCTGATAGGTTGGTAGGCGGGGGCCCTGGAATCTGCGTCCCGATCCGCTTCTGGAACCAATCCAGTTTATCGGCGGAAGGTTGCTCTATCGTCTTGAGCTCATAGCGCCTTCTGGTTATGAGCAACGCTTAAGTCTCTTAGCGAACTATCGCTTTGTGGCTCGCAGACGCTCTTCGAGAGCCTTCACCTCGAGGTCCAATCCCTCGGGAAGATGGCTGCCAAAGTGGGCGAAGTGCTCTTTGATCGACGGTACCTCAGCCAGCCAGCCTTCGACATCGACACTGAGAAGTTCATCCACCTGAGCGCCCTTGATGTTGAGCGCG
>Ga0302324_100009947_pt1 | contig 19778 bp, 17 predicted proteins | sample Palsa_T0_1_FD_201949 | JGI IMG/M metagenome (GOLD analysis project Ga0302324, IMG submission 201949) | Peat permafrost microbial communities from Stordalen Mire near Abisko, Sweden - Palsa_T0_1 | ecosystem: Environmental > Terrestrial > Soil > Palsa > Peat permafrost | place: Sweden: Abisko...
TAGCCGGAGGGTTCCTCGGGCACGTTGATGTGGAATTGGCGCTGCAGCTTCTCGGTGAAGTGCTGCCAGTGCAGCCAGATATCCTCCTGGCGCTGCTTCAGGCGCGTGGCCATGCCGCCGATGCCGACGTTGAGCCAGCCGCGCGCCTTGGGCACATACCAGCTGTAGCCGGGCAAGCCGTGCTCGAAGAACCACAGATGACAGTCCGCATCGCGCCATTCATAGGGAAATTCCAGTTCCAGGGTCACGGTCTGCAGTGCGCGCACACGTGCCAGCTGGTCGCGGAACAGCGCGCGGTAGACTGGACAGGAGGTACCGGCCGCGCCGATCAGATAACGGCAGCGGAAGGCCTCGTCGAGCACATAGTGCTCGCCCTCGTGACGCACGGCCCTGACGGTGTGCTGCACGACTTCGGCGCCGGAGCGCTCGAGCAGCCAGGCGTCGAACTCGAAGCGGCGAATGGAGTGCTGCACACACGGGATCGGCAGGTGCAGGCCCTTGAGATGCCAGTGCAGGCGCCGAAAGCTCAGGAAGCGGTGCGGGTAGCTGCTGATCTGCAGCTGCAGATCGCTCACGACCTCGGGCGTGATCCAACCCGCGCACAGCTTGGGTCGCGGAAAGCTCGACTTGTCGAGCACCAGCACCTCGGCCCCGGCCTGCTTGAGCCGTTGCGCGGCCGCAGAACCGGCCGGACCGCCGCCCACGACAATGATCTCGGCGCTGCGCATCGGAACACGCCGCGTTCAGCGCGGGTAAATGAACTCGCGCGTGAGCGGGATGCGATTGTTCTCCGCGGTCGTGAACAGCACCTGAAACAACTGCAGCGTACCGGTCTCGAATGCCGCGATCGAACCGGCCAGGTACAGCCGCCACATGCGCACGAAGAACTCATCGAACATCGTGCGTACCTTGCCGAGCGCATTTTCGTAGCGCACGAGCCACTGACGCAGCGTCAGCGCGTAGTGCAGGCGGATGTTCTCCACGTCGAGCACTGACAGGCTCGCGGGCTCAAAAATCTGCATCATCTCGCCGAGCGAGGGCGCGTAGGCGCCCGGAAAAATCCGCCGCTCGATCCAGGGATGCAGCGGCGCCGGGCGGTTGCGACCGATCGAGTGAATCAGCCCGCGCCCTTCGGCGTTGAGCGAGCGGCGCGCGACCCGACCCAGTTCGGAATAATTCTCCCGACCCACGTGCTCGAGCATGCCGACCGAGGCGAACACATCGTAGCGGCCGCTGATGTTTCGGTAATCGTCCTCGATGAACTCGACGCGGTTTTCCAGACCCTGTTCGCGCGCGCGCGCGCGCGCGTACTGAATCTGCTGCTTGGAGATATTGAAGGCGCGAACCCGAGCGCCGTAGCGTCCGGCCATGTGCAGCGCCAGGCTGCCCCAACCACAACCGGCCTCCACCACGGAATCCCCGACCTTGAGGCGCAGCTTGCGGCAGACATGGTCCATTTTTGCGACCTGCGCCTGCTCCAGGCTCGCCTCCGCGGTCGGGAAGTAGGCACAGGTATAGGCCATCGTCTCCCCGAGCCACAGCGAATAGAACTCGTTGCCCAGATCATAATGACGATGGATATTGCGGCGCGAGCCGCGGAGCGTGTTGCGCCGTGGCCGTTGCAGCCAGCCCGAGAGCCGGCGCGAGAGCGAGCCGGCGGCGCTGCCTTGCGGGAAGGCGCGATAAACCATTTCCAGCAGCTGCACCAGATCGCCCTCGACCTCGATGCTGCCGGCGCTGTAGGCATCACCGAAGCGCACGCGCGGATCGCGCAGCAGGCTCAGCAAGGTCGCGCGATCGGCGATGCGAAGGTGCACCGCCGGCGCCGTGCCCTGCGCGCCGATGCGCTCGCCGGTCCAGGCCAATAAGAACTCGAGCGGCGGATTACCCAGGATGGCGAGGAGCCGGCGCACCAGGCGCGCATCCACTGAAGCACCCTGCCGGCTGCGCGCGACCGGTGTCGCGTCGGCGGCAGTCGCGAGCCCCTCGGGTTGGGAGGCGGCGTCCATAGCATGCTCTCCTATGCACGAATCATAGCGTGAAAGTCTGGGCCTCAGGGCCCGGCCGGCACTGCGCGTCCCTACCGCGCGGCCAGTGGTTCGCTGCTAGCCGAGCTGCGCGCGCAGCCGTCGCATTCGACGGTACTGTAACTGCAGCCCGTATTCCAGTTCCTTGAGCTGCGCCTGCAGCGCCGAGCGCTCCCAGCGCTCGATCATGGCGCGCTTGGTCTGCGCAAGCCACTGTTCGCGCAGATGCGTCCAGTCGGCGACCGCTTGACAAAACGCCTCGTATTCCTCCGCCACACGCCGACGCAGCTGCTCGATGTGCGCACGGCCCGGCTGGGACACCGCCAGCTGCAATTGCGCGCGGCGAAACTGCGTGTCGAGCAGGGCGCGCTGAATCTTGAACCAGGGCACGCGCTTCAGGTTGCGCGCCAGCCCGAGCCAGCGCATGGCGTTGATGAACCACTTCGACGGATCCCACTGCCACCAGCGCACGCCATTGCGATAGTCGTGCGCAAACATATGATGAAAGTTGTGATAACCCTCGCCATAGGTCAGCAGCGCCACGACGCCATTGTCGCGGGCGGTGTTGTCGTCGGTGTAGGGCTGCACGCCCCACATGTGTGCCAGAGAATTGATAAAAAACGTGAAGTGATGGCTGACGACCAGCCGCAGCACGCCGGCGAGCAGGAAGGTGCCGATCACCTCGCCGCTGGCCCAGCCGACCAGCAGCGGCAGCCCGAAGTTCATCGCCAGTGCCAGCGGCACGTAGTAGCGGTGCTGCAGGCTCACGAGCCGATCGCGCTCCAGATCGCGCACGCAGCTGAAATCGGGCTCACCACTGGGATAATTGCGCAGCATCCAGCCGATGTGCGAGAACCAGAAGCCGCGACGGGCGCTGTAGGGATCCAAATCGATGTCATCGATATTGCGATGATGCACCCGATGCGTGGCGCTCCAGACCAGGGCGCTGTTCTGCAAGGCCATGGCGCCGAACAGCAGGTACAGCACCTTCAATATCGGATGGGCATCGTAGGTGGCATGGGCGAACAGCCGATGGTAGCCACAGGTGATCGACATGCCGTTGGCGCCGAGAAACAGCGTGAACCAGATCCAGGCTGCCGCATGATAGCCGTGCGTGAAGCCGTACCAGGGCACCACGATGACCGCTACCGCGAAGGTCAAGGCAAACATCAGGGTCGTGGTCCAATTGCGCGACACGCTGTCCCAACTGGCGGCTCTCATACCGATCTCCCAGGCGCGCGGCGCCTCATCACAATTTCGGCCAAGTCTTTATAATCTCTAATATAATCAACAAGTTATACAGACACCCGCAGGACTGCCTGCAGCCCACCATAGCAGCATTGCCCTGGCTGGCGCTGCGAACCATTCGAGGCCCCGCGGCCGCTATGGTCCCCCGGCTCCTATCATAATGGGGACGATTCCGGCGCGTGCGTGAATTCATGCCGCCGGGGGCGCAGCACCGGGCGCCTCGCCCAGCATGCCGAGGATGCCCTGCACCACCCTGGCCGGCGCAGCGGCGCCGTTGTCCATGAATATGACCTTGCCCTGCGCGTGGTCGGAGACGTATTTGAGGGCATCGGTGTACTCCAGGAACAGCAGGAACTTGTTGTCCACCCCGGCAGCCTTGAGGCTCTCGGCGGCATCCTTCATGCCGGCGGCGATATTCTTGCGGAACAGCGCCAAGCCCTCGCCGCGCAGCGCCGAAGCCTTCTTGTCCGCCTCCGCGCCGATGGTCTTGTAGGCCGCCTCGGCCTCCGCATCCTTGGTGCGCTTGACCAGCAGCGCCGCACCCTCGTTCGAGGCCGCAGCCAGCAGGTTCTTGGAGGAGACCACGCGCGCCATGGAGTCGATGATCTCCCGGTCGAAGGTCATGTCGGTGATTTGAATGTCGCGCACCACGTAGCCCCAGTTGAGCACCACCTCATCGAGATTCTTCTTGGTGTGCTCGACGATCTCGGCGCGCATGCCGAGGATGTCCGACTGCTTGGTCGTGGCGACAAACTGACGGATCGACCCGTCAATGGTCCGCTGCAGCGCCAGTTGGAACTCCTGCGGCGAGGCAAAGCTGAACACGGCCTTCTTGATCGCCTCCTCCTCGGCCGCCGACACCGCGTACAGCACCATGGTGGCGAACTTGACGTTGGCCTGATCCTGGGTGATGGCCTGAAACTCCAACTGCAGCGCGCGGTTCTGCAGCGACAGGCGGTAGACCACTTTTTCCCAGGGCATCTTGAAATTCAGCCCCTCGCGCATGATCCGGTGGTACTTGCCGAACACCGTCACGACCGCGACCGTGGCCTGCGGCACGGTGCGAAACAGCGCACGGCCGACCAACAGCAGCGCGACCACGAGCACGAGCAACGGAAACAACGGGCCAATACTCACGGCGGCGCGCCTCTGCAGGTCATCGATCCAGGAGCGACAGCGCTCCGGCGCGCATTATACGGCCGGCAGGGCCTCAATGATGGCTGCGGCCGGCGTTTGCTGACAACGGCCGGCGCGCGTACCAGCCAAAACCCAGAATACCCAGGTAGCAGATCGCCGGCACCGCCAGTGCCGTCTGCAGACTCCACAGGTCCGCGGCATAACCGGTCAGCCGCGGTACCACTGCACCGCCGACAATGGCCACGCAGATGATGCCCGAGCCTTCGGCGGCGCGGGCGCCCAAGCCTTCGCAGGCCAGCGAGAAGATGGTCGGGAACATGATCGAGTTGAACAATCCGATCGCCAGCAGCGATCCACCTGCCAGCATGCCGGTGGTATGCGCGGACACGAACAGCAGCCCCAGCACAGCGCCAGCGGCGCAGGCCAGCACTTTGCCGGGCGAAAATATCCGCAGCAGCCCGGCGCCGATGAAGCGACCCACCATGGCGCCGCCCCAGTACAGCGGTACGTGCTTGCCGGCCTGTTCCGCGGCCAGACCCAGCACGTTGCTCTGCATGAGGTAGCTGACGATCAGCGAGCCGATGGCCACTTCGGCGCCGACGTACAGGAATATGCACAGCGTGCCGTAACCGAAGCGCAGGCGGCGCAGCAAGTTGAATGCGCGCAGGATGCTGGTCGGCGCTGCCGCCACCTCCACCAGGGCCTTGCGGCGCATGAACACCAGCACCGCCACCAGCAGCAGGGCGGCGGCCAGCCCCAGGTAGGTGTGCACGACCACGCGCGTCTCGGTGGTGCGGAAGGCATCGAGCGCCGCACCGGACAGCGCCGCGGGGTCGACCTTCGAGAGCGATCCCAGAATCAGTATGGAACCCACATAGGGAAAAATCGTCGTGCCCAGGGAATTGAACGCCTGCGCAAAGGTCAGGCGGCTGTGCGCCGTGGCGGCCGTGCCGAGCATGGAAATCAGCGGATTGGCGACCACCTGAACGGTGGTAATGCCCGCGCCCAGCACGAACAGCGCCAGCAGAAACAGCACGAACAGGCCGTAAGCGGAGGCTGGCACGAACAGCAGGCAGCCCGCCGTCATGGTCAGCAGCCCGACCACGGCCGTGCGCATATAGCCGATGCGCCGCACCACCGCGGCGGCCGGGATGGAGACGATCAGGTAGGCGGCGAAGAACGCCGACTGCACCAGCATGACGTCGGCATAGGAGAGCGTGAACAGCGACTTGAGTTTCGGGATCAGCACGTCGTTGAGACTGGTGATGCCGCCGAACACAAAAAAGAGCGCGAACACGAACAGCCGCAGGTCCGGCTGATAGGCCGACGCGGCCGATGCGGCCGCGCCATCGGCTGGCGTGGCGAGGCCCATGGTCATGCTGTGCTGCTCCGGATCATCACCGCACCGCCCCGCCCCGCCGATCTGATTTTCGGCAACATAGCAGACAGCACCGAGCGCGTCTGCAGCGCGCACGCCGGTACGATTCCGTGTTCTCTTTTGGACTGCTCGATGCGTGGCGCTTCGGGCACAATAAGGCGATAAATCTGGCGTTGAGCTGCGTCGCGGCCACGCCGCGTGAACTGGAGGGGTATCGTGCAAAACGTGCAGCTGTTGATCGGTGGTCGTGACCTCGATGCGCACAACGGCCTGACCTTCGAGCGCCTTGACCCAATGAGCGGTCAGGCTGCCACGGTCGCCGCAGCCGCCACCGTGGCCGACGGCGTCGCGGCCGCCGATGCGGCCGCGGCAGCCTTTCCGGCCTGGGCGGCCCTCGGGCCCAGCGCGCGTCGCGCCAAGCTGATGCGCGCCGCCGACGTGCTCGAATCCCAGGCGGCGCGCTTCGTCGAGGCCGTGACCACCGAGACCGGCGCCACGGCAGGATGGACACATTTCAACGTGCACCTGGCCGCCGGCATGCTGCGCGAGGCCGCCTCAATGACCTCGCAGATCTCGGGCGAGGTGATTCCCTCCGATGTGCCGGGCAGTCTTGCCATGGCCATACGCCAGCCCGTGGGCGTGGTGCTCGGCCTCGCGCCCTGGAATGCCCCGATCATCCTCGGCGTGCGCGCCATCGCCATGCCACTGGCCTGCGGCAATACCGTCATTCTCAAGGCTTCCGAGATCTGCCCGGCAACGCATCGCCTGCTCGGCACCGTGCTGCAGGAGGCCGGTCTGGACGCCGGCGTGGTCAACGTCATCACGCACGATGCCAAGGACGCGGCCGCGGTGGTCGAGGCGATGATTGCGCATCGGGCCGTACGGCGGGTGAATTTCACCGGCTCGACCTCGGTCGGGCGCAGCGTCGCGCTGCTGGCCGCGAAGTACCTCAAACCGGTACTGCTGGAGCTCGGCGGCAAAGCCCCGCTGCTGGTGCTGGCCGATGCCGATATCGATGCGGCGGTCGATGCCACGGTGTTTGGTGCCTTCGCCAACCAGGGACAGATCTGCATGTCCACCGAGCGTGTGATCATCGAGGAGCCGGTGGCCGATGAGTTTGCGGCCAAGCTCGCCAAGCGCGTGGCGGCGCTGCCCAGCGGCGATCCGCGTCAGGGCGACGTGGTACTGGGCTCAGTCGTGGGCCGCGCGACGGTGGATCGTGTGCAGCGTCTGGTCAACGCCGCCGTCGCTCAGGGCGCGAAGCTGCTGACCGGCGGGGCTGCGCAGGGCACGATCATGCAGGGCATCGTGGTCGATCACGTGCGGCCGGAGATGGCCTTGTTTCGCGAGGAGAGCTTCGGGCCGCAGGTCTCGATCACGCGCGTGCGCTCGCTCGATGAGGCCGTACGACTGGCCAATGACACCGAATACGGACTGGCTGCCGCGGTGTTCAGCCGCGACATCGCCAAGGCACTCGATGTCGCCAAGCGCATCGACAGCGGCATCTGTCACATCAACGGCCCGACCGTGCACGATGAGGCGCAAATGCCCTTTGGCGGCGTCAAGGCCTCGGGCTACGGGCGCTTTGGCGGCAAGGCTGCGGTGGAGCAATTCACCGAGACGCGCTGGATCACGATTCAGACCACGCCGCGTCATTATCCGTTTTAGTTGCGGCCGCGCCGGCCAGAAGCAACAGATGATGTCCATCCGGATCCAGCAGCTCGCGCGCGGGGCCGGCCCCGGCGCTCTGCAGCACCAGTCGTGTGGCGGCGATGTCGTTGTTGCGCAGCGCGATCGGTGCGGCGCGCGCGAGAGCGCGATAGCACAGCAATTCCAGATGCGCCGCGCCCTCGGCTAGCCCCAGTGCGCTGACTTCGACCTGCGGCTCCGCCAGCCCATCGAGCCGCGCCTGCTCGGCGCCGTGATTGATCGAGCGCGCGTACAGGCGCAGTCCGAGGGCTTCATAGAAGGCAATGCTGCGGGCGCTGTCGCTGACGCTGATGGCCGAATGATCAATGCCCAGACACAGCGCGCCGTCCGCCGTCGCCCGCCAGGCCGGCGGCAGCTGCCCGGGCGCAAAGGCCAGCAGCTCCAGCGGGTGACCGTCCGGATCGCGGAATTTGTACGCGCAGACTCCACCGGATCGTGCCGGCAGCTGTTGCGGGCCGGCTGTCGAGATGCGGCGCCATCCGGCGACGCTTGAGAGCCGCTCGTAGGCTCGTTGCATGTCCGAGACGACGATCGCAAAGTGTTGGAACAGCAGGTCCGAGGCGGCCGCAGCCGGCGGATAGGGCGCGCCCGACTGATCGAACTGCAGCAACTCGATGCAGGACTGCCCCAGCCACAACCTCTGGAACTGTGCGCCGCCCGCGACCGCCATGAGTGCGCGAAAGTGCGCATCGGTCACGCGCTGCACCGGCGAGCTGCGGCAGCCGAAAGCTTCGCTGTAGAACGCAGCCAGCCGTTCGAGGTTTGCGGTGCTCAGACTGAAGCGCAGCAGCTTGCGCAGCGCCGGCGCCGCGCCGGCGCTCACGGCCATCGCGCGCCGCGACGATTCAGGAATATCGCGTACAGCGTGTGTGATCCGCCGATGAACAGCCGGTTCTTGAGCAGACCGCCGAAGGTCAGGTTCGAGACGCGGTACGGCACGCGCACCTTGCCGAGCAGCCGCCCCGTGGGGTCGATGCAATGCACGCCGTCGCCCGCGCTGGACCAGAGATTGCCGTCCTCATCCACGCACAGGCCATCGGCGTAGCCGGGATCGATTTTGTGGAAGATCTCGCCACCGCTCAATTTCCCCTGGGCACCGACATCGAACACACGAATGTACTGCTTGGGATTGTCGCCGCTCTGATCGCCGGTCTCGGCGACATAGAGCCGGCGCTCGTCGGGTGAAAACGCCAGGCCGTTGGGTCCGTCAAAATCTGCGGCCGCCACCGTGATGCGGCCGCTTTCGGGCTCGAAGCGATACAGCGCCGGCGGCTGCTCGGAGACTTGCCGTCCGCCCTCGTAGTCGCTCTGAATGCCATACAGCGGATCGGTGAACCAGATCGTGCCGTCGGACTTCACGGTCACATCGTTGGGCGAATTCAGACGCCGCCCGTCATGGCGATCCACCAGCCGAGTCACGCTGCCATCGAGCTCGGTGCGAAACAGACAGCGCTCACGATGCGAGCAACTGATCAGCCGCCCCTGCCGGTCGCGCGTCTGACCGTTGCCATAGCCCGAGGGGCAGCGATACACCGATACGCCCGCGCCCTCGATCCAGCGCATCGTGCGATCGCGCGGCAGGTCCTGGAACAACAGACATTGCGCATCGCCCATCCACACCAGGCCCTCGATCCAGCGAAAGCCGCCGGCCAGTGTTTCCAACGGCGCGTTGCCCAGCACGAAGTGGCCGAATCTGGGATCACGAATCTCGAACTCGTCCATGTGTGCTCAACGAAAAGCGCAGGGCAAGCCCGGCACGGGCGCGTCATCGAACTGTACGACCATCAGCACGGCGGGCGCATCCCCGACCGTGCCCGAGCGGTGACCGCGCCGGCCCGAGAGCTCGCGACAGTGCTGATCTGCGCCAAAGGAGATTTCACCGGCCCCCATTTCCACGCGCGTGCCGTCCATCGACTCCACGAACCAGCGTCCCGAGAGCGGCACGATCCATTGCGGCTTGGGATTCTCGTGCCAGTCCCCGACCCAGCCCACGGGCTGCACCGTGACCAGCACGCTCATGGCGCCGTGGGTGCGCGTCCCCTGCCATTGCGGCGCGGCGGGCGGCTGCATGGACTTGAGCTCAAACTCACTGAGCGCACAGCGCTGCTGATGGCTCACGCCTTCGGCGTCGCTCCACAGATGCCAATAAGGAATACGCGGCGGCTCATTCATGGTCTGGCCTCGCCGTGCGAGAGCGCGGCATAGGGATCGCTGGAAGCGAACGGATGCTGCCAGAAGTGCCTGGCGCTGGCGGCATCGTTGCCCAACGCCAGCAGCAGCAGGCCGCCGGCCAGGCCGAGGTTCTTGAGGAAATCCCAGAAGAGTTCGCGCCCGCGACTCTCGCCCTTGAGGCGGAAATCCGCCACCTTCCAGAAACGCTTCCAGAGCAGCGCGGTCACGACGCAGTACAGGGCCAGTATCAAGGCGGCCAGTCGATCGGCAATGCCGGTCAGAATAGCCAGCGACATGAGCACCTCGATGCCCAATCCGGCGAGGATCAACGCGCTGGCCAGCAAGCGCACCGCGACCGCCTGTTCGGCCTGAGCGACCGCGAGCTTGAAATTCAGGATTTTGTCGAGCGCACTGAATGGCAGAAACAACGCCACCAGCAGACAGCGCACGAGCAGGACCGGCCATAGGCTGGACAAGGTTCGCCTCCGACCACCGTTCGGTTACACTGTGAAAGCAGGCTCGGATGAGAGTGCGGCGGCCAGTGTAACGCCTACGCCGCCTCAGCGTCCTGCTCCACCTCGAGGTGATCCTGTGACCGCACCGTCCGCGCTCAGCGCGCCCGAATCCACCGCACCGCACCTGCCGATGCACCCGCTGCTGAGCGGGCAGAAAGCCCTGGTCACGGGCGCGAATTCGGGCATCGGCCGGGGCGTAGCCATAGGGCTGGCCCAGGCGGGCGCCGATGTGGTGGTCAATTACGTCGCCGGTGATCAGGCCGCGAACGCCGTAGTGGCGGAGATCCGCCAGCTCGGCGTCAAAGCCTACGCGCACAAGGCGGATGTCTCGGCCGAAGATCAGGTCGCCGACATGTTCCGGCTCATGTGCGAGCAATTCGGCACCATCGACATCCTGGTCAACAACGCCGGTCTGCAGCGCGATGCCGCTTTCGCCGCCATGAGTCTGCAGAGCTGGAACACGGTGCTCAACGTCAATCTGACCGGTCAGTTCCTGTGCGCGCGCGAGGCCATCCGCGAATTCCTGCGTCGCGGCGTGGTGCCGTCAGTGTCCTGCGCGGCCGGAAAGATCATCTGCATGAGTTCCGTGCACCAGCAGATTCCCTGGGCCGGCCATGCCAATTACGCCTCCTCCAAGGGCGGCATCAAGCTGCTGATGGAAAGCCTGGCACAGGAGATGGCGCCGCATCGCATCCGTGTCAACGGCATCGCACCCGGGGCGATCCGCACGCCGATCAACACCGAGGCCTGGCAGACCCCCGAAGCCTACACCGCGCTCATGACCCTGGTGCCCTACGGGCGCATCGGTGAACCCGAGGACATCGCACGTGCGGCGGTGTGGCTCGCCTCGGATCAATCCGACTACGTGGTCGGCACGACCCTGTTCGTCGATGGCGGCATGACGCTCTACCCCGGCTTCGCGACCGGCGGCTAGGGGCCATGCCGGATGCACACTATGACCTGATCGTGATCGGCAGCGGCCCGGGCGGGGCCTCGCTGGCGCAGCAGCTGGCGCCGACCGGCAAACGCATCCTGCTGCTCGAGCGCGGAGATTATCTGCCGCGCACGCGCGCGAACTGGGACGCGCAGACCGTATTCGTGGACGGCACCTACCAGACCTCGGAGATCTGGTATGGCCGCGACGGTCGCAGCTTTCACCCCGGATTGCATTACTACGTCGGCGGAAATTCCAAGGTCTACGGCGCCGCGCTGTTGCGTCTGCGCGAGCGCGACTTCGAGGAAATTCGCCATCCGGACGGGATTTCGCCGGCGTGGCCGCTGCGCTATGCGGACTTCGAGCCTTACTACGCGCAAGCCGAGCGATTGTTTCATGTCCATGGACAACGCGGCGAGGATCCGAACGAGCCGCCGTCGAGCGGCCCGTTCCCTTATCCTGCCGTCTCGCATGAGCCGGCGATTCAGGCCCTCAGCGATCGCCTGCGCGGCAGCGGCCTGCACCCCTTTCACCTGCCCCTGGGTATATTGCTCGATGAACACAACGGCAAGCCCACGCCCACGAGTATCTGCATCCGCTGCGACACCTTCGACGGCTTTCCCTGTCCGCTCAACGGCAAGGCCGACGCACAGGTCATCTGTGTCGATCCGGCGCTTCGTGCGCACGCTAACCTCACGCTGCTCACGGGCGCCTTGGTCGAGAAGCTGCACACCGAGGCCGGCGGCGGCTCGGTCACGGCCGTGCAGGTGCGGCGCTACGGCCAGTGCGAGCAGTATTCAGCCGACATCGTGGTCGTGGCCTGTGGCGCATTGTCCTCGGCCCTGCTGCTGCTGCGATCGGCCAATGCGCGCCACCCCAACGGGCTGGGCAACGCCTCCGGGCAGCTCGGCCGCAACTACATGCGCCACAATCAATCCGTGCTGATGGCATTGATGCGTGAACCCGATGACACGGTGTTTCAGAAAACCCTCGCGGTCAGCGACTACTATTTTGGCGCCGAGGACTGGCCCTACCCTCTGGGACTCATTCAGATGTGCGCGCGTGCGCACGGGGCGGAGATTCGCGGCGAGGCTTTGCCCGAATGGCTCGAATGGCTGCCGAAGACGCCGTTTGACATCATGGCGCGCCATGCGATGGCGTTCTGGCTGTCCAGTGAGGATCTGCCGCACCCGAACAATCGAATCTTCTACGATGGCGAGCGCGTGGTGCTGGATCTGACCGAAGGCAACATGGAGGCGCACCGGCGCCTGCGGCAGAAATTGGAACAGGCCCTGAGTGCCACCGGTGCGCACCCGCGCCTGCTCGAGCGCAGTCTGTATCTGGGCAAGGACATTCCGCTCGGTGGCACAGCGCATCAGGCCGGCACGGCGCGCTTCGGACTCGATCCGGCCAGCTCGGTGCTGGACCTGAACTGCAAGGTGCACGATCTGGACAATCTCTACCTCGTCGATGCCAGCTTCTTTCCCTCCATTGGCGCGGTCAATCCGACGCTGACGATCATCGCCAATGCGCTGCGCGTGGCCGAGCAGATACGCCAGCGGCTCGGAGCCACCGCAGCGCGCGCGGCTTAGCTCTGCGCCGGGCGCACGCCGAAGCCGGAGACCTCCGAGCCGTCATGATCGCGCAGGCGCAGCATGCCAAAGGCAGCGATCAGCGTCAGGCCGCCGGCAATCAGGAACGCAGTGGAGAAATCACGATGCTCGAGGCTGCGGCCCACCGAGGCCAGCGACAGCGCGGCGGCACCGAGGCTGACGCCGAAACTCATCGATACGCGCTGCGCGAACAACGCCACGCTGTTGCTGCGTCCCATGTCGGCGTGGGCGATGTCGGCCAGCGCCAGCGCACCGATGCTCGAGAAGATGGCCGAGCGGATCGTGCCGAAGATCAGGATATAGGCGGCGAACAAGCCGATGGGCGATGAGATGCGAAACTGCGTGAAGCCCGAGAGCATCACGCTGGCCGAGACACATCCCCAGAACAGCGCGCGCCGGAAGCCGAAACGAGCGAGCACGAAGGAGATGCACGGGCGCACGACGAAGGTGCCGGCGGATACCAGAAAGGTCAGCAGCCCGGAGTGGAAGGCGCTGTAGCCGAATTGCAGCTGCAACAGCGTCGGCAAAAGAATTTGGGTCGAGAATACCCCGGCGCGCGCAAGGCTGCCGGCGAGTATCGCCACCGAGAAGCTTCGGATTCGAAACAGCGCGGGATCGATCAGCGGCGCGACGCGCTGGCGCGCGTGCCCGACATAAAGCCCGGCACACACGGCCACGAGCACGCCGAGCCCGGCCAATACCGGGGCGGGCAGCAGCTGGTGGCCAAAGGCCTCGATCAAGGTTTGCACGGCTGCCGCGGCAGTGCCGACCAGCAGAAATCCCAGCCAATCGAAGCGCGCCTGCGCCGTGGGCGCGCTGGCTGGAATGAAGCGCCAGGCCATGATCAGCCCGAGTGCGCCGATCGGAACGTTGATGAAGAAGTTCCAGCGCCACGAGGCGTAGGTGGTGATGAAGCCGCCGACGACCGGACCGACGGTCGGGCCGACGATGCCGGGCAGCAGCATATAGTTCATGACCGACACCAGAGCTCGCTTCTCCACGCCGCGCGTCAGGATCAACCGTCCGACCGGGCCCATCATGGCGCCGCCCATGCCCTGCACGAAGCGGCCGACCACCAGCGAGACGAACGAGTGGGAAAAGCCGCACCAGAGCGAGCCCGCCACGAACACCAGGATCGAGGCGCAATAGACCCGTCGCGCTCCGAATCGGTCGGCCACCCAGCCGCTGATCGGAATCAGAATGGCCAGTGCGATCAGGTAGGCACTGACCGCAAGGCTCAGCCGCAGCGGCGACTGCCCCAGATCCGCCGCCATCTGCGGCAGCGAAGTCAGGATGACGGCGCTATCGAATCCCTCCATGAACAGCGCGCCGGCCACCGTCAGCGCGACGCGTCGCGGGGCGGTGTGCACGGGCGGGCGCATCGGGGTTGCGGCCGGCGGCGTCATGGCCGGCGGCAAGGTTGGTGCGCCAGCGCACCGACGGCGCCCGCAGGGCAGCGCAGTGTGCGCCAATGAAATTGAGTGTCGCGGCGCCTGCGCAAAGCGTGCACGAGCGGGAACCGGAAACCAATTCCTTCGCCAAGTCCTAGCGAGCGGGCGTGCGGCGCACGCAAATCTGTCTGACTCATCAACGGAGCTTCACATGTATATCGGCGGCGGCCTGCTCGGAACGGTTCTTCTCGTACTACTCATCGTCTACCTCGCGCGCAGGGTGTGACGTTCACTTCAGCCATTCAGTGGGGCATCCCATGAAAGTATCGGTCGCTCTGGTTTTTCTTGTTGCCCTCGTCTCGGGATGCATCAGCAGCAGTAATCCGGCGCCGCCGCCCAAGACTACGACCGTTATCGTCCCCCAGGACTCCAAAACAGTGGTCATTTGCTCGGACGGAACGCAGCCACCCTGCAATTAGGGGCGTGAGCCCGGCGCCGGCCTGGACATTGCGGCCAACGTCCGCCCTGTCACGAGCTCTCCTCCAGCGCCAAACGCAGGCCAGCGCGGAGTATGATGACGCGAAGCAGGAGGGCGAAATATGGATCCACGGACGCGTGCACCCGATGCCGATGCTCCAGCCAAACCACCCGCGCGCCCCGCGGACGCCGAATCGCCGCAGAAGCAGGACGAGCGCCTGGATGAGGAATTGGCTGAGACTTTTCCGGCCAGCGATCCGATCCCTTTTCGGCACGGCGGATAGTTCCGCCTCCTGAGCTTCATTCCTCGGCCTGCAGATTGGCGATATGGGCCTCACGCAGGTCAAGGTCGCGCTCGATGCGGCGCCGCGCTTCGTCCTTGAGCTGACCGCGGCGGTACAGATCGTTGATCCGGTCGCGTTCGGCATTGATGATCAGCCACTCCATCTCATCGTGAAGCGCGACCAGCGTCTTGTTGCCGTCGCCGTCCTCGCTGCGATTGCCGACATGCCTGAGCCGCTCGCGCTGGCGCGCCACGACCGGCTGCACAATATCCTCGGGCAGTTTGCGTGCCGCCTTGAGCTGATTGAGACGCTCGATCGCCGCCTCGATCGCTTGGCGCCGCGCGGCCAGTTCCTCGGCTCGGTCGGCGTGGCGCTCGCGACGGCCCGCATTGGCGAGCCCAAGCGCACGCATCACCCCGGGCAACATCAGACCCTGGCCCACCAGCGTCACCAGGATCACCGCAAAAGTCAGGAACAGGATCAGGTCGCGATCGGGAAACGCCTGACCGTTCTCGGTGCTCAAGGGTATCGCCAAAGCGGCCGCCAGGGAGACGATGCCGCGGATGCCCGTGAAGCCGAGCGCAAACGGCCACTGCCAGGGCGGGGAGGGATCCTTGCGTGCCAGGGCGGGACTGAGCCAGCGCGGAACGTAGGTCGCCGGATACACCCAGATGAACCGGGCTGCGATGACCACGACGCAAAGCACCACGGCGGACAGGATCAATCTCGGCCAGGTGTTGTCGCCCATGCCGGCAATCAGCGCGCGGGCCTGCAGCCCTGTGATCAGGAAGATCATGCCTTCGGTCAGATAGATCAGGAAATCCCAGAAGAAGATGCCCTGCAGACGCGTTTCGGCGCTGATCAGCCGCAGGCCGTTCCAGCTGATGTAGAGCCCGGCGGTCACGGTGGCGAGCACGCCCGAGGCGCCCAGGTGCTGTGGCGGCCAGTAGGCCAGGAACGGCGTCAGCACCGACAGCATGATCTCGATGCGCGGTTCGCGCACCCAGCGCCGCAGGCGCAGCATCAGCCAACCTACGCCAATGCCCCAAAGGATCTCCCCGCCGACGATGGCGGCGAACATGGTCACGGCATGGCCGAAGGAGAATGCGCCGACACTGACGGCCACCACGGCAAAGCGATACAGGATCAGCGCCGTGGCATCGTTGGCCAATCCCTCGCCTTCAAGGATGACCACGATGCGTCTGGGCAGCTGCATTCTTCGGGCTATGGACAGCGGCGCCACCGCATCCGGCGGCGAGACGATGGCGCCGATGACGAACCCCACCGGCCACGACAGACCCAGAAACCCATGCATTGCCGCGGCGGTCGCGATCGTCGTAAACACGACGCAACCGACTGCCAACAATGAGATGGGCCGCAAATTGAATCGAAACTCGCGCCAGCTCATGGCAACCGAGGACGAGTAGATCACCGGCGGCAACACCAGCAGCAGCACGAACTCCGGTGCCAGCCGGACCGTCGGCAGACCCGGGACCAGCGCCAGAATTACACCGGTGAGTACCAGTGGTATGGCCGGCGGAATCTTCAGCCGCGCCGCGAGCACTGCCACCGCGGCGATGACGACCAGCAACAGCACCAGGATCTGAATAATTGAAACCATCAGCACGCCACGCTCAGTGCCCTCGGCCCGTCCTGTCCAGTCCCCGATGCAGGATAACGCCTTTGCTCAAAATGTGACGCAGGTCACATTCGGCGGCGCTATCGCGCCGCATAGTGATCGCCCGACCCGGCCTCGCGCGCACGCTCAGCGAAGCCTCGCAATGTTCGCTTCCGCACAGATGGCTCTTGCCCTCCAAGCGTAACCTCGAGCGCCTGAGTCCAGTCTTCCCTAACGACCATCACTCGACCCCCGAGCGATGATCGGCGGATTCAGCATTGACCCGCTGGCGAGGTTATCCACGCCAGCGGGTTTTTTTTTACCAGAACGCTGGGACGACACGGCCCTTGCGCAAGGCGATCACAACGATGACGGTGAGCAGCAGCGCTCCGGCTTGCCTCAACGATGCGTCGCGCACATGGAGGTTCAGCGGTATGGCCACGAGCGCGAACGGAATCGCGATCGAGACAGTCGCGACCACGATTCGGATCAACGGCGGCACGGGCGGCGTGAGGCTAACCCAGCGCACTGTCCCCCGCCGACAAGATTCGAGGCAGCGGCGCGGCCTTGATTTCTACACGTACGGGACCGCAGATTTCCTTGGCTTGATCGCCCTGCGGCAAGTTTCCGAGTTTGACTTGGCGCGCCCAGACCAGTGCAAAGTCGTCGAATCGTTTATCACCGGACGAGCCGACGACATCGGCGCTGGCGATGACCCCGTCGGCCGAGACGCACACCTTGACGATGGCCGTCTCGCCCGGCGGGAAGCGCGGCCCGGAGACCACAAAAGAGGTGGATGAGTTGTCAAAGGGATTCGGTGGCGCGGGTTCGGCCAGCACCACCACCGGGCGCGGGCGCGGGTTCGAGCTGCAAGCGCTCAGTGCCGCGATACACATCGCTGTGGCGATGACGGTTCGCATCTGAGGCGCAGAGTATCTCAGAGCCCGACGCTCGGCATAGAGGGCGCTCTCCATATACGTCTGCGTTGTCTCTGCCTGTCTGGACAATGTCTCGATTGTTATATATACCTCCTTTTGTAGAGAGCGATGAAGCAACGGATTGCCACCCTGACACCATCGATCACGCGTGCGCGCCGGGCAGGGGTTGGGCTGAAGTTCGGCCTCTCTGCGACGCTGCTGATGCTGCAGGCCTGTGGACACAGCGCGGCACCGCCGCCGGGCGGCGTGCCGGTGACCGTGCTGCGACTGGTCGGCCGACCCATTTCGGTCGCGGAGGAATATCCCGCGCAGGTCGAGGCCTCAAACAGCGTCGAGATTCGTGCGCGGGTCAGTGGCTTGCTGCTGCGCCAGGTGGCCGTCGAAGGCGATCGGGTCAAGGCCGGGCAGGTGCTGTTCGAGATCGATCCGTTGCCCTATCAGGCCGCCCTCGCCCAGGCCCAGGCCACGCTCGCGCAAACCCAGGCCGCCAAGGCGCAGGCGGAGCGCGACCTGGCGCGGGCGCGACCGCTGCAGGAACTCGATGCGGTCAGCCAGCGCGAACTCGACGCGGCCGAAGCGGCCGACAGTGCCACGAAGGCCCAGGTGCAAGCGCAATCGGCCGCAGTACAGGCCGCGCAGCTCAATCTCGGCTATACCACCGTTCGTTCGCCCATCGATGGGACCGTCAGCCGCGCGCTGATCCGGCTGGGCGGCCTGGTGACGGCCTACAGCACATTGCTGACCACGGTCTATCAGACCGACCCGATGTACGTGAACTTCAGCATCGGTGCCCAGCGGCTGCTGCAGCTGCAGCGCGAGCTCAACCGTGCTCCCGACCAGCGCAACGAGAGTCAACGCGCCTTTCGAGTGCTGCTCTCGGATGGCGAAGAGTTCCCCACGCCGGCGAAGCTCAATTTCATCGACCCGGTCGTGGACCTGCGAACCGACACGCTGCCGATCCGCGTCATCGTCCCCAATCCGCAAGAACTGCTGCGTTCCGGCCAATATGTCAAGGTTTCGGTCGAGACACGCGAGCGTCCGGACGCGTTGATCATTCCGCAGCGCGCCGTGCTCGAGTTGCAGGACAAGAATTACGTCTGGGTCGTCGACGCGCAGAACAAGGCCCAGACACGCGATGTCACCATGGGCGCACGCGTCGGCCAGGGATGGCTGGTCGAAAAGGGACTCTCTGCCGGTGACACCGTGGTCATCGACGGTGTCCAAAAGCTCAAACCCGGAACGCCAGTCGTGCCGCAGACGCCCTCGCCGTCCACTCCGGGCAGTTAGTGAGCAATTTCTTTATCGACCGGCCGATCTTCGCGACGGTCCTGGCGATCATCGTGACGCTGTCCGGCGGCATCGCCTTCGCGCTGTTGCCGGTGGCGCGCTTTCCGCAGATCACACCCCCGAGCGTCGTGGTCTCGGCGAGTTTCCCCGGCGCCGATGCGCAGACCATCGATCAATCGGTGGCGGCACCGATCGAGACCCAGGTCAACGGCGTACCGAACATGCTGTACATGGACTCCAAGAGCTCCAGCGACGGCAGCTACAACCTCGTGGTCACCTTCGAGGTCGGCACGGCGCAGGATATTGCGGCCGTTGATGTCCAGAATCAGGTGGCCATTGCGCAGCGCCAGCTGCCGCCCGACGTGCTGCGTCAGGGCGTCACGATCACCAAGCGCCAACCCCAGGCGCTGCTGTACATCGCCATCAAGGCGACCGATCCGCGCTACGACTATCTGTTTCTGAGCAACTTCGCAAGCCTGCAGGTGGTCGATTCCCTGGCGCGCATCCCGGGGGTTGGCCAGGTGCAGCAGTTCGGGGCGCGCGACTACGGCATGCGCATCTGGCTCGATCCCGGAAAGATGTCGCGCCTGGGGGTCACGACCCAGGACATTACCAATGCCCTCAACGAGCAGAACGTGGTCGCCCCGTCCGGTACCGTCGGCGCCGAGCCCGCGCCGCCGGGCCAGCAGATGACCTACACGGTCACGGTCCACGGCCGGCTGGCTTCGGTCGAGGAATTCGCCGATATCGTGATTCGAACCGGCCCGAGCCGCTCGATCGTTCGCCTCAAGGACATCGCGCGAATCGAACTCGCCGCCACCGACTACACGCGCTCGAGCCGGCTCAACGGCCAGCCGGTATCGCTGCTCGGCGTCTATCAGCTGCCGGACGCGAATGCACTCAACGTGGCCGATCAGGTCACCGCCACGCTGGCGCAGCTCTCGAAGCGCTTTCCACCCGGCATCACTTACGAGGTGCCGCTCGATACCACGCTGTTCGTGCGCGAGTCCATCCGCGAAGTGGAGATCACGCTGTTCATCGCCGCCGCG
>Ga0302324_100009948_pt1 | contig 19778 bp, 23 predicted proteins | sample Palsa_T0_1_FD_201949 | JGI IMG/M metagenome (GOLD analysis project Ga0302324, IMG submission 201949) | Peat permafrost microbial communities from Stordalen Mire near Abisko, Sweden - Palsa_T0_1 | ecosystem: Environmental > Terrestrial > Soil > Palsa > Peat permafrost | place: Sweden: Abisko...
ACCCGGCCGGTTTCCTGTCTGGAACGCCGACCCAGCCCGGGGTGTTCGCCATCGTGGTCCAGGTGTCGTCGCCCAACGGCACGCAGGTGGCCCTGCTGGATCTCCCGGTGGCGGCCGGCTCAGGGGCCCTCTCGATCGAACAGAGCAGCCCCGCTTTGCCGACTGCGATCGTCGGGTCGCCGTATGTCCAGCAGCTCGAGGCGCAAGGCGGGGTTCCGCCCTACAGCTGGGCGGGCACGGTGCCGCCGCAGCTCGACGGCTTGAATCTCCAACCGTCAGGCGTTTTCTCGGGCACGCCCACGACGACCACCGACGGGCCGGTGCCCTTCACCTTGATCGTGACCGACGCGATCGGCACCCAGGCCTCGGCGACGATGACCCTGCGGATCATCGCTCCCGCCGGCCTGGTCATCACGACCCCATTCCTGAATCCGGCCGTGGTCGACATGGTGTACAACCAGCCGGTCATCGCTGCCGAAGCGAACAGCTCGATGGTCACCTTCAGCTGGAGCTTGCCGCCGGGCACCATCCTGCCCGCGGGGATCATGTTTCAGCAGATCGGCACCCCGGCCATCGCCGACTTCACCGGCAAGCCGACCCAGGCCGGCATCTACCCGGTGGTGCTGAATCTATTCGACAACTTGGGACACAACGCCACGCGCCAGTATATCCTCACCGTCGCGTCGGCGCCGATTCCGGTCAGCCAGCAGACCTTGCCGGTGGCCGTGATCGGCGAGACCTACATCACCCAGCTCCAGGCCAACAGCCTTTCGACGTTGACCTGGGGAATCTTTTCCGGTGCGCTCCCGCTGGGGCTCGCGCTCACGCCCGCGGGCACCATCAGCGGGACGGTGGACTCCAGCGTCGTGCCGGGCGTCGACTCGTTCGCGGTGTCGGTGATCGACGACACCGGCGCCGAGAGCGTCGTGCCCCTCTACATTCAGGTGCAGGCGCCTGCGGTTCCGAGCGGCGGCGGCTGCGCCACGAGCGGCGGCCCTGCCGGAGCCGGCCTGCTCTGGCTGGCCGTCATCTGGTTCGGTAGCCAGAATCGCAGACGGCGGTGGTGGGCGACCCGGCGCTGAGCTTCCGTCTCATGCCCGGGCTGCGCGCCGGGCGGCAAGAGCCGCGGCGTTGGCGGCCACCGCGGACCGGATCAGGTCCTTGAAGGCCGCCTCCTTCAGCTTCTCGCCTTCGCGAATGTCGATCGCTCGGCGCGTGTTGCCCTCGAGACTGGAGTTGAAGAGCTTCCGGGGGTCCGGGAGTGAGGCGCCTCGGTGGAAGGTGAGCTTCACGACCTGCTGGTAGGTCTCCCCGGTGCACACGCCGCCGTCATGGGCCCACACCGGGGTGCCCCGCCACTTCCATTCCTCCTCGATCTCGGGGTCCACCTCGTGGATCAGCTTGCGAACCCGGGCGAGCGTCTCTCCCCTCCAGTCCCCCAGTTCCTGGATCCTCTGTGTGATCTTCTTCGAAGCGGCCGCGTTGTCCGAGGGACGTTTTGTCGTCATGAACCCTCCGACCCGACGCCGAACTGCTTTGCGTACTCGGCAGTCAATCGCTGCCAGCCGCCGTGCTGCATGGTAACGGGGCCGGCCATGCGTCCAATCGGCTGACCGGCGACAAAGCGATCGAGCACCGCAGCGAGGCTCCGGTCGGAATCGTAGGGAGCCCATTCGCGGAGTTGCGCGGGGTCGGTGAGCGCCTCCCAAACCCTGGCGGGAGCGTGGCGGAGATCGCGGACGAGAACCAGCGTCCACTTCTCGGCATCCTTGTGCACCTCGGCGCCAAAGGCGGCACCCGGCGCGTACTCTTGACGGCTGTTCATGTGTGTTTCCTTCCTTTCCTCTTTCCTCTCCCCGACGAGGCCTTCTCCACCCGCTCCAGGTGCTGCTCCAGGGCGTCGACGTGCTTTGACCAGAAGCGGCGGAAGGGCACCAGCCAGGCGTCCACTTCCTGGAGCGGCTTGGGATTGAGGCGATAGACCCGTCGCTGGGCCTCGACACGCGACTCGACGAAGCCACCCTCGCGCAACACCTTGAGGTGCTTGGAGACCGACGGTTGCGGCAGGCGGAGACGGTGCATCAGCTCGCCCACCGAGCACTCGGAAGAGGAGAGCATCCTCAGAATGGCCCGGCGGCTCGGCTCGGCGATGATCGCGAAGGCGGATTCCACGGCTCGTATATACTGATACGCTCATATACGTGTCAAGAGATATGTGGCCCCGGCGGCGTGGTCACTGGTTGGCGCGGTGGCTGGGATTGACCGGGTGTCAACCCCAGGTCCAGACTTCACGCGAAAGGCTCTCATGAATCGCGCTGGCCTCCCGCCGTGCGAATCCCATGACGGATCCATGCCCCTCGCCGCAATCTACCACCGAGGAGGAAACATGCGCTCCACTCGGACACTTTGCGTCGTGCTCGTCCTCGCCGGCAGCGGTTGCCAAGGGTCCATCTCCACCCAGCTCACCGCGAGCGCTGGCCTGGCCTCCAGCGCCGCCGGCTCAATCGCCGCCGGCTCGAGCTCCACCGGAACCAGCGCTTCCAGCAGTGGAACCACCGGCGGCACCTCCTCCGGCTCGGGAACCACCGGGACGAGCGCCGGCTCCAGCACCGGCAGGCCTCCCCCGCCGGTCTACGTCGACGGCGGCTACGTCCGCTGCGAGCTTTCGGTCCTGACCGATGGCGGCACGGAGGCGCTGACCTGGGAGTGCCGACCCGGCACCTATTTCTGCGCGACCGACGGCACCATGACCTGCGCCGAGTGCCTCTCCGACTCCGACTGCGCCAACGACGACCTTCCGACCTTCGACCCCATGCGCCCGCACTGCGACGTCTCCTCCGGGGTCGGCGGGTACCAGGGCTTCTGCCAGCAGTGCCTCATCAGCGACAACTGCACCGGCAACCCTGCCGGCCCCTACTGCGACCTCAATCCGTCTGATTGGGAGCCGCCCATCTGGACCACGGGATTCGAGACCTGTGCGCCGCTGCCGCTGGGTTGTCCGTTCGGCACCAGTCCCGCGCTCGGAGGCTGCGCGGTCAACCATTGCTCCGTCGACGCGGACTGCATCAACGCCCTGACCCCCTCCCAGCAGCTCGAGCCGTATTGCGTTCAGGGATCGTGTGCCGATACCGAGACCGGAAACGCTTGTCCTGACTGCCAATGTTACTACTCGAGCGGCGTCTGCGGTTTTCCCGGGGTCACCGCACTCTCCTGTGTCGGCGGCCGCTGCGACTGCACTGACCAGATGCAATGCGGAGGCGCGTGGCCGGTGTGCGAGCTCTTGCCTGGTGGAGAGGACGGCGGAACTTGCGGCTGTTCGGACGACGTCCAGTGTGGGGACGCGGGGCTGCGGTGCCTGACCTATCCACCCACCTCGTCCACCTTCGGCGGCACCGCCTGCGCCGTTCCCTGCGATACTCCAGGCTTCCCCGCCTGCAGCCTCTGGTCCACGACCAGCCCCGTCTGCGACCACTCCAGTGGACTCTGCGAGCCGTGCGGCAGCGACAACGATTGCCAGACCAAGGCGGGCGGTCCGACCGACGGGCCCTTCTGTCGACCCGACGGCGTCTGCGGATGCGCCAAGGACGACGACTGTCCCGAGGGCCAGAGGTGCCAGGACATCAACGAGCGCTCCATGGCGGGTGGGCTCCTCGGCATCTGCGGCCTCCCGCCGCCACCGTGCACGCCTCGATCATGCTTCTCGAACCGCTGCGATTTGGACAGCGGCGCGTGTGTTTCCGGATGCCTGACCGACGAGGACTGCTGGAACAACTCGAATGGAAGAGTCTGCTTTGCCGACAGCGGCAGTTGCGGCTGGTGCCAGGATGACTCGGACTGCGTGAAACTCGGCTTCGCCGCCAGCGGCGAAAGCTACTGCGACGTCTCCGAGCTCACCTGCATGTTTGGCTGTGCGAGCGATCTCGATTGCGTCGGCGACGTCGGCAGACCTCATTGCATTGCCCCTGGTCCCACCTCGAGGTGCGGGTGCGGAGGTGACGCCGACTGCGCCGGCAACCCGAATGGCGCCCACTGCGACACCATCCCCGACGACGAGGGTATCGGCTATTGCTTCTGCCTCGACGCCTCCGACTGCCCCGCCAGTGAGGTCTGCTCAGCGGCGCCGGGCCAAGCGGCAACCTGCAGCTCGAGTTGTCAATTCAGCGATGGCGGCTGTCCGCCCAATTTCTTCTGTGACCCGAACTCCGTCTGCCGGCCCCGCTGCGATCCAGGCCACAGTTGCCAGGCGCCGTATCCGATCTGCGATCTCGATGACGTCGCCGGGCAGAATGTCGGGCAGTACGATGACGGCGGCGAAGTCGACGGCGGCTCGGGAGATGGCGGCTCCGAAAATCAGGTCGTCTGGTGCTACGAGTGCCTCAGCACGAGCGATTGCCCACAAGATCTCGTCTGCGAGCACTACGGATTTGCTTGCGGCCCCTGCTACGAGAGCCAGGATTGCCCTCCGAACGAGGTCTGCCTCACTGACTTTGACGATGCGTGCCGTGCGCTTTGCGACGGCGGCGCCTGTCCGGCCGGAGAGGCCTGTGACGTGAACGACCTTACCCTCAGAGGGACCGACATCTGCTACCAGTGCCTGAGCCCCAGCGACTGCCCGGACGGCCTGGGATGCAACGCCCGCTCCCATACTTGCGGCACATGCACCGGCCCAGACGCCGAGAACCTGAAGGACGGCTGCGTCCCTCCCTATGAGTCCTGCAGCGATTGCCCGCCCGACGCCGTTTGCTCGAACTACTGGTTTCAAAACATCGACACTTCTGAAGTCCCCAACGGGGTCTGCCTCCAGAACTGTGACTATGTGCCATGTCCCGAGGGCAAGACCTGCGCCGTTCTGCCCGACTTCACGCCCGATCACGCCTACTGCTTCGGCTGCCTCACCGACGCCGATTGCGCAGATGCCGGCCCTGGCGCCCGGTGCGACACGGTACTCCTGACGTTCACCTGCCAGCCGCCCGCGACATGACCGCACCGCGTGGACATCTTTACGGTCTCCTGGTCGCCAGCGCCGTCGCGTTCGGGGCCACCGGTTGTCAGGGCGCCGGGCAACCAACCTTTGCCGGGACGCTCAGCCTCTCGGTGGAGGGTCAGGGCGTGACCAGCTCGGTTCCCAACCCCTGCGAGGTCGACGTCGACTTCGGCACGGTTCCGCTCGGGCAGCAAGCGACGGCGACCATCGAGATCGCCAATCGCGGTGACAGAGTCGTGAGCTTTCAGCCGCTCACGCTGGATCTGGATCCCGAGCTCAGCGTCAACGCAGGCGGGCTGCAAGCGCCGCTCGCGGCCGGGGCCACGGCGCAGCTCTCGGTGAGCTTCAATCCGGTCAGGACCGCCGCGGTGATGTCGACGCTCTCGATTCCGTTCTCGACGGCGGGCGGCGCCCAAGGCTCGATCTGCGGGTCCGGCAACTCTGCCATCACCGTGAATCTCTCCGGAAGCGGCGTCCCGGTGAAGCTGGTCGTGGCGCCGGCGAGCCTGTATTTTGGAGCGGTTCTCATCAACGAAACCTCGACCAAGACCGTGACGCTCACCAACCAGTCGACGCTGCGCGTCAGGGGACTGTCGGCCGTCGTCACCGGCACCGATGAGGCGCTCTTCACCGTCGCCAATGCAGCGACGGCGCTCGCACCGGGCGCCTCGACGACGGTGAGCATCAGCTATGCGCCGCTCGCCGTCGAGACCAGGTCGGTTGGAACGGTCACGTTTGCAGGCACCGAGGGCGCGAGCGCGTCGCTGAGCCTCTCCGGCGAGCCGGTGGCTAATGCTCTCGCGCTAAACCCCATTGACTTTGGATTTGTGCCGCTCGGCACGACGGTCGTCGGCTGCACGACCGTGTCGAATCGGGCCAACCTGACGATCGACATCACGGGGATCAGCGCATTCGACAGCGTGGACGGGGCCTTCGCGGTCGTCAGCATGCCCAAGGCAATCATGGGCGGCGGCAGCGCCGAGGTCTGCTTCAGTCTCACGCCGCCGACAACGCAGGACTACGACGGCTCTGCGACGCTCGACACAGACGATCCCAGCGGCAACAATCCCATCATCCAGCTCATGGGCTTTGGCGGAGGCCCACAAATCGACTGCGCGCCGACGAGCCTCGATTTCGGCCAGGTCGCAGCCTACACGAGCTCGACCAAGACGATCCAATGCACCAATGTGGGGAGCCCACTTCCCGGTGTGGATGCAGATCTCATCATCCCCCCGCCGTTGACGACGGCGCAGGTGTTCCAAGTGACGTTCGACGCAGGCCAGACCATAATTGCCAATCCGCTCGTCGTGTTGACCCCGGGACAGACCGCCCAGTACGACGTGACCTATCTCCCGACGATGGCCTCCATCGACGAGGCAAGCGTGCTGGTCAGATCGAACGGAGGCCAGGAAGGGGCTGCAGCATTGGACCCGTATTTTGGCCAACCCCTCCAGATTCCGGTCTCCGGCCAAGGCTTGAGCCTTCAGCCCTGCCAATTCCAGATCTCGCCGCAGGCAATCGACTTCGGAGGTGTCCCGGCCGGGGATGTGTCGACCACGATGCCTCTCGAGATCCAGAACACTGGCAACAGCGTCTGTGTCGTGCAGAACGTCACCTTCGAGCACGATCCGGCGGCCAGCTTCAACATCTCCTCGATGAGCTTGGACTGGGATCTTTCGGCCCTGGGTCACGTGATCGTTCTTGGGCCAGCCGGCGGCAGCTCCCCCTCAAGCCTGACGCTCATGCTCGACTTCGGGCCCAAATCCGCTGGAGGTTACACGGCAAGCGCGGTGATCGCGATCGCCGCTCCGGCCGCGCCGATTCCCACCATTTCGCTCAGCGGCACGGGCGACTAGCGCCGCTGGACGCATCAACTGCCGCCGTCTGGCGGCACGACCTCCAGCAGGTAGTTCTGCACCCCGATATCTCCGCGCGAGTCCCAGACCTCGACCTCGAATTCGAACGGTCCGCCATCAGGCACTTGCCACGCAAGTCCGGCGAGCACACCTGCCGGGGTGAAATAGAGCTCCCACTGGAGCGGTGGAAGAACGGCCTCCCAGGTCAACGAGGAACCGCACGGAGCCTCAAACTGGTACAAGTAATTCGACCCCACCACCGCCGCCGGCAACCGCACCGCGTAGGCGCTGGTCCCGAGGAGCGGGTACGGCCCACCGCCGGCATCGGCAGGACAGGTGACGAGGCACGTCCCGGAATCGGGCTCGCAATCTCCCTCGCAGTCCTGACCGCCACAGCGGCACACGCCATCGACCGGATTGCACTGATAGCCGGGCGCACAATAGACATCGGCGCAGCCCGCGTCCCCGGGGCCGGCATCTCCACCGGTCGTCGAACTCGATCCCGAGTCGAGGATGCCACCGGAGATCCCGCCACCGCTCGTCGGCCCACTGGTCAAGGGGCCCTCGGCGGGTGAGGTGAGACAGCCGCCTCCGAGAAGCAGGAGAACGGCGAATGCGGTGATCCTGGCGCCCACGATCGGCGAAAGTTGACCACGGACGGCTGGGCGCGGCAATCTCGAGTGCTCCAGATGGAGATTCGGAAGGCAGTCGTCGGCGACCTGAATGCCCTCGCTGAGCTGCGAATCAAGCTGTGGCCAGACGCCTCGCCGGCCGAGCTTCGGGCCGAAGCCGAGGCCCTGCTCAGCGATCGGTCGCAGAGCGGCTTGCCGGAGGCGGCGTTTCTGGCGGAGGCGGACGGCCAGATCGTCGGGTTCATCGAAGTCGGACTGCGCTCGCATGCCGACGGATGCAACCCACGTCACCCGGTCGGATTTCTCGAGGGCTGGTACGTGGAGCCCGCTCTCCGAAAGCGCGGGGTCGGCGCCGCCCTCGTGAAGGCCGCCGAGCAGTGGTCACGCGCGCAGGGCTGCCGCGAGATGGCCTCGGACACCTGGATCGACCACCAGGAATCGCAGCGGGCCCATGCCGCGCTGGGCTTCGAGGTCGTCGACCGCTGCGTGCACTTTCGAAAGTCGCTCGCGGGCGACTGATCCGCCCGCCGTCGCACGACCACCGTGCTTACCTTCGGCGTGTGACAAAGCGACGCCGCGCCCAGTTTACCGATGCAACCCAGGACCCGGCCCACGCCGAGCGCGCTGCCTCGCGCGTGGCCGAGAACATCGAGAAGCTGGCGGCGGTCCATGCCTCGGGCGAGGAGCGCGGGGGCAGCCACCAGCGGGCGGTCGAGCGCCTCACGCACCATCTCGGCCGCCCGGCCAGCCTTTACGTGATCGTCCTGATCGTCCTCGGCTGGGTGACCCTGAACCTTACCGGGCACAGGCTTGGGTTATCCCCCTTCGACCCGCCTCCCTTTTACTGGCTGCAGGGACTGGTCAGCCTCTCGGCGCTCCTGACGACGACCATGGTCCTCACCACCCAGAACCGGCAGTCGCGGCACGCCAAGCAACGCGCCATGTTCGACCTCGAGATCAATCTGCTGGCCGAACGCAAGGCCACCAAGATCATCGCGCTGCTCGAGGAGCTGCGGCGCGACCTACCCAATGTCGCGAACCGGGTCGATCCGGTGGCGGACGCCATGAGCGCATCGGTTGATCCGGTTGGGGCGGTGTCGCCGGCGCTCGAGGTCCCTCCCGAGGCTCAGCCTTCGACGCCACCGCCCGCCGAGGCGCCCCAGCACAGGTGATCGGAGCTCCTTCCACTCACTGGACGTCTTCCTTGAGCTTGTCCGAGCCCTCACTCATCTTGTCGCCGGCTTTGTCCCCGGTCTCCTCTACTCGGTGCTTGCCTTTCCTGGCCTCGCACTCTGCCTTGCTGCCCGTACAGGCCGCCTCGTTGATGCGATGACCGGCCTTCTTCACCGAGCGCTTCGCGTCGTGCGAATCCTTTTTGACGTCATCCTTGACGTCGTCGGCTCGCGCAACCAATGGGGCGGAAGTCAAGACGCACAGAGAGAGGAGCCCCATCAAGCCCTGGTGTCGCGCCATCTCAGACCGGTCCGAGGCCATGTGCTACTTCCCCAGCACTGTCTTGATTTGCCCGAGCTTCTTCTGGGCTTTGCCGGCGTTCTTCTCGACGGTGCCCTTGGCCTCCAACCCGCGGTTGTTGGTGTTGCGCCCGGCCAGTTCCCTGACCTTGCCCTTCGCTTCGTGAAACGAGCCCTTCACTTTGTCCTTCAAGCTTGACGACATGGCATTTCTCCTTTGGGGGGTGTGCGCTGCACGGGAAGTCTCCCGTCCAGCCCCGATCCTAGGTTGGGCGGTGCGGCTGCCCTACCTGGAAATGTCGCTCGCTGGCGTCGGAAAATGCGCCCGCCCGAGCGAACGACATCTCTTGATCAATTCGGGACTAGCGCACAGTCTGCGTTGTTTGAAGTTTCGGAGGTCACTGATGAGTCAGTCGATTTGGACGTGGGTCGTGGTGGCGGACGCCAATGGGGCGCGCATTCTCCGATTTGCCAAGAGAACCGAGGCCTGGCAGCAGATCGAGCACATCCTGCCGGACGGCTCGGGCGCGCCCGAGACCGCCGATTTTGCGGCCAAAGCCTCGCAGCACAAGGGGGCGCTGCACGGCCATGGAGAAGTCGGGCCAAAGGAAAACAAGGAACGCCACCTGGCGCACGCCATCGCCCACGCGCTCGAGCGTGGGATGGTCGACAACGTCTTCGACGCCCTGGTCCTGGTGGCCCCACCCAAGCTTCTCGGCGAGCTGCGCGAGAACCTGAGCCGCGGCTTGCAAAAAAGGGTGCTGGCCGAGCTCCCCAAGGACTTCGTGCACCTCGACAGCGAGGAGCTGGCCAAAAGGCTGCTGCCGGACCTCCCGCCCCGCATCACTTGAGGCGAAGCTGGGCTTCGCCGCCCTCCGGATGGTCACTTGCCCTGGGTCTCCTGTCGGCATGCGTGACCGTGCGGGGCGGTGAAGCGTCGCTCACGGTGGACAAGGGCCATCTCTTCGTTCAGGCCCGCGTGGACGGTCAGGGGCCGTTCTGGCTCGTTCTCGACACGGGCTCACAGGCCACCTTCGTCAGCTCGGAGATTGCCGCGAGGCTGCGGCTCTCCGGCTACCACCAGGCCGTGGTTACAGCCATTGGCGGCTCTCGCGTCGCGGGCACGGACACCGTTCGGAACGTCGAGGTCGGAACGGCCTGGATGAGCGCCCTCCCGGTTCTCATCGGAGCAAGCAACGGCGGATCGAGCGTCGATGGCGTTCTCGGTGACTCGTTTCTCAGAACGTTTCGCGTGACGATCGACTACTCGAAGCTGCTCGTGACGTTCACGCCGCCATGAGGTTCCACTGGCTCGGCCCATGCTTGGTTCTGCTGGCGGGGTGCGCCACGACGTGGGGAACGGTGCACGAACAGGCAGCGGCGTTCCCTGGCCCGCTCCCGCTCGTGAACGTGTGGCTCAACGGCCAAGGGCCGTTCGCTTTCGTCGCCTGATCAGGGGAGGAGGAGGCTCGGTGAAGGCGCACCGGCTCGTCATCCGCAGCGTCGAGGTCGCAGGTGCCCGGGCCGAGAACGTCCGGTTCACCATGGCCGTGCTGCTCGACGGCAGCGGCGATGGCTTGCTGGGCAACGACTTCCTCAAGGCTTATCGCGTCACGCTCGACTTTCCTCGCTCCCAGGTGAGCCTCGATCGCTGAGGATGACTCGCCTCAACACCCGACCGCGTCCTAGCGGCAGGCCATCGAATCGGTGAGCGCGTAGGTGCCCTCGAAGCAGATCGAGAAGGCGTCGCAAGTCTCGAGACTGTAGGAGCCCCAGCAGAAATCGCCGTCCGGAATCACAGTCGGGCACTGGCCGGCGTCGGGGTTGGATGGAGGGGGAAGGTAGGGCGCTCCGAGGAAGCTGCTGCCAACCAGGCAGGGGATGGCGTCGGAGCAGTGCTCTCCGGGTCCCGCCCAGACTGTTTGAGCGCCTCCGCCATCGGCTTTCTGGACGCACCGATGCGCGTGCGAATCACAGGAGAGGGGCGGAGCGCAGGGGCACAGATCGCCGACTTGTCTAACCGGCTCGCACTCGCCGACCGGCCCGGCGCAATACGAACCCGCTGGACAGGTGCTCCCTGGCGCGTCGCACCTCGCGAGCCCTGGCTCCGCCGTGAGCGCCACGCACGTCGCGGTCGGCGAACTGTCCGAGTAGACGCGGCTCGCGCCCGGCGGACAAGGCGCAGAAATGCAATTGCCCCCGATGGCTGCCAGCACCTCGCACTGCCCACAGGTGTTCTCGATGAGAAAAGGGCCATTGAAACCCATCTGGATGAGGCCAGAAGGACAGAAGCCGCTCTGGCACTCAACTGCCGCTCGTGAGGAACAGCCGCGGCCCGAAAGCGTAGAAACCGCTGCCCGCAAACCCCTGGCTGCCTCCGCCCCCCAGTAGTCCCTGCGTCACCGTCACGGTCCCCGCGCAGCTCTCACCCTGAAACCCGGTCGTCGAGCCGCCGGACGTCGAGCCCCCCGACGCGGAGCCGCTGGTAGAGAGCTGCTCCACGGAGAAGCGACAGACGCAGGCCATCAGCGCCGGAACGAGAACCGCAGCCGGGAAGCGCGGGGCCATTGCCGGTCACAATGTGCGCGCAAGGCTCACCGGGCAATAGAAGGGGTCTTTCAGTTGGGCACCGTTACCTGTGCAGTCCCCGTCGACCTAGACCCATGTAGGCGCGCCCCGTCGCGGCCAAAACGTCTTGACGATCGCCGATGACGCTCCAAAGTCCAGGTACTTGCGAGCTGCAACCTTGGCTTCGCGTCCGACTGGCTGTAGGGCATGGAAGCTGCATCGCATGGCAGTTCATGGATCCACGCCCCGGCCCAGCTCGATCCAAGCTCCGGTTTCTCCGGATCATCGACTGGTTCCTGTCAGAACAGCAGCGACAACTCTCCCCCGACGACCTGCGGCGCCGCCGCATCATGGCCGGAATTCCGCTGTCGCTTGTCTCCCTGGGAGGACCGCTCATCGCCCTGCTGTGGCTGCTGGGAATGGACCATCGGGCAGTCATCGCCGCCCTGGTCGTGATGTGCGTGAACATCGGAGCGCTGGCCACACTTCGGCTTGGCTGGAACGCGAGCTTCACCGCCTTGGTCCTGGGTGCAAACGTCAACCTCATCGTGTTCTTCACCAGCTTCTACCGCGACTGTGAGGCGCAGTTGCTCGGCCCCTGGAGCTTCGTCAACGTGGTCGTCGCGACCTACCTCGGGGGCGCCCGGCTTGGTCTTGGTTTCGTCGGAGCCATTCTCGCCGAGGTGGCGGTGGCGCGTTGGGCCCATCAGGTCGGCTGGATCATTCCAACCAATATCTATGTGCATCCCGAGTTGCCCAATGCCATCGCGGGGGCATCGGGGCTGTTGATCCTCGCCGTTTTCGGTTGGCTCAATCAGCTCGCCCAGCGCGAGGCGCACGAGGCGGTGACCTGTGCCCTCAAGATCAAGGAAGAGGGCGAGGCGAACCTCTTGAGCCTGATCGAGAGCACCGGTGACCTGGTGTACGCGCTCGATCCACAGTTGCGGCTCGTCGCGATGAATTCGGCATATCGAGAGGCCGTCACGTTGCAGATGGGAAGGGAGCCCAAGCTCGGCGAGCCGGTCCTGGAGCTCCACCGTGGCAGCAGCAGATTCTGGGCTTCACAGTACCAGCGGGCCCTCTCGGGCGAGCACATCTCGCATGAAAGACACGAGATCTGGGGCGATCGACACCTCTACTTTGATGTGTCAGTCAACCCCATTGCCGGCGGCAAGCTGGGTTGCACGGCGTTCGTTCGCGACATCACGGCGCGCAAAGAGCAAGAGGAGAAACTCCGCGTGGCCGATCGGCAGATGACCGATCTTTCACGCCAGGCAGGGATGGCGGAAGTGGCCACCGGGATCCTGCACAACGTCGGCAACGCGCTCAACAGCGTGAACGTGTCTACTCATCTGCTCGCCGACCGTCTCCGCGCCTCCAAGCTCTCCAGCCTCGGAAAGGTGGTTGAGCTCATCGAGGCCCATGCGCCAAACCTGGGTCAGTTCTTCAGCGAGGATCCCAAGGGCAAGCAGCTGCCCGAGTTCCTGGCCGCGGTCAGCACCACGCTTGGCAGGGAGCGGAAGGAGCTCCTCGACGAGGTGGGTCGACTCGCGAAGAACGTCGAGTACATCAAGGCCGTCGTGTCCACGCAGCAAGCGCTGGCCAAGACCGGCGGGGTGCAAGAGGAGCTTCAAGTTGGCGAAGTGTTGGACGATGCGTTGGCCCTGCATTCCGCAACCTATGGACGGCTCGACATCCCTCTGGTGCGCAACCCGGGTCCCGGTCCGCGCATCCGCGGCGATCGGCATCGGATGCTGCAGATCCTGGTGAACCTGATCGGGAACGCCCAGCAGGCGCTGCTCGAGAGCGGTCGAAAGGACAAGCGACTCGAGATCCACACGCTCGGCCCCGACAAGGGGCGCTTTCAGATCGAGGTCTGCGACAACGGGATTGGCATCGCTCCGGAGAACTTGCAGCGGATGTTTGCCCAGGGATTCACCACCAAGAAGGCCGGCCACGGGTTCGGCCTCCACATGTCGGTCCTGACCGCAAAGGCCATGGGCGGTGCGCTCACCTGCCGCAGCGACGGTGTGAATCGTGGAGCCACCTTCACGCTGGACTTGCCGGTGGCGCAAGCCTGAGGCCCTGCTGCGGCCCGCCAGGAAGCTGAGATTCGGCTCGACCCCGCTACGGCGGGCGAGCACGCGGCACGACCAACCGGCCGGGCCCTCTTACATGCCCCCATCCGCGGCGAGCCTTTGGGTGTAGTCCTCGTAGAAGGCATCGCCTGCCCCCAGGACCGCCTCGACAATCTGCATGTCTGACAAGCGCACGATGTACTGCGCGGGCCAGGCCATGATGGGCGCCAGGGCGACCTCCAGGTTCTCCTCGGGATCATTCACGAGCGAGTAGTTCGTTTGGTAGGTCGTGGCCCAACTCGTGAGATCCGCGTCGGTCGCGGGAGCGGAGTCGCTCCCGTTTCCTTCAAGCACCGTCAGGACAAGCCCTCCCTGGGCGAGCCACCCAGCCTCGTACTCGACGGGCACGTCCAGCGCGAACTCCTGACTGTGGATACACCAGACGCCAGAGACGTCGATCAAGGCATAGCGCTCTCCCGAGCAGTGAAGCTGGAGGAGCGCATCCGGCTCCGCGCCCATGCCGGCGTCGGCGTCGACGGCGCCGGTGAAGTTGATCCAGCCGTCTCCGAGGGCGACGTCGGGAAAGAGGTTTCCGCCATCCACCTCCATCGGATAGGTGCAACTGCCAGCGTCGCAGTTCTGGGTGCAGGTTCCGCCGCAGCCGTCGGAGGAGCCACAGCCCGCATCGTCGCCGCAATCCGGCGTGCAGCCGCCGTCGTCGCAGTTCTGGTTGCAGGTTCCGCCACACCCGTCAGACGAGCCACAGGTGCCCCCGTCGCCGCATTGCGGCGTGCAGCCGCCATCGTCGCAGTTGGCGTTGCAGGTTCCGCCGCAACCGTCGGAGGAGCCACAGGTGGCGGCGTCGCCGCAGTCCGGTGTGCAACCGCCGTCGTCACAGTTGGCGTCGCACGTTCCGCCGCAGCCGTCGGAGGAGCCACAGGTAGCGTCATCGCCGCACGCCCGCGTGCAGCCGGCATCGGTCTCGCTTTCAACGTGGCAGCCGTAATGCGTGAAACCGGAGACCTGGAACGTCGCGAGGCTGCTGGCGCCGCCGCTCGTGACGGTCACCGCCGTGATGTCATGCGAGCTTCCGTTGGGTTCGACGGCCATGACGCCAACGCGCGAGGGATCGAGTCCCCCCAAGCTCACCGGGATGGTGACGATCGCCGGCAAGGTAAACGCTGTACCGCTCGGCTCGAAGTCGATGATTGGGCCGAGGGCCCCGGAGGACACCACCGCCTGGTTGGTCACGCCGATCTGGATTGTCATCTGGGCGCTCAGAGCGCCGGGCGGGATGACGATCTGGGTGCCCTGGAGCGCCGCATCGTCCGAAGCCGTCACGGTGAGGGTTCCTCCGTTCGGCCCGAACGTCCCGGTCTTCACATACTGGCTGCCCACCTGCTGAACGGTGCTGCCGCTGCAGGCGCTGCAGAGAACCAGCATCAGCATTGCATTTTGATGGCTCGTCATCGTGTGTCTCCCTTTTCTCTAGAGTGCGGGGCGGCGCAAGTTGCAGACATAGAGCGTCAGCCCGGGCTCACCTTCACAATTATTGCGGGCGGTCATTCGCGTAGCGCCTTCGCGACGGCGTCGCGGTGCGTTCCGGTCGGATAGCGCTGTTGGTACTGCCGCAGGCTCTCGCGAGCCGCGTCAGCGTCGCCGAGCTTGCGCTGGCAATAGGCCGTCTCGAAGAGCGCGTCTTCGGAGAAGGGCGCGAAGGCCCCCGCGTCCACCTGACGGTACTCGTCGAGCGCCGAGCGACAGTCGCCGCGCTCGCGCAGCAGATCGCCCCGCAGCAGGCGGACCTCGACGGTGCGCTCACTGGCGGGGTGGCTTGCGAGAAAGCGCACGCTCTCCGCGAGTGCCTGGTCGCGGTGGCCGGCAGCGACCTCGACCTCGAGGACCGCGAGATCCACTTCCGGCAGCAACGATCCGTTGGGATAGGTTCTCCGGTAGGTCTCGAAGACCTCGAGCGCGCCCTGCGGATCGCGCAGGCGGTGCTGCCTCAGACGGCCCAATGCGTAGAGCGCGAGCTCCGCTCCATCAGCATCGTTTCCCGCGACCGGCGCAGCGCCCGGTGGGACTGCCGGCTCGCGGGTCGCGAGGAGCACCGGCGGAGGCGGAAGGTGTTTGCGAGCAGTGGAGGAGCGTTCGCGGGCACGAAGGCCCGCGCTACTGGGAAGCACGGGTTCGCCGGCACGGGGGCCGGCGCCACTACCATCCAGCGCGCCGAGCTCGCGGTCCAGATCGGTCGGATTGGCGCCATTCAAAGCATCTTCCAGAAATGCCTTGACCGGGTCGGCAATGGCGGACGTGCCGAGCTGGTCTGGGCTGTCGCTCGACCATTCTTGCCCCGCGCCCACCTGCCAGCTTCGCCCATCCGCTCCCATGACCTCGACCACGCCCTCGCGCACCGAGACGGCCGTGCGATCGTTCGCGTCCTGGTCCACCTGAAACAGCGTTCCGACGACCTTCACCGAAAAGCCGTGGGTCAAGATGAAGAACGGTTCGTTCGGAGGGCGCTTCGACACCCGCGCCACCACCGAGCCTCGCGAGAGCCGCAGGAACGTGCCCCCGTAGAGGCGCTCGATGGCAACATCGGTACCGCGCGAAATCAGGATCGAGGCGATTCCGGGGATGTCCATCACCGCTTGCCCGCTCGCATCGGTTCGCAGGGACTGGCCTTCCGCGAGCGGTTGTCCCCCTTCCCCGGGCTGCCAGCGCTCGGCGGGCCGGCTGAAGAAGACGCCGCCTTGGGCAGCGGCGAGCTCGGCAGCCGGTGTCGGGTTGACGAGAGGCGCGGCGCGCGGCCCGGGTCGGGCACGGTCGCGCAACAGGACGAGACCGAGCGCGACGGCAAAGCCGAGCGCCAGGCTGGGTGCCAGAAGGCCCAGCCAGCGAGGCCGGTTGGCCGAGGTACGCAGCTCGGGTGCGCTGGCCACCCGCTGCCAGATGCGCTGGACGGTCAGGTCGTCGGGGGGCGGCAGCGGATAGCCCTCGATGAGCTTGGCCGCCGCCTGTTCGTCGACGCTGGTCGCGCCGCCGCGCTTCAGCGGCTGCGGCTCCACGGACTCGTTGGAGCGCCGCTCCCGGTTCATGGCTTCACCTTCTCGGACACCGAGGAGCCACCGGATGCCCTCGCCTGCTCGAACAGCTCGAGCGAGCGGCCGATGCGGGTGAATTCGCGCCGGGCGTGCGTGAGCCGCGACCAGACGGTGTCGAGCGGAATGCCGAGCAGGACGGCGACCTCCTCGCCGGGAAGCTCCTGCAGCTCGAAGAGCGCGAAGACCTCGCGCTTCTTGCGGCTCATCCGCGCCAGGATGCGCTCCACCCTGCGGGCATCGTCGCGGCGCAGGAGCGCCTGCTCGGGCCCGTCGGGATCCGATTCCGTGGTCCCGCGCCACAGCCGCGCGAAGGCTTCACGAACACGGCGGTGGCGATGCCGATCGTTGACGCGATAACTGGTGAGCCGGAAGAGCCAGGCCCTGAGAAGCCCCGGGCGGACCTTGCCGAGATCGCGGAAGGCCGCCACGAAGACCTCCTGGGCGACGTCGTCGATGTCGGAGGCGGCCACGCCGAGTTGCCGCGCCATTCCAACCACCATGTGAACATTCCGTTCATACAGCTCCCGCAGCGCGGCCCGATCGCCGAGACGACATCGCTCCAGCAAGAGCTCCTCGTCATGACTTGGGTAGGACACTTCGCCCATGGGAGGCGGGCTGCTCGCGGTGGCCGTTCTTTCAGTCCTCACGAAGCGCTACCCCCCATAGACAGGGCCAGCCCGTCCGGGTCTTCAAAGTTTCTTTTGGGCCGGCTCTCACCGGCGGCTCACCGACACTCACCGGCGGCTCAGAAGACGCGCCAGCCGGCGAGGAGAGCAGCGGTGAACGTCCAGGCGCGCGTGACGACCGCGTCGGTCCCCCCCTCCACCGAGAAATGCGCCTGTGCGGGTGACCATCGCTCCTCCACCCGAATGCCCACGAAGAAGCGGGCTGGGAGGTCGATGGTATACCCGGCGGCGAGGCCCACGAAGGCCTCCAGGGTCACCGCGGCCTGACTGCCGAACAGCGGCGAGCCCTTGGTCCACACCCGGACGACCGAGGGCCCGGTGAGCGCATCGAGCATCACGGTTCCAAGCCAGAGGCGCGGGGCATATCCGCCGCCGATCTCGAAATCGAAGGGGAGCGCCGTGTAGTTGCCGACCATCCCCTCGTCGCTCGTGGACAGAGGCAAGGTCGCCAGCATGCCGAGATCCGACGCGCCGACGATCTCCCAGTCGCCGAGCGTGAGCCGCAGCCCGAGCGCGATCGACGGGACCCACTGAATCGGCCCCTGGAGAACGCCCCCGCCGAACCAGATGCCCAGCGCGGGGTGAAAGGGCGTCGCGAAGACCAAGGATGCGGACGCCTCGCGCGGGAGCTGGTCGAGCAACCCATCGACGATCGAGGCGGCGATCTCCACCAAAGGACGGCAGCTTTCCCCAGACAGCGCGCGCAGCAGCGGGGTTGGGTTTCCAGTCACCCGCAGAACCGGCTGCCCCGAGGCGACGCCCTCCAGACGCGCAATCCACGCCTCCGCCGGAGGCGTTTGGCCGGCGTCGAGCACAACGATCGTCAGCTCGGGCTGAAGCGCGCGCAGGTCGTGCGCGAACGCGGCCGTGTCGCAGGGCGGCGCCCCGTCGCTCTGCAGGCTGACGACCGGAGCCGCCAACGCCAGCGCAAGAACGATCGCCATGAAGCGAAGGCTCCTACCACAGACGATCCACGCCGAGCGAATGCAGCGATCTCAAAGTGATCGCGCCGGCGCCGTCGATGGGGCACACTCGCCCGCATGCGCTTCCTTTTCGGCGGCCTCGCCTTCCTGCTGTTCGCTTGCTCGAGCACTGCAACCGTCCCTGACTCCGGCCCTGCTGGGGGATCTCTCACCGACGGCGGTTCCGACGGCGGGCTGGACGACGGGGGAGACGCCGGACCCATCGACGCTGGCCCGTACTGCCCGAGCGGCTACGCCTTCACACCGTACCTGACCGCCACGGCGACGACGCACAAATTCTCCGCGGCCACCGAGGTGATCGATCCTCAGACACAGTACGTCGCCGTGGTGGAGACCGACGTGGGACGCATGGTCTGGTCCCTCGATACCACCGTGGCCCCCATCGCCAGCAACTCGCTGGTGTTCCTGGCGCTCCACCACTTCTTCGACGGCATCGCCTTCCACCGCGTGATCGACGGCTTCGTGGCTCAGGGTGGCGACCCCAATACGCTCACCACCGATCGAGCCACCTGGGGTGAGGGCGGCCCCGGCTACACGTTCGCCAACGAGGTCAATCCCTCGGTCAATTTTACCGACGCGGGGATCGTGGCCATGGCCAATAGCGGCGGGGATGACTCGAATGGGTCGCAGTTCTTCATCACCTTCGCGGCGCTACCGAACCTCGATCAGAAGTACACCATCTTCGGCACCGTCACCGAGGGCTCGGCGGTCTTGCCGCTGATCGCGCGTGGGACCGGCCCGATGCAGGCCGATCCCCCGACGACGCCAACCCGCATCACCGGGCTGTACATCTGCGAGCAGTAACCCCGTCACCAATCGCATTAGGCCGGAAGAAGCGTCATCCCTCGTGGCGGCGGCAATGGAGCGCCATCACGCCGGACTTCAGATGGTTCGTCGAGACCACCTCGAGGCGCCGCGAGCGCTCCAGGCCCTGAAACAAGGTCGGCCCGTGGCCGGCGAGCACCGGGTGGACGACGATGCGGTACTCGTCGATCAGGCCCTGCCGCTCGAGCGCGGCCGAGAGCATGGGGCTGCCCACCAGGAGGCCTCGCGGGGTCTTCTCCTTGAGCTGCCGCACTGCGTCGTGCAACTCCCCCTCGACGCGGAAGGTGTTGTTCCACGGGAAGTCGCGGCGCGAGGCCGACACGACGTACTTCGGCATGGCCTCCAGCGTGCGCGCCCACTCCCGCGCCGCACGCGGCGCCTTCTCGTCGCGCGCCACCGCCGGCCAGGTGTCCTCCATCAGCTCGTAGGTGGTGCGCCCGTACAGCAGCGCCCCGGCCCCGCCGATCAGCTGCGTGAAGTAGTCGAGCAGCTCGTCGTCCGCGATCATCTCGCGATGGTCGTGGCACCCGTCGAGCGTGACGTTGAGCGCGAAGGTCAGGAGCCCCATGGTTCCACCGTGTGGAGCGAGG
>Ga0302324_100009951_pt1 | contig 19776 bp, 15 predicted proteins | sample Palsa_T0_1_FD_201949 | JGI IMG/M metagenome (GOLD analysis project Ga0302324, IMG submission 201949) | Peat permafrost microbial communities from Stordalen Mire near Abisko, Sweden - Palsa_T0_1 | ecosystem: Environmental > Terrestrial > Soil > Palsa > Peat permafrost | place: Sweden: Abisko...
CAGGACCAGATCAGGGTGCCTTAATCTGCCCCACGGAGTCCTTAAGGCATTCCAAAAAACTTCCAAGTAATTTGCAAAGAACCCTCCGCCAACTCTGAACGGAAGCGAAACCATTGAAGAGAAGCAACTTCTACGAATACGGGCCATTTCGATTGGACCCAGCCGAGCACCGGCTGACCCGAGAAGGAGTTCCCGTGGCCCTCGCCCCAAAGGCGTTCGAACTGCTCCTCTTCCTTGTCCAGAACCCCGGCCGTCTGCTTTCAAAAGAACAGATCATGCAAGCACTTTGGGCGGGGAGCTTCGTCGAAGAGGCCAACCTCACAGTTTCGATCTCTCTTCTTCGCCGCGTTTTGGGAGAAAAAGACGGAAATGTGCGCTACATCGAGACGATTCCCAAGAAGGGCTACCGATTCATTGCTCCAGTCAGAGAGGGCCTGTGCCCAGACGCAGTCGTGCCCGAAATGGGCTCCTCCAGCGATGCTCAGATTGTGCGGTCGCAGCCTAGCTGGACCGAGCCGAACAGCGCCACCGTTCCGCCTGAGGCTGCGCAGGGCGAACAAAATTCCCGCGGTTCTCTTCAAAGCGCTTCAGATACACCGCAGTTCTCAACGCGTAGCCGTAACATTTCCCTCCTCGCCGTGACGATAATTGGCATTCTTGTTGCCACCATCGTTTCGATCGCGTATCGCAAGCCAGCCGCTTCATCCGATCATCTAGCGACGGCGCAGCGCAGCCTTGCTGTCCTTCCCCTCCGCAATCTAAAACAAAGCCCGCAAGATGAATTCCTGGGCTTCTCCCTCGCTGATGCCGTCATCACCAGGCTAGGCCCAGTCAGTTCGCTCACCGTGCGGCCCTCTTCCGCTGTTGAGAGATACAAGGGTCAGACGATTGATCCAAAGAAAGCTGGCGAGGAACTGAGTGTCGATACCCTGCTGACCGGCACTTTTATCCACGACGGCAACGATTTGCGAATTACGTATCAACTGATCGACGTAAAGACAGAGAAGATTCTGAGCAAAGACATCATCGATCTCAAGTACGAAAACCTGCTTGCGGTCCAGGACAACGTCACTGAGCGAATCATCAGGGGCCTCGCATTGGAGCTTTCCCCGGCAGAGGCGGCACGGTTGAGGGCCGAGAAGCCCGCCAACCCCCTTGCATACGAGTACTATTTACGGGGAGTTGACCTAATGAGCAACCATGACTTTCCACTGGCCATAAAGATGCTTGAGAAGTCGGCCGATATCGACCCCAACTATGCGCTGACTTGGGCCTATCTTGGGCAGTCTTATAACTCTACTGCCTCTTTTCAAGTTGGCGGTCGCGATCAATACCGGAAGGCGCAGGGAGCCTTCAAACGTGCGCTTGCTTTGCAGCCACATCAGATCGAGTCCAGCGTTTTCTTGGCGAACCTGCTCATCGATACGGGCGAGGTTGAAGCGGCCGTGCCGCTCCTGCGCGACGCGCAAACAAACAATCCGAACAATGCGGCGCTGCATTGGGAGCTTGGATACGCGTATCGCTTTGGCGGCGCCCTGAAAGAATCCGTCGCGGAATGTGAGCAGACGCGCCATATTGACCCATCCGTGAGAGGCAATGGTTCAGTGCTGAATGCCTACCTCTACCTCGGCCAATACGACAAGTTTCTCGCGAGTTTTCCTGAGGTTGAGGGTTCGTCGTTTATCGTTTTCTACCGCGGTTTCGGAGAATTTCATCAGAAGGACTGGACGCAGGCGGCGAAGGATTTCGATCGCGCCTATGAACTCGAACACACCATGTATACGCAAACCGGCAAGGCCTTCAGCGATTCGATTGCACATCGAGATTCGGAAGGCCTGCAACTCCTGCGTGATCTGGAAAGCAAGATTCAACAACGCGGAGTGGGAGACCCGGAAGGGACCTATAAAATCGCGGAGGCATACGCGGTCCTCGGTGACAAGACTTCAGCACTGCGCATGTTGCGCTATAGCATTGAACATGGCTTCTTTGCATGGCCTTATTTCACCACGGACCCGCTGCTCAGCAATCTCCGCAACGAACCGCAGTTCTCCGAATTGATGGCCATCAGTCGCAACAGATACGCTGCATTTAGGAAGAACTTCTTCTGACCCACGACGCATTTGTTGGTCCAACGGACATCATTTTGAAGGGAATTCAAGCTCGTTTGCCGGTTAATAAATGCCTAATGCGCAGAAACCTGAAACGCAATGAACATAGGTTGCCGGATTGACGGTACCACTCATTGCCCATAGAGCCGATTCCAGGGCGCATTATCGCCGATGAACTTGTTCGCCACTTCAAGAGGTTAACAGCCACGCTTGCTGCGTGTCCCGATGAATTCGGCGAATGTCCAGCCTCTTCTTCTGGCGTGATCGCACCCGTGAAATTGATTTCGTTGTGGAAGCAGACGGGTGCCTAGAATCTTTCGAAGCGAAGTGAACCGAACTCCCAGACCTTGGCAATACGGCCAATCTGGATTTTGTCCGAAACGTGATCGGCAAGTCACGCGTGAGCGCCCGCGCAGTCGTCTCCCGCACACCGAACAGCTTTTCGCTTCAAAATGGATTTCGTGCTTTACGCGCCACCGAACTCTGGTGAACTTACGCACATAAATGTGCAGTTAGTAATTGCGTTTATATTTGAGCCACTTGCAAAATCCTGCAAGCGGGGAGATTTAGAGGCGGGGACTGCCAACTTTAGAATGGGGTAATCAGGTCTAACTCCAAAATCGAAGGCGTCCCACCTTATTCAGTTTACCGTTTCCTACGTACTGAATCAATTCCAACGCTTCCTGAAGAACCGAACGGGGCGCTCGACTGAGAACGGGTTTGCACAGAGCGATTTGCTTCGATAAATGCGTGGGATTGATGGAGCCGAATTCAATCAAGTCGGTTTCATTCGCAGGACTCCTGAGTCGTTTCGACATGCTCAAGCTTTGCTCATAGAAGTGCTCTGCAGATTCCGAGTGGGATTTCCTTGCGCTTCCAATGGTTCTCTGCGCGGCACACGCTTCGATCTGGCCAGGCAATGAATAAGCAACCGCGGCAGGATGAAAGGTAAAGAGCTCCCCGGGGTCAACGACGGCCGGCGCTATCCGGCATTGAGCTCCGGAGAGCTGCCTCGCTGCGCGAGAGTTCCTTTTTGACTTGCTCAATATCAACGGGTCCCAAATCTACATCATTGTCGACGTGGAACTTCGCCTGAGAAATTTGCAACAGTTGTTCAAGACTCATGCGGAACGAGTTTCTGGCTGCTTCCCAATGCGGTCCAGCGTCCTTTGTTGCGGAATGACTTGCCTGCGCGGCCTCGATCCGTCCCAGACCGGCGTAAGCATCGGCGGCTATGTACAATATCCGGCGGTCAGGTTTGTTGTTCGAAATCAGAGGCGTCAACGAATCCAACGCGGCACGAAAGCTGGCGGCAGCCTCATTGGGACGCTTCAATTGCAGCTCCGCTTTCGCGATGCCCATGTTGCACGTCGCGACGCTCAAGTGCGGTCCCATGTTGCCGCTGTCTTTTTCAAGAAGGCCACGGAATCTCGTAACGGCAACTTCATACTCTGATAAGGCAGCCGCCGGGTGGTTGGATCGACGAAGAATCTGGGCCTGTGTCACCTGCATTTCTGACAACATGATCTGGTAGGACGCATTCTCTGGGCTGTCCCGCACCAGACCTTCCATCACTTCGATCCCTTTGGCAATTTCCGCCTTGCTCTCCTCAAATTGGCCAGTCTTGAGGAGACTCTCCGCGATATTGTCATGATCGACGGCGAGATTTTCTACGTAGTGCTGGTTCTGCGGGTCCTTGAGCACGCATTCCTGTTCGATATTCAATGCGCTCCGGTGACTCTTTAACGAATCCACATTGTCACCGATGCGGTCATAGAACATTCCCAGACGGTTATAAACCGACACAATCTCTCTGGCCCGATCAGCGGAATTGGTGTGAGCTCTTATCTGTTTTTCAATTTCAAGACTGTGCAGGAGATAGCCCAGTGCCTCGTCTTGTTTTTCCGGGCCCAGGGTCTCGGCGTAATTCACTTGGTCCCACGCCAGAGCGTGTTGTGCCTCATCACTTGAGGGCGCCAGCTTCAACCAATCTTCGTCGACTGAAATCGCTTTGTGACGACTTTCGGATTCCTCCGCGGGGTCAACCAAGCCCGGAAAAACGCCGCCTCCGCGATGGAGGTAAGCATTGATTCCGTAATCCTGGCTCAACTCACTCAGAATGCTGATCTCCTGCGGATGCTGCTGGCGAAGGGGTTCTGCGAGAGAAATCGACTTCTGAATGGCTTCCAATCCGCCACGAACCTTCCCCGTAGCCTGCAGCTGAGTGGCCACGAGGCGAGAGCATCGTGCCACAGCAAGTTTGTCCTGCCAGGAAGAGCCGGGTGAGGATGAGATGGCCTCCCTCAATCGCAGGGCCTTCTCGTAGCTGTGCAAGGCGTTCTCGGTTTCGCCGAGATTATTCATCAAAAAATGTCCCTGCACCTCGCCGACTCTCTCATAGGCGGTGGCGAGTTCGCGCTGCAAGGAAGGATCGTCTCCAACTTCAGAACTCAGACTGTCGAGATATTGCTGCGCCTTCTGGACGATCAGTTTTCTTACCGGTGTGGACCCCGGCAGATCCCTGACCGCATCGTGAATGTCGAACAGCAGGGAGTTCGCCAGGGCGCGGACGTCGTTGAAGCGCCGTTCGGCGCGGAGTTCGTTCTGGCGCGCACGGTAGGCCTCGTGGAGCGATGCCGCCGTTCCCGCAAACACCACGAGCACAATGAGTGCGGCCGCCGCGACGCCCTTCTTGTTCCGCGTGATGAACTTCGACACGCGGTATCCGACGGTGTCGCTTGTGGCTGAAACCGGCAGATGCTCGAGATGACGGCGAATGTCGTTCGCCATCTGCTCGACCGATGCATAACGCCGCCCCGGTTCCTTGCGCAAGGCGGTGAGAAGGATGTTGTCGAGATCACCGCGCAGACGGCGGCTCAGCTTTTGCGGCGTCTCTTCGCGCACGGCGCTGACCACTGCAGGCGTGAACTCAGATGTGGTGCCGTTCTTCGGCCCTTGCCCGGAGCGGAGGACGATTGCGCTCGGTCTTTCCGGAACCGTCTCGCAAATGGCTCGCGCGATCTCATGCGGCGCGTCGCCGATCGCGCGGTATGGGCGATGCCCTGTAAGAATCTCGTACAGCAGCAGGCCTAGCGAATAGACGTCGCTCGATGTTGTGACGGCTTCGCCGCGGATTTGCTCAGGGCTGGCATACTCCGGGGTTAAGAAGCGAAATATCGTCTCCGTGGCTTGGCTGGATTCCGATGTCGACGCGGACTCCAGGATCTTGGCAATGCCGAAGTCGAGCAACTTGGGCGTGCCATCGGCGGTCACCAGAATGTTGCCCGGTTTCAAGTCGCGATGAACGATCAGTCGCTGATGCGCGTATTGCACAGCGGAGCAGATTTGCAGAAATAAGCGCAGTCGATCGGAAGTGTTGAGCTCGCGACTGTCGCAGTATTCATAAAGCGGCTGTCCATCGATCAACTCCATCGCGAAGTAAGGGATGCCCTCTTTCGTTGTGCCGCCGTCGAGCAATCGCGCAATGTTCGGATGCTCAAGGCCGGCCAGGACCTGTCGTTCGGTCCTGAACCGCGCGACAATAAAGTCCGAGTCGTAGCCAACTCGCACCAGCTTGATGGCAACTTGTTTGTGGAACTGGTCGTCGGCACGAATAGCGCGGTATACCTCGCCCATTCCGCCGGCGCCGATCTCTTCGACAATCTCGTAGGAACCGACCCGACGGCCAATCCATGCAGACCGGGCCGCGGCGGCCTCTTCCATCGCGAGCGGAACTGCTGCCGATTCGAGAAGACCCAATTCGGGATCGTCCTTCAAGGCGAGGAGATTCTCAACTTCGAGCCGAAGAGCGGAATCGTCACCGCACAGATTGTCCAGGCAGGAAGACATCCGGGCTGGATCCGTCTCCAATGCCACGGAAAGCGCAGACTTGATTCGCTCCCATCGCTGGGAGGTCATGCCGGGGCGCTGCGGCGGATTTGCTGGAGTAGCCATAGTCTTGCTGTTGCCCATTCGCGCTTCACCGTTGCAGGAGATATCTCAAGGGCATGAGCGGTCTCTTCGATGGAGAGCCCGCCAAAGAACCGAAGCTCGACCAGTCTCGCCTGCCGCTCGTCGATTGCCGCAAGCGCGTTCAAAGCGTCATCGAGAGCAACCAAATCCAACTCGCGATCTGCGGACGCCGCCAGGTTCTCGTCCAGAACTAGAGTGACCGATTCGCCGCCACGTTTTTGCGCGCGCTTCATGCGCGAATGGTCCACAAGGATGCGGCGCATGAGTTGAGCCGCCACAGCAAAAAAATGAACCCGGTCTTCCCAGCGGATGGAATTGCCGGCCAGCCGCAAATACGCTTCATGAACCAGAGCCGTGCTTTGCAGTGTGTTGTGCGGCTGCGCAGCAAGGCATCGTTTGGCAATGCGGCGCAGCTCGTTGTAAACCAGGGGAATCAGCTCTTCGCGAGCCGCGATGTCCCCACCGCTCCAGCGAAGGAGCAGGTCTGTCACCGGGCTGGAGGCGGCGGCCAAGAGACTTTCCGATACAGGGTCCGTGTGACGCCAAGGTACCCGGACCATGCACGGAAGTCAAGTGGGTGCGACCGATACTATTCGGACCGTTTCGGTCGTGCTGGACGATCACACCGCCTGCCGTTGAGCCCCCATTTCGAATCGAAGCTGCTGGATTCATCAGTACGGCCCTCGTCCCACGATCTTGGTTGCGACTCGGTGAGCAGGTTTGCACCCATTTTCCGATTCCCTCAATAGCATCGACTGAGACCGCAGCCTCCCTTCCGAATGCAGGCGTTGCCGTTGGTAAAAAGCGGTGTGCGTTTGGCTGCTATTACGGGTTAGAAAGAGACATGCTCCAGTTGCCGCTTATTGAGGGGTTGGTTCCGCTTACCTGGATGTAGTAGGTGCCCGTCCCTGGGATGACTGCGCTTGTCACTCCCGACGCCAGAACCATCGATTCCGCGCAGTTAGTGTAAACGCTGAACTGGATACCGGCGGTGCCTGTGAGCGTGATTGAAAGCTGAGCGCTACTTGTACCAGTTACCGTCGCGGCGTACCACTCAGAATAACCAGCAGGCAGCGCGGTGGTTCCGATATTAGTGCTAGTATTCGGAGCGAACGTTTGCAAATATTGCGATGCGTTGCAGAAAGCATTGGCAGGTGGCGGCGGTGGCGGGGAAGTGGTCGGCACGTTGCAGGTCAAAGTGGCAACGCCATTGTTCGCGAAACTAAGAGACACGGTGCCGTTCGCGCCGCTGACCGAACAAGATAGCCCATTCAGGCTATTGAGCGACGTGATGGCCGAAGCAAGCAGCTGCCAGTCTGCTGCACATCCGGCGGCCGATGGCTCACAGCTGGTACTCGGTGTTGCCGTGTTCGCAGTGGTCGGTTGCAGAGCCAGCCAAAACGAGCCCGCGTCCGTCACGGCGTCATTGACGTTGTAGCTATTCGAGGCGCTCCAGACCCCGCGATTGTTGATACCGACAGGCCCTTGCGCTCCCGCGGGCCCGATCGGCCCTTGAGGACCGGTGGCCCCCGGCACTCCTTGCACGCCCTGGGATCCTGCAGGCCCTGCTGGTCCCGGCGGCCCTTGCGGTCCGCTGTCCAGTAGCACGATCTCGAGGCGCGGCTCGTGACCGGTAAGGACATCTTCCTTGGTGTCGAAAACCGCGTAGGTGGTCGCCGTGGCCGCTTCGATGGCGATGCCATTATTTTCGATGCCCCCATTGGACGGTCCGTTCAGCCACGCCTGCACCAGTTCGGTAACATCTACGACCAGAAACGAATTAGCCGGACCCAGCGGAACATCCGCGGCAAAGGGCGTTGCGCCGACGGCCGGCACGGTCGCCGCAGTCAGAGTCGATTCCGACCATTGACTCGTTACTGGATAAAAATTCAGGCTGCCGCTTGGCGCGAACCCGGGACTGAGATACAGCTTCAACGTCGCTTTGGACACATTGGCGGCGGTCACGGATGGCGGCAGCGACGACGGCAACTGGAACTTAATGTATGCCGCCGAGCTGCCCACATGGAACGGGCCAGCCGCGGCTTCGGATCCTGCGACAACGAGAGAGAGGCCTTGTCCCTTCAGATTGAGCGCTTCAACCGCCGGATTGCTCGCGACAAATGCGTCGTCGGTTACGGTGCCTGTTTGCGCAGAAGCTCGACAGGGCAGGAGCAATGCGATCGTGACGACGGCAACGGCGAGACCGACTGGGCGTACGTGGGACGCCAGGGGAATCGCTTCCGGCCCATGGGACCGGGCAAGCTGGGAATTGAAGTTCGGCATGTCAACCTCCGTGGGCGCGCGACGGCGCTCCGTTCTGTGGTATTCGCGTTAACTGTGAAAGTCAGGGTTCGACGACGGGGTTTCCAAGCGCTCAAAATACTACGCGTGAAAAAAGCAAGACTGCATTCAATTGCTTTTGCGACTTTTCTACCTCCACCGTGATCGCTCATCCCCTTTTCGTTGAAATTCCGGTCGCTATTGAGGAAATCGAATAATGGCTTCAAATCGGCTCACCGAGCCAATGAAAATTTGTTGATGCAGCCGCAGAACCCAGACGGACGCAGATTTTCCTGCGTGCAATGAGCCGGTTTGCCTACATTTTCCGATTCGATAGGTAAGGAAGAAGCCCGGAGCGCACTGGACCTCGCACATTTCTTCGGAGCAATCCAGCAGCGCAACTGCGGCGATGAGACTCTTGGGGGTCTCCGATGAGCATGCATGCGCAGAGAATCGGCTGAGTGAGCGTAGGCATGCCGGCTGAGGAATCAGCAAGAGCACGCGCAATTCATCACCGGTGGACTGAGTTTCCAGCCTTTGCCGGTTCACAGCCGTGCGAAGGAAAACAGGCCCGATAGTGTTCGGGGATTGGAGGGCATTATGAGAACTTGGAAAGCTGCATTGCAGGCTCTCGCTGTTGCGCTGGCGTCCAGCAGTTTGCTTCATGCACAGGCAGTGCTCACAGACAACGCCAGCACGGCTTCGCTGTTTCCCAAACAGAATTTCGACAAAAGCGGAGTATTGGTTGTCTCTGAAAGTGCATACACCTATCTCAAGTTCAACCTGGCCGATTTCGGGCCAGTGAATGGCAACAATGTGTCAGAGGCGACGCTGGTGCTGTATGCCGACGCTGTCATCTGTGCCGGCACGATGGATGTTTACGAGGTCAACGGATCGTGGTCGCAAGGATCGATCACCTGGGATGACGCTCCCCCGCTCGGCGTCAAAATTCTCAGCGCGGTTCCCGTCTCGCAGACAGGCTATCTTTCCCTCGATGTGACGGCGGAGGTGCAGGATTGGCTGAACGGCACGCTAACCAACAATGGAATTGCGCTCGTGCCCAGCCCAGGCAGTCACATCTTTGCCTCCTTCGACAGCATGGAGAACATTCTCACCAGCCACCCGGCGCAGCTCACGCCAGTGCTTGTGTCGGTGGGACCGCAAGGGCCTGCGGGGCCGCAAGGCGCGCAGGGACCGGCCGGAGCAACTGGACCTGCGGGAGCACAGGGGCCGGCAGGGCTGCAAGGAACGCCGGGTGCCGCGGGGCCGGCGGGCGCCGCGGGGCCGCAAGGTCCGGCTGGTCCTCAGGGTCCAGCCGGCGCCGGAACAGGCGGGCTCAGCGGAATCCAGGAGTTTACTCAGAGTGGTACTTTCACAGTTCCAACCGGCGTGACACATCTACTGGTAGAAATGTGGGGCGCCGGCGGAGGTACTTTCACTTTGGATGCCGGCTCCCCTGTGGTTTATGCCGGCGGCGCAGGAGGCTACACCCGCGCGGTGATTGCAGTAACCAGCGGCGCTACATACAACGTAGTTGTGGGCGCCGGCGGAACCTCGTCGTACGATGCTGGCGCTGGCTTTGTTGGCGTCACTTCGAACGGAGGCAACTCGCAAATCACCGACGGCTCGGGAAACGTGCTCGCCAGCGCTGGAGGAGGAGGCGGAGCGACTATGAGCCCAGCACTCGGGACGGGTTCCGGAGGCGCCGGAGGAAGCGGTCCGAATGTAATCGGCCGCAGCGGCGGGCCAGGCGGCACATCCGCGGGCAATAACAACGTTCCCGGTGTTCCTCCCGTCGGTTCAGTACAGCTCCCGCTGGGCGCTGGTTATGGCGCCGGCATTCCGAGCCCTCTCAATAACTATGGCGGGCCCACTTCAAATACACCGGGCGGTCCCGGGTACGTCCTTGTGACCTGGTAAAGGCATCCTGGTAAGCCAATCGTGGCGGCAATGCGGGGTTGAAACGATACAACGGAGGTAACACCATGACAACAAGATTAGAGAGATTCGCACTCTGCGGCGCTATTCTCGTGGGGCTTGTTCTGCTGCCGGCCATGCTGCCTGCACAAGCAGGTCTGGGCGCTGCCAACGGGAATGTACGGTTTCCCATCGCCGGATCGCCGCCGTTGACGTTTGACATGGTGCAGAAGGCCACCAACTTCTTCGCATGGTTGCTGGACGCTCCTCTGACCCCCGAGCAGCGCCAACAGTTTCAGAACGCGGTGGCGCAGTCGTGGCTTTCCGGCAGACCCGAGGAGATTCAGTCCACGCTCCAGATCATCCAGTTCAACGATCAACTGTTCCTCACCAAAAGTCCGACGGAGCGCGAAATCGTCCGCCAGACCATGCAGCCGAAGTACATTGCGCAGTTGCGCGCCCAGCCCAACAGCGATCTTTCGCGCTGGGTGCTGGGCATCTTCGACGCGGCGCACAAGCCCCTTGCGGCCGGCAATCCTCCGCTCACCCCGCAGGTCGTCGAATCCTACGTGTCCTTTCTGAGCTTCATGATGTACCAGTCGCTGGGGAATAACTGGAACTTTAAGTTTCCCGGCTCGTTCAGGGACGCCGTGGCACAGCCCATGATCGCGAATTATCCCAAAATGAGCCCGGAGCAGCAGGCATCCATGACGCAGATCCCTCTCGAATGGGCGCAGCTCAACGATGCGTGGCCCAAGGCCCCCCTCGCCGAGAAACAGCAACTATGCGCGCAATGGAAACCGGCCCTGCAGCAGTTTCTCGATGCCCTGAGCCAAAGCGCGGCCGCGGCCATAGCCGCGGCGCCGCCCGAATCCGGGGATCAACTGGCGAAGAAAGTGGCAAATCAGGCGATGGTCAACAGTTTCATGTCAAGCTCTATGACCAAGATCACCACCATGATCACCACTGGCAGACCGCAGTTCTAGCAGGAATCGAGCCCGGGCGAGAAGCTCTCCGCGGGCGTGCGCGAGATGCGCAGCGGAACGAGGCTTTTCCAGCTGCAGAAGGGAGCGCGGTGCACAAGCTGATTGAGACATGGCGGACCTTTCGATATTCGGCGATAGCGGTGGTCCTGACGGCTGCTGGAAGCATGGCCGGCGCCGCGCCACAGGTGGCCGTGCCTCTGCAATCGGCCAGAACGCTCACGCTCACCAATCAGAGCGTGGTGGAGATGGTGAAAGGCGGTTTGCCGCCGGAAGTCGTCCTCATGTCCATTCGGAATTCCAACGCGAACTTCGATCTTTCACCACAGGGACTCGTGGTCCTTCACCAGAATTCCGTGCCGGATAGCGTGATTCAGGCGATGCAGGCCAAATCTGGCATAGCTCAAGCCGCTGCTTCTCCTCGCGACCGTGTTGCTTTTCCCGGCGCATCATCCCAGGCGCTCGATCCCGATGATCCTGCATCGCCCCATGAGCAGGGGATTTATGCAATGGTCTCCGCAAATGGCGCAAAGCAGATGATGCCGCTCGATCCTACTGTGTTTTCCGACACCAAAGAATCCGGACGGGTGGGGGGAATGCTCATGGCCATGGCGACGGAGGGATTTGCCGGCGGCGGCAGCAAGACGAAGGGCGTGATACGGGGCGCCCATTCGGCGAACAGAATTACCGATCCCGGCGTGATCTTTTACTTTTACCTTGACGCGAAAGCAAGCGCATTTGGCGGAGGGGCCATGATGTCCGCCCCGTCGACACCGGCGGAATTCGACTTGATCAAACTCGACGAGAAGACGGACTCGCGCGAAGTTGTCGTATCCCGACAAAGCGGCGGCATGGGCGGCGGACGAATGCACACTGGTCCGAACAAGAAGGAACAGGTTCCCTTCGATTTCGAGAAGATCAAGCCAGGCGTGTACAAGGTAACGCTGAAATCGCCATTGCCGGACGGGGAATACGCTTTCCAGACCACCGGAAGCGGCGCCATGGCCATGATGCCCGGTGGCGGCGGTAGCCACATCTTTGACTTCAGCATGCGCACGCATTAAGCGTTCCTCTGGCATGAGGCGAGACAGCTTATGAAGATTCGGTTCTCGGTTCTGGTTTCTGTTGTTGCAGCCGGATTTGCCGTCTCCGGGCCGGGTGTTGCGGCGCAGGAGATCGACGCCAGAACATGCACTTGCTCTGATTACAACAACATCATGAACCGTTTGAACAGGGTGGACGCGATCTCCGCGCTCATGTTGCAGATTTGGCAGAACACGGCGGCGACTGTGGAGTTTACCAACGACGCAAAAGAGCAAATGAACAACGACATCAATCAATCAGCCGCTAAGGTCCCCGATTCCTATCCCGTAAATTACACGGGAACCCCGAACGCATATACGACGCCAGATGGTTGCGAGATCAAGCTTCCGGAGAATGTAAGCCCGTGCATCACGTCATCCCTGAACAAGCATGAGCTGGTTCATCAAAAGGCCTGCCTGGCCGTTCGGAACTCTGGTTTGGGTTTGGGCCTGCGCTGGCATACGATGCGCGACTATATCGCCGAGGACTTATCGGCATTTGCTGCTGAAACGTCGTTTCTGACACATCAGGCCAACAAGCTCTCCTGCAGTTGTCCCTACTATGCCGTGCGTGTGCAGACTTCAACGCAGGTCCAGATCAGCAACGCCCTGCTTTCGATTTCCAGCCAATCTCAGGCTAAAGGCGACACCGGCGACGCTATTGAGGTACCGCTCACGTTCGCGGGAGCGCGTCTGAGCGGCGAAGCCTCTGGCACGATGGGTGAAGGTGGCATGGTGATTCCCAACATACATCCGCAGGATTCGGTTCGGACCTCTGGACGCGCGGCGTTGACGGTCGATGTTGCCGGCGAATTGACACCTGGGCTCGGATTTGAATCACCCTCTCCTGCACCTGGAACAGCGCCGGCAGTTCATCTGGACTTGAGAGGCACACCGGGGGACGGCACGATTACTTTGACCGGAACACCTGTTCCTCGCGGTTACGTGTCTGCCAACGTGCACGGCGACCCAAGAGACTTTGAGTTCGATTTGCCCGGTTATGTGGGATCGGAACAAGCTGAGACAGATCCAATTCGGATTCCTGGGGTTGAGCGAGACTTGAAGATACAGATCGTGGAACAAAAGGAAAAGGCGGCGATGACGGCTGCGGAGAGCTGGCCGCCCGGAACCACCGCTGCCAAGCACTTTCTGCCCGTCTGCGATGCGGTCAAACCACCATAAGCAGAAGTTCCCCATCAATTGCCGGCGAGATAGCTTGTTGCTGATCATCTCCGCGGAAGCACAGGCCGCATCAGCTTGTGACTCGTACCAGTTTCCCGAAGGGGCTCCCGGGCATGATGGATGTGCAAATGAATGGTGTCATGCCGGCTCGAACGGCCTGGGTCGAGAACTGGTGCCGTACGCCCAGGTCCGGGCCGTCCATTCCAATGGGTTCCCTTGAAGACGCCTCGCCGGCAAAGCGATGTAAAATTGGTCACCAATCGTGCGCCTACGTTTCATGCTTCTGAAACAGGCCAGGCTCCGTACCTCATCCGCAGCGGCGGATGCCCTTGACACCGACCGGGCCTCGGCTAAGCTCTGGCTACCCGGGATTTCACCTCTTTGCCTGCGCGGCTTCTTGCTTGTGCCTTTCTGCGCGCTTCTCCAAGAGTTCTTGGGCCCTAGCCGCCTTGCCCTGTTGCAGCAGACGGTATTGAGCTTTGATCTGCTCCGGGGGCATTCCGGCAGCCTTCAGCAAAAATTCAAAGGCATCCATCATTAGAATCTGATTGGCTACGCACTCCGTGAAGATGTGCATTGCTAAAGGTTCCGAACTGGAGCCCTGCGCCTTTTCCAGCAGGGCCTCCCGCGCCCATTCGCTGACGGATTTCTTCGATCTGGCCGCTGCCGATAGAACCGCTGCTTCCTCGCTTGAAGTGAGCTTCGTGCTGATGTTTTGCGTACGCCTTTCGCGCTCCAGACGCGCGATTTGTTGAGCCCGGAAAAGCAGTCCCTGGCTGTTCGTATTAGTTGGCATCCTTTGCCTCCCGACCGCGTAAACGCTGGTATCTGGCGGGATACCGCTGATTTCCCAAGTGGCGCATTTTCAATGGTATCTGCTCGGATACCAAAGTATCCCGGCAGTTACCTTTCAGGGGTGGAGTGTCGAAATACAGCCGCTGCGAAGCACCGTGTACTTACAACTCACCGTACTGGAGCACCAAAGCATCCCATGCGCTGGCTACTTCCGGCGATTGCCACGCGCGGCGAAACAGGCTCTGAATCGCCTTCCATTGATCCATAGGGAAATTGAAACTGATTCCGTTCTCACTCGAACGGAAGGAGACGCCACGTTCTTCGTTCTCCATAATTCCAGTCCAGGCTATGAAGTAGTAGCCCTTCCATTGCGTCATAGCTGGTTCCAGGTCGAGCAGTTCCAGCATCCTTCGGAACTCAGCAATCCTCGGATATCCGAACACTGGATAGCGCGGCATTAGAGGCCCGGGAAACAGCAAACGAGGGATGAATTCATTCCCCTCGTCCCGCACCAAATCAAGTTGGAATCCGCCTTCTTCGAACGAGGGCAATCCACGCTGGATGGGAAACTCAAAATCTCCGTTGTCTATCTGTGCAATAGGTTCCTCTCTCAGTGGCTTTTTGTGCACGGCATAATGGCCGCGCGCACACACCCGCCATAGGGCCTTCCAGTGCGGCCACAGCGCATCGTTCAGCTTCTCGGCATTCGAGAACTTCTCGTCGTCCAACATCGTGTACAGATTGCGAACGGCCAAAATCGGTCTGCGCCTTTTCTGATCTGGACTCCTGAGCATCTGAATCGTGCGCTTCACCACGCGCCGAACGTCGTCTTTCGTAACCGCATCAGGCTCCTTGAGCGCCGCCTGTTTGTCCTCGGGAAGTGTCTGCAAGTACACCCATTCCAGAGACACTCTCGACGGTTTGCGGGCGACGCAATGAGCTGCCAGAAAGACCTCGAGGACATCGGCAAGTGACTCATAGGAAAGCTGCCCTTGTTCGGTACTCGCGAATGACTCTGCGCCTTGCGTACAGTAGTAAGCAATGAGCGCCCACTCGGCCTGAGAAAGTGTCAGGTTTCCCTCTAATTTCTTGCGGACTCTGAGTAGAGATTCTGTTGGCTCAATGAGCAGACCCACCACTTCGATGCGGTCGTCTTTAGCGGACTCGAGAAGCTGCTTAGCCGCCTCCGAAGTCGAAACGCTCTGGCCCGACTTCAGCGCCATCATTTGCTTGAGCTTCTCGAGCCGCTCGCGAAGCTCTTCTGAGATGCGAATCGAAATGACGGGTTGATGCTGCTGAGATCGGTCAGCCATGAAGCTCCTTAGGCCTTCGCTTACAGATAGGTTCTCTGTAACGATACACCATTGACTTTATGAGTACGTCGCGCTATTGTCAAGCGAGTAAGCCGGTCGTGGTGTCGTTGCGTCCCTCTCCCCATTTCAAGTCTCAGCGACGCGATAGTCCCGAAGTTTCCCGCATGAAGAGAATTGGTCAATGGCATTTGGTGTCCCGCACGACAGGATAGGAGGTGGCAATTTTTATGACCGAACGATACCTGACAGAAACCCAAGTGGCCGAACGAACGAGTATCAGCCTCAAAACCCTGCGTCGGTGGCGTCTGGAGAATCGCGGGCCGAAATACTCTAAATTCGGTTCACTTGTGCGCTATGGAGTGGAGGAACTAATTCAATGGGAGCAGGCCCAGCCGAGCGGCGGAGAAGATCCCACCCAGCGAATCACGGCAAAGCCTGTAAGGCACGGCATCTTGATGCGCAAGTTGGGCTAGGTTAGCCATTGCGGAGGCCCTGATGAAACAAACCAGGTTGATTATGTCCACTGTCCCAGGAAGAGAACTCCTACAGGCTCCCGTCTCATGGGCCAGGCAGGAACTTTTGAGTCTCGCCAAGCTGCTCTCCGACCGTCCTGCCGAACCAACGGCGGCGCTGATTCGGGCAATGAAGGAGGACGCATGAGTCTCTTCCGTCGCGGCGGTGTCTGGTGGTATGAGTTCTGGTTTGCGGGACGGCGTATTCAGGAGTCGAGTAAAAGCCCGTCCAAGACCGTTGCAAAAAATGCGGAACAGAAGCGTCGGCGCGAATTGGAAGAGGGCTTCAATAACTTCACCGACACACGCCAGGAGCGAATTCGCACCTTCAGTGACATGGCGGAGGAGTATTTCAACGCTTACAAGTTGCGCCTGCCACAGTCAGCACGCTTTGCCGCCTATGCAATCGATCATCTCAAGCGGATTCTCGGCAGCAAGATGCTGGTTGATTTCAACGAAGCAACTGTCATCCACTACCAGAATGCGCGCCTCGGTGAAAAGGCATCGCCGAAAAGTGTCAATGAGGAAGTGGGTTTTCTGCTGCGCATCCTCGGCGATCCGGGCGACTTGATGCGCATCCGGCTCCACAAAAGAAAGATGCTCAAGCTCAAGGTTCGTCAGTCAGTCGGGAGGGCCTTCACGCCTGACGAAAAGGACAGTCTGCTGGAGGAGGCCAGGAAGGCCCGTTCTCCGCACATCTTTGCGGCGTTATCGCTGGCGCTCAACGCTGGAATGCGTGACACAGAAATCAAGACGCTGACATGGGGACAGATCGACTTCACAAAGAACTATCTGGCCGTGGGCCGGAGCAAGACCGAAGCGGGCGAAGGGCGGACGATCCCACTGAATTCCACGCTCCTGGAGGTCTTCTCCGAGTATGGTGAGTGGTATCGCGAGAAGTTCGGAATGCCCCACCCCGAGTGGTATGTCTTCCCCTTCGGGAAACCGAGTCCGAGCGATCCAACACGCCCCGTCACCACGCTTAAGACGGCATGGAACAACGTGCGCAAGAATGCCAAGGTGAAGGGCCGCTGGCACGACAACCGGCACACACTGATTACCGATCTTGCCGAGAGCGGTGCCGGCGATCAGACCATCATGGATATTGCCGGTCACGTTTCCAAGCAGATGCTCAAACACTACAGCCACATTCGCATGGAGGCGAAGCGGACGGCCCTCGAATCCATCGTCAAGAAGTCAGCGGGTAAGGATGCGTCCGTTCAGGAAAACGGGCGGGCGGCAGGGGTAAAGCAAGAGGCCCTAATTGGGTTGGAGAACGGCGCCCCTCAACCAACGAGGAGCAACAGAATCGCGCCACCTGCGAATTCCTCAAGTGCAAAAAAAACGGAACAGAATTACTCAGAATTACCAATGATTACGCGGCATTCTGAAGGGGAGTCCCTACAAAAGTCCCTACAGTCTTGTAATTTTGAGGGTGATCGGGAAGTTGAAAAGCGGTGTAAATCATTGAAACTAAATGGTGGACGCGGTAGGAATCGAACCTACAACCTGTCGGTTAAGAGCCGAATGCTCTGCCAGTTGAGCTACGCGTCCAATCAGTCGGGATTCGCTGTGCGGCTGAGGGCTTTACACACGGCCTGTACACCGAGAAAATCGCTGCTGACCCTTGAAGAATATAGCACAGTCTGTGAGTGGTTTCCAAAGGCGCGCTGCAAGCCCGAATCTGCGTTGCGGCGCCTATTCATGATCGCGGCCCGGACAGATTGGAGCCGGGGGTAGAGGTTGCTAGAAGTTGAAAGCCAGCCCACCACTGATGCCGCGCTGATCCTGGGCGAAGACTAGCACGGAGCCGTCGCTCAACAGGTAAGGCCGGTAACCCTGCGCGAGCAGGTTGCGGAGATTGACGAGCGCCTCAAATCCTCCTGAGCCGTCGCGGCGAATGTGAATAGGCTGGCGGAGCATCAGGTTCAGGTAGGGGTCGCCGGCATCCTGTGAAAACGAAGCGACGGAGGTGACGGTGCTTTCCGGCTGCCAGCGATAGGTGGCTCGCCAGCGGGTTCCCGTGCCCTCGAGCACGCCGGAGAGCGAAATGGAATACGTCTGTACGTGGCGGGGATGGGCTGACGCAAGCAGTGCTGCAGCGAGCGGCTGGCCCGTGGTTGCCGTCTGTGACGACGCCAGCATCAGCGCATTGCCGTTGCCGTAGCTCACTCGCAGCTGGTCGCCCTTGGGTAGCTTGTGCTCCACGGTCGCCACCACGCCAGTTGAAGAGTACCTCGGCCCCGCAGCCCGCACCAGGCCGCTGGCGGGATCGTAAAGCAGCGTCGCCGCATCGGAAACACCTGCACCGGGGCCGGCCATGGCCTCCATCACCGGGTTGTCGATCTTGTCTGCGTACAACAGCACGGCCGCGCCGGAGTGATCGGTCAGGCGCTCCCAGCCAATCTCCTGGTGCAGACCATGTTCCAGGGCCAACTGGCCGTCGCGCATTGAAACTGCGGGCAGCCATGCCTCGGCATCGGTATCGTCCGCATCCTGGTTAGCCGGCAACGACGTAGCCATGCGGTAGGAAATTGTCGAATTGCCCTTGCGCCAGGCCACGGTGGCAAAAGGCAGCGCCGTGACAACCGTGTTGGGCGAGCTTTGTGCAAAGCGCGCCAGCACCTGCGTAGAGCCGACCTCGGCTTCCAGCATATCGCCAAGGTTAATGGTCTCAAAGGAGCGAATCGCCGCCTCATCCAGCCCTTCGCTTCCAGCGCCATCAATCTCAGGATGAATGGCTACAGCGCCCACGGTCTCAACCGAGCCGGCAAAGCCCAGATCCTGGCGGAAGCCCAGCATCGATTCCATGCCGGCATTCGAGCCCGGATCGAAATCCACCTGGGCCAGCAGTTCGCGCCTGTTTGACGGTGTATTCTCTACCGCGGCGGAGACGCGCTCCCCGCTCTCGCCAAAAGTTCCCTCTTGTCCGGTGGCCATCAGGCGCGCCTTCAGCTTCGGCGATCCGCCTGAGCCGTCCGAGACCACCACCAGCGGGCCGTCCTCAAGCCAGCGCAGCAAGGGGCGGTTGGCCGCCGAACGCAGCGTCCACTTCCAGTCGTCCACCGGAGTGCTCCCCGACCGCGGCTCTGACGGCAGCCATTCCATCACTTCGTAAAGGGTATTCAGCGTAAGGTTCACCACGGCCGTGGTGCGCACACGCACATCGGGGCGCAGCGAGGGCAGAAAAGAGGCGCAAATCGCCTTGACCGCATAGCGGCCGGGAGCCACGGAACGAATAATGAAGTGGCCGGCTGTGTTGGTATAGACCCTGGTGATCACCGTCAGGTCGGGGCGCAGCAACTCAACTTCAGCACCAATCTGCGGCATGCCGGAGGAATCGCGAACCACGCCGGTGATAGTTCCGGGGACGGCTCCGTTTGCCGACGCGCTCCCGAGAGCGATCAGCAATGCCAAGACGACGAATTGGGGGCTACGCTTGATCACGTGTGGTGATTTGGCGGCGTCCCTGGCTGGAGTCCTGCAGTTCATATCCGCGCAGGCGCCCAAATCTGCTGTTTGGTGGCCCGGTTGCGCGCGATACATACTATTCCACGACAAAGGGTGCCGATTGCGCAATCTCTTGTTTTGAGATTGTGTCGTTTATTTTGATCGTCACCTTGTATTTTCCT